>MDTC01041667.1_pt1 | contig 11791 bp, 10 predicted proteins | sample 811181 | NCBI WGS metagenome assembly MDTC01 (sample SAMN05326644, study PRJNA326480) | marine metagenome | isolation source: seawater | place: Pacific Ocean: North | collected 2011
ATCACTGGGTATTTCATCCTGAAAAAAAAAATAAAAGTCATAATTATTATTTTTTGAAGTCCAATGTTCCTTAATATTTAATAAGAAATTTGCTAAGGCTCCTCTTTGCCACTCCAGCACTCTTGCATCAAAGCCGATTTTAATTTTTTTTTGCATAAATAAGATAAGATGAGCCGATTAACATACTTAAAAAGTTATTTGAATTATTAAATTTTTTTACAAAATCATATAAATATGTATGTAAAAATTTTGCATATTTTTTATCCATTTTTTTTCCAAGGGCAAAACTAGGAAATGGCACTAAACTGTATACCTCAACATCCTTAAAACCCTGCTTTATGAATGCTTTCTTATAATATTTATGACTATAAGAATTTATGTAGGTATTTTTATCAAGGTGACTATAAAAGAAATTATTTAGAAATTTTCTTTTAGTAATCAAGTTTCTAAAAAAATAAGCAATAGATTTTTGTAAATTGGCTATTGTTTGTAAGCTAAATTTTTTTGGGATTACAACTGCAATACATACACCATTTTCCTTAGTTAGGTTGTACATATTTGAAATTGGATTATTTATATTCTTAAAAAACTCTAAAACTCCACCTGAATATACAATGTCATATTCTTGTTTTATGAAATTGGGAACAGAAAGGTTTAATTCTTTGATTGCAACTTCTTTTTTTAAAATATCTTTAATTAATTTTTTTGATTGATGGAGTACGGATATATTGCGATCTGAAATGGTATAATTATATTTTTTTTTATTTATCATAAATTGTGTAAATTTTGCAGAACCACAACCAACCTCAATTACATTTAATGAGCTAGAATTTAAAAATTTTTTTTTAATATTATCTAATATTGTTTCATGGTTAGATCTCAAAACAAAGTCATACCAGGAGTTTATATGATGATTATAAATTAAGTTTTTTTGATTTTGCCAAAAGTTATTCCAATATTTCTCAGATTTATTTTCCATTAATAATTATATTTACTTCACTGACTATATTTTTAATAACACTTTTCTTTAAATTTAAACTTGAAGGTAGATACATCCCGTAATTACTTAAATAATCTGATACCGGCGTATCATATGGTTTTATAAAATTGTAATTTTTCATAAAAGGCTGAGTGTCTAAGCTTCTAAAAAAAGGTCGTGCTTCAATATTTTTCTTAGAAAGCTCTTTAATAACTTTCATAGCAGATATCTTTTTATTACTAATAACAAATCCGTACATCCAAAAAACAGTTTTTGCCCACTTCTCCTCAATTTGAGTTTGAACATTGTTAATATCACTTAAATATCTTTGATATATAAATCCTAAATTTCTTTTAGCATCTATTATTTTATTAATTCTTTTTAATTGAGAGTAACCTATGGCTGCTTGAATATTAGTTAGTCTGAAATTATATCCAATTTGTTCATGTTTAAACCTTTTATATTTTCCAAAAAAAAGGTTTTTATAACCTTTCATTTTTTCAAAGTATTTTTTATTAGAGGTCATCACCATTCCGCCCTCACCTGTAGTTATTATTTTGTTTGAATAAAATGAAAAAGTAGAAACATCACCAAATGATCCTACTTTTTTATTATTAAACATTGCACCATGAGACTCCGCACAATCTTCAATTATTTTAAAATTATATTTTTTTTTTAGGCTCATAATTTTTTTCATATTAGCTGGATGACCAAACAAATGACAAACAATTACAGCTTTTGTCTTCTTTGAAACTATTCTTTCAAATAATTTAGTGTCTAAATTCCAAGTTCTTTTATCGATATCTACAAAAACGGGAGTTGCTTTAAATTTTAATACTGCATTTAAACATGAGATTATAGTAAAATTTGGAATTATAATTTCATCATTTTCTTTTATACCAATACCAAATAAAGCTGTTTCTAAAGCTGTTGTTCCATTGGAAACAGTTAAACCATATTTACAACCAATGAACTTTGAAAAATCATTTTCAAAAAGGCTATTATACTTGCCGAAAGATGAAATATTTCCAGCATTAATTTCTTTGAGAGCAATTTTTTTATCCTCTTTTGAAAGTATAGGCTCAGATACTGGAATAAAATTGTTAAATTTCATTCTATAAAAGATTTATCTTTGTTTATAAAGTAAGGTCCATTTTTTACCTCATAAAACTCACAATCTTCAATCATTTCTAATTCATGAGCACCATTTTGAATTAACAAAATATCATTTTCATTTACTTGGAGTGTTTTTATAAATTCGTTATTTTCAGTGAAAAAATTTATTTTAAAACTACCTTTTTTTAGAAATATTACTTCATTAGTTTTAGAAACTTTTCTATCAAAAGTATTGTGAAAATGCTTTTTAACTTTATGGTTTTTGGATCTCTTCATATAACCAAGTTGTAAAACGTCATCATCTTGAGTTATGAAATTGACATCATCATTAAATCGAAAATCTGATCTAATAATTATAGCTATAGTCAAATTTTTATGAGAAATAAATTCTAGTCCCATTTATTTTTCGAGATGCAAGTCATATTCTGATAATAAATGAACTAATTTTTTGCCATAAAAAATAGGTTTAAAATTGATTGCTTTTTTGAGCTTAGTATTATCTGCTAATAAAGTTGATGTTTTACTTGGTCTAATAAGTTTTTTATCAATTTTTAAATATTTTTTGTAGTCTAAACCAAAATATTCAAAAGTATCTCTTAAAAAATTTTTTAAAGTATAGGGATGTCCAGTGCCTACTACAAAATCATCAGGCTTATCTAATTGCATGATTTTATAAGCTGCATCCATATATTCTTTTGCATATCCCCAATCCAGAGTTACATTAATATCACCTAATGATATTGACTCTTGTTTTTTTAAGTAAATCTTCGCAGCAGTATTTGTAATTTTTCTTGATACATATTCTATTCTTCTTCTTGGTGACTCATGGTTATAAAAAATACCTGAATAACATCTCAAACCATAAATATCTCTATAATAATTAATTGTGTAAAAAGCAGAAACTTTACCAATAGCGTAAATACTTTGGGGATTAAACTGTGTTTTTTCATTTTGAAACTTTTTTTTAGCTAGACCAAACATGTTTGATGAACATGGTTGAAAATATTTAATCTCGGGATTAAACAATTTTATTGCCTCTAAAATTTTTACTACAGAAGTGGCAGTTATATCTATTGAATAATTAGGTATTTCATAACTCCAACCTACATGATCTTGATCAGCTTCATTATAAATTTCATGTGGATTTATTTCCTTTATAATTCTATTTATTGACATAACATCTAATAGATCACCCTTTATTAAAAAAAAAGATTTATTAAATACTTTAGAATTAGAAATAAGGTCTTTTAAGTTTACAAGATTACCTGTAGCTGACTTTCTATAGACTCCATAAACTTTGTATCCTTTTTCAACTAAAATTTCTGCAAGATAACTGCCGTCTTGACCAGTAACACCAAAGATAAGGGCTTTCTTTTTCATTTAAGACTAAATTATTCTAAAATCTGGAAAAGGCACAATAAATCTTCCTCCTTGGTCTCTCCATTTTTTTTCTCTTGATATAAACTCATCAAGAAAAGCCCAGGGTAAAATTAAATAATAATCAGGATTTAAAGCTCTAGATTCTTCTTCAGAAATTATGGGAATCCAACTTCCAATAGTGAATTTTCCATATTTTTCTGGACTTCTTTCTGCCGCATAAGGAATCATGTCAGAGTTTAAATTAAAATACTGTAAAATAGTATTTCCTTTAGTCGAAGCTCCATAAACATGTGTAGTTTTTCCTTTTTTTAGCTCGTCATTTATAAATCTATATGTTTTTTCTTTAGAGGTATTTACGCTATTTATAAAGTTTTTTATATCCTCTTTTGAAGTTTTTTCAGGATAATCAATTGATCCTCTATTCAGTTTTCTAGCAAAAATTCTATAACTTCCTCCATTAACATTGTTTTCTGTAACTTTATATATTTCTAACCCATTTGTTTCATACATATATTTTAAGGATTTGTATGAGTAGAATTCTAAATGTTCGTGGCAAATGTTTCCTAAATCTTTTTTTTCTAACATACTGGATAAACACATAAGTTGAGCAATAAAAATACCATCATCATGTAGGGCCTTACCAATGTCGTTAATAAATTTGTTTGGATCATCTAAATCATAAAACATTCCAATTGCTGTTATAATTTTGGGCTTTTGTAGAGAATTCTGATTTAAAATTTCTTTAAGATTTTCAAAATTCCAAAAATCATTTATGGAATATTCACAATGATTAGAAAGTTGATTTTGTAAATTTTTAGCAGGCTCACATCCGACTCTCTTCAGTTTCCCTTTGAAAAAATTTAATAATGTTCCATCATTAGCACCAATATCTAAAATCAAATCATCTTTATCTATGGATATCTCCTTAAGAATTACATCAGATAATTCTTTTAGAGAAAGCCTCATCGTTTCTGTCACACTGGAGCGATACCAATAAAAACCAGAGTATAGTAATTCTTGAGGGGCTGTATGTTTGAGTTGTAACAAATCACAAACATCACATTTAATTAGTTCCAAAGGAGCCTTTAAATAATTTTTAGGATTTATATCAGATGTAAAATTAGAGATAAATAAATCTCCAAAATTATGAACTTGTTTAAGATTTTGATTTGAACATAATCTACATTTAGTTATTTCCTTTGTTAGAGTTAAATTTGACATATTTCAATTTATAAAAATAATAAGAAAAGCAAGGAAATAACATAGATTTCAAATAATGTATATTAAAAAAGATTCTTTGATTGAAGCTTATAAAGTTGAATACGAACATTATTTTAAAAAATATAGTTTGATCAAAATTATATTAAAAACTATCAAAGATCATTTGAGTTATTTTAAATATTCGTCAAATACTTTAAAAAAATTAGAAATTATGAATTTTAGATATGCAATTTTATGTTTAAATAAAAATATCCATAACCAAATGCATGAAAGTATCAATCTAATATTTGATCAAAATAAAACTTGTTTTATTAATTTCAAAACAAATAAAATTAAAAATTTTATTAATTATGAATTATCAGATTTTATAATTTTAACCAAAAAAGAAATTTATATAAATTTAATTTATTGTTCATTTAATATAATTAAATTTATTCTTAGAAAAATTTCTAAAGAAGAATTATTTTATAATATTAATAAATTATTTTATAAATCATTTTATTTATTAGAAAATCGAGTTTCTATAAATAAAAATATCAAGATAATTAATTTTGATGATGCAGATTCAAAAGTAAGAATTTTAAATCAATCACTTTTTAAAGATAATCAAAAAATATCTATTCAACAGGGTTTAATTATAAATAATTCAATAGAATATTTATATCCTTCAAGTGATGTATTTTTAGTTTATGGTGATTATTTTAAAGAAAAATTATTAAATTATTTTAATTTCAAAAAAGAAATAATTTCATTAGGGGTGTTTGAATTAATTTCTGATTCAATTGATGAGAATTATATGAATAAATATAAAAATGTATATATTTCTCAACCTTATGTTAAATCTCTTTTCAAAAACTATTTTGATAAAATATCTTTTGACATGAAGATCTCAGCTATATTTAAAGATCAGAAAATTATTAAAAAATTTCATCCATTTGAAAAAAAATTTACAAAAATTTTAAACTTAATTCTTTGTAAGAATTTTAAGTTTATTGATAAACCTATAATCGAAATAATCAAACAGTCTGATAATTTGATAACATTAAGCTCTACTGCTGCTTTTTTTGGTATATTATTTAAAAAAAATATTATTGTAATAAAGCATAAGTATAGTAATTATTTTGAAGAGTTCATTGAAAGTAAATTTCTTAAGTATAGTAAACAAGATAATTATAATATGATATTGAGCGCAGACAATTTAGCTATAGATTATTTTTTTTCAGGTAATTTAGTAAATCAAAAGTACAATTTTGATAAATATTTTAATGGGTAAAGTTGCTCTTATATTTGGAATAACTGGTCAAGATGGAAGCTATCTTGCAGATCTCTTATTAAGCAAAAATTATATAGTTCATGGTGTTAGAAGAAGATCTTCTTCATTTAATTCTTATAGAATTGAACATCTTTATAAAAATCCATATGAAAATAAAACGAATTTCTATTTGCATTATGGAGATGTCACAGATGGCTCATCAATAAAACATTTAATTTCAACTTTACAACCTGATGAAATATATAATTTTGCTGCCCAAAGTCATGTCCATGTTTCTTTTGAAACGCCCGAGTCTTCCTCAGAAGTAAATGCATTAGGTGTTCTTAAAATACTTGAAACAATAAGAACTTCAAAAAAGAAGATTAAGTTCTATCAAGCTTCAACATCAGAGATGTATGGAAATTCAAAAAAAAATTATCAGAATGAAGATACTAATTTTTCACCAGTCTCTCCATACGGGGTATCTAAGTTATATTCACATTGGATGATAAATGTTTATAGAGAATCTTACAAATTATATGCTGTGAGTGGAATTTTATTTAATCATGAGTCTCCGAGAAGAGGTGAAAATTTCGTATCAAGAAAAATAACCATGGCAATAAATAATATCCTTAAAGGAAATCAAAAATATCTTTTTCTTGGAAACCTAGATAGTAAAAGAGATTGGGGACATGCCAAAGATTATGTAAATGGTATTTGGTTAATGCTTCAACAAAAAAAACCTATGGATATGGTACTAGCGACTGGAACCACAAAAAGTGTAAGAGAATTTGCTGAAGCAGCTTTTAATGTTGTTGGTATTAAAATAAAATGGACAGGAAAAAGAATAAATGAGCAAGGAATAATTGATAAAATTAATCATAAAATTTTAAAAAAATATACAAATTATATATTTAAAGAAAAACAAATATTAATTAGAGTAAATAAACATTTTTATAGGCCATATGAATTGAGCTATTTAAAAGGTAATGCTTCTTTGGCAAAGAAAATACTTAAATGGAAAACAAAAATAAACTTCAATACTTTAGTTAGGGAGATGGTTGAATATGATTGTAAGTGAAATTTTAAAGCATCTAAAAAAATATAGATTTATAAATATAATTTTTTTAATAGTATTTGTTTTTATCTGTATTTCTTCTTATATTTCAAAAAAAGATCATTTGGTCAGCCAAACCAATATATATGCTAGGTCTGATTTATTTTATAATGAAATTGTTAGTCAAAATAAAAAACTGGTATATGAGAGCTCTAACGATAAAAGTATTGATGCACAAAATGCAGATACACTTCTTCATATAAATAAAATTTTGAATCAAGAAGGTTCTATAAAAAATTTTGAATCTATGATGAAATCAATAAAATTAGTCCCACTTTTTTTAAGTTATCTCAGAGATCGAGCTGAATTCGATTATTTTTTAGAAAATAATCCTATCGCTTTTCAGTTAATTGATCGAATTGGGCAAGATTTAAGTCAAAAATTCAAAGACCAAAAAATATCTATTTATGAAGTTTTCTATAATAAAATATTAAAAATCAAAAGTGATAAATATTACTTAAGACTTACTTTTAATGGAAGATCTAGTGATGATATTTTGAAATTACAAAATTTATTTACAGAATTTTTTTTGGATAATTTTGATCAACGATTACAAGAAATAGTTCTTTCAAAAAATAATAATTATAATTTGAAAATTAATAAGGCACTTTTTTATAAGGAGTCATCTAAATTTACATCTCCACTTATTTTTGAATACACTTCTTTCATTGTACTATCATTTCTTATTTATCTATTTTTAATTATTTCAATAAACTTTTTTTTATATTTTTTCAAAAAATAATTTGCAAAAAATAAAATTCTGTTTTCTCTTTTCTTTTTTTTTAATAGCTTTTAATCCTTATTACATAAATACTTATTTAATTGGGCAATTTCAAACTGGAGGACTTGTTAGAGTTACATTTGGTATTGTGTCTTTAGCTTTATTTGGCTTATTTGCATTGTATGAAATGTTTAATAGAAATAAATTTGACTATTTGTATAAAAGAAATTTTATATCTATTTCAATGCTTTCTTTGTTGATTATTAATTGTTTAGTTCTAATATCGTCGATTAATACAAGAAATTATTTAATTGCTGGGACAGACTTTTTTCCAATTTTCATACTAACATTATCATACTTCGTTTTTTTAATAATTTTATCTTATGAAAATAATTTTAAACTTTTATATTATTCATTAATATTTTGGGCATTAATTATTGTGTTGTTTGACTCCGCACACTACATAATTAGTTTTCTACTTAATTACTCATATGCAAGAATGCATGTTGTAGATGATTATAGTTTCAATAGACTTCCAGATCTTTCATATGCAGTTCTAATGTCGTTAATTGTTCCCTTTGTTTTAAGTAAAAAAATAATTAATTTAATTTTAGTAATTCAGTTGATAATTTTATCTTCCTTTATTTCAATTATTTCACTTTGGAAAACACTCATGCTAAGTGGAATAATAATGTTGCTATTTGGAATACTTTTATTTGCAAAAAAAATTAAGGATTTAAATTGGAAAATAATTGTAATCATAGTCACATTATCAGCAACAACTCTATCAACTCTAATTAACACAATTGATACGGAAAATTTTTCAAATGTTTTTGAAGAAAGAATAGTAGTTGCTGCTGATATTTCAGAAGTTCAAAGTAGAACATATTCCACAAGAATTGAAGATTGGCTAGATACTATTAATATATTTAAAGAAAATTTTATATTAGGTGCAGGATTTGGAGATTTCCAATTAAGTCAGACAAATAGTCAAAATTTTTATTTAGCTGACACGAGTAATTATTTTGCAAGACTGCTAGGATATTTTGGGATATTTGGACTAATTTACCCTTTAATGTTATGCTACCTTTTTTTCAAAAGTATTAATTTATTAAAATATTTAGACGAGGAAGATATTAAAAAAAAAATAATTTATTCAATTATTATTTCAAGTGCAGCAATTATACCAATATTAATAGCATTTCCATCTTTAGTATATTTCCCTATTTCTCTTATATTAGGTTTGAATTTTGCTTATTTAAGTAATATTTCATTAAGACTAGAATCTAAGAATTAAGTTTTTAATATTTGAGGTTATCTTCTCTCTAAACAAAAATAATATCAAGATTAAATTGGCAAGATTAAAATAAAAAGCAGGATCCAAAATATTATTTTTTGCTATTAGTTGGGATAAAAAAGTTATACTTAAAAAAATATAAAAAATTGATAATAATGATCTCATATCATAAATTTTTTTTGATGCAATTTTGTTTTGAATTAAAAAAAATGAAACACCATATATAAAATTATATATTAAAGAAAATAAACAATATTCATAAATTGATGAAAAAAAACTAAATTTAAATCCAATAAAAGTTAAAACAAATTTTAAAAAAATAAAAACAAAATTTATCAATGTTGTTTTAAAAAGTATTTTTTCACCTATGCTTATGATTTGAGAGATATTATAAAAAAATAAAATCGATAAAGATGATATAATGATTGAAAATAAATGAATTGAATTTAAAAAATCACTTAAAATTATATTAACAAAATAATAAAAGAAAATTATCATTAGAAAAGTAAAAATAAAAAAAAATACCCCTACTGAAATAACAGTATTTTTTATTATTAAAATGTTAGTATCGATATAATTTCTCAATGAATTATTAATGATAACATTCGATATTGCGCTTGGTAACATAAATAAGGAAACAGCAAATACTGAAGCAAAAGAAAACAAGCTTGAAAAGATGTTGGTGAAATTATTATCAATGAAAAAACGATCTATGGAGATTAAAATCAAAAAAATAAAACTATTTAAAGTCAAAACTGATCCATTCTTCAAGATATTTAATAGAATTTTCTTTGAAAAAAATTGTATGTATTCTTTTTTATAAAACTTTAGAGATGGATAAATATATGTAATTAAAAGTCCAAAAATATAAGAGTATGCAATTAAATAGATGTTAAAATCAAATAAATTTGTAAGCCAAAAAAATAAAATAAGTAATATTGATAAAATTAAACTAAATAATTGATAAATTGAATTTAATTTAAATTTATCAAGAAGTCTCATTAACAAACTAGTAAAGTTTGTATAGGAATTAACAATGAATGAAAAAACTAGTACGATCATCAAATGTTTACTCAGATCAAATAAATAAAAATATAAAAATAAAAATAAAGTAACAAAAAAAATTTGTAAATTAATCGTAATAAAACTTGTAGACAAAATCATATTTATTTTATTGGTTGAATTTTTAGACTCTAATGAATTTACTAATGCACCATTATTAATACCAATGTCAAAATTATTGGCATACTGCATTTGGGTATTTAGCATTACCCATGAATTATATAGATCAACACTTAAAATTTTTGCAGTAAGGATATTTCTTAAGAAAGAAATACCCGTTATAAAGAAATTACCTAAATATACAAAAACAATATTTGATTTAAATAAATTATTTAACAAGATTATTAATTATCAGACATATCTTCTTTATTTCGGAGTCTTTAATTCCAAAACTTGATGGTAGGCTTAGACCAATATAGGATAGATTAAAAGAGTTATTATCATTTGAAATATATTTATATTTTTTATAAGCAGGTTGATCTGACAAAGGGTAGAAAAAAGGTCTAGACTCAATGTTTAATTGATTTAGATAATAAATTAATTTATTTCTTAAAATTCTATTTTTTTTTAGGCTCTCATATTTATTTATTAATATTGTGTAAATCCAATAGGAATAGGATGTGTTGTCTTTATCAGGGTCGGGATGAAGAATTATATATTTATTTTCTTTTAAATATTTTACATACATGTTTCTTATCTTACTTCTATAATTAAAGAAATTTTCAAATCTCTCCATTTGCGCACAACCGATTGCTGCTTGAAGATTAGTCATCCTATAATTATTTCCAACTTTATTGTGCCAATATTTCTTTTTTATATCCATCCCGTGATCTCTTATTGTTTTTGCTAACTCATAATGTTTTTTTTTTTTGAATAATGCCATCCCACCTTCACCTGTAGTGATGAGTTTATTTGAAAAAAAACTAAATATAGATAAGTTAGCCATAGTACCAGTAAATTTATTATTTGCTTTTGCTCCAAATGACTCCGCACAATCTTCGATAACCTCAATTTTATTTTGAATACATAATTTTACAAAATTAGAAATGTCTTTACTGATGCCATATGAATGAACAAATATTACTGCTTTAATTTTTTCCTTAATTAAATTTATTTTTGCTAAATTAATATCGAGTAACCAATTTTGTTTATCGACATCTAATATTATTGGTGTATGACCACAATTAATTACAGCGTTTATAACAGCAGCAAAGGTTAAGTTAGGAACAATAATTTTCGACTTAGGCCTCAAATTTAATGATTTTATTGTTAACTCTAAAGCAGCTGTGCCATTTGATGTGCTTAAAGCAAACTTAGATTTATGAAACTGAGCGAAGGATTGCTCAAATTTTTTTACATAATTTCCTTGTGAAGAAACCCAATTAGTGGATATACAGTCAGCTAGATATCTTGACTCGTTGCCTTTGACATTTGGTGACATTACAGAAATTTTGTCATTATTTTTTATAACATTAATAAGTTTTTTATTTTTTAAAATAGGGATAAAGCTAATATTTTTTGAATAAATATTTGTAGACGATTTTTTTGACTCTGTTTCAATATAATAAAAATTTTTTTTTAAATATTTATTTATTTCTGAATTTAATTTTATTTTTTTTAATATTAATCTTCTAATATCTCCTTCG
>MDTC01088869.1_pt1 | contig 11791 bp, 13 predicted proteins | sample 811181 | NCBI WGS metagenome assembly MDTC01 (sample SAMN05326644, study PRJNA326480) | marine metagenome | isolation source: seawater | place: Pacific Ocean: North | collected 2011
AGAAGAAGAAGAAGAAGAAGAAGAAGAAGAAGAAGATTTACCAGAACTCCCAGAACTCCCAGACGGAAAGACGCTTGATACTATGACATTAGATGAACTTCGCACGTTAAATAATGCTCTTACTGATGATGATAAAATTGAAGGTGCTGATACAATGGAATTAGAACCTCTAAAAAATGCCCTTAAAGAATTATACGAGGAAGAAGAGGAAGAGGAAGAGGAACAAGTGGAGCAGTCAGAGGAACAAGTGGAGCAGTCAGAGGAACAAGTGGAGCAGTCAGAGGAACAAGAGGAAGAGGGGCAGGTTCAAGAAACAGTTGAAATAATGTGTAGTGGAAATGCTAATCCCGAAGATGATTTTGGATGTGGTGAAGGAAGAGTACCAGTATCTAATTCAGTATTAACAAAAAAACCAGACGATGAAACCATGGCTCTTTCCGTATGTTGCCAACAATCTGATACTCGTGTTGTTCAAGAAGCGTCTAAATTTCAACAAAATGAAGAAACTAAAAAAATGTTAGAACAAAAACTACTTGATGAACTCAAATTTAGTAGAATTGAACAACCAGATCAACCAAAACAACCAAAACAACCTTGTCCTCCAAACTGTGAAGGTAATTTTGTCCCAGGACCAGTAATTTCATGTACATCAAATAATGATTGTCCTGATAAAAATAATACCGTATGTGTAAGTGGTATGTGCCTTAATAAATAATATATTTAATAATATATATATATATGTTAAGTGATTCTGACATTGATAAAATTTTTGATTGTATTAAAATCGTTATGATAGTATTCGTATTTTACTACATTTTAAAACTGTTTTCTAAATCTTGTAATATAATTGAAGGAAATGATTCAGATTCTACACCACCCACAGAACCAAGTGGATCCACACCTACAGAACCAAGTGATTCCGCACCTACAGAACCAAGTGATTCCGCACCCACAGAACCAAGTGGATCCACACCTACAGAACCAAGTGATTCCGCACCTACAGAACCAAGTGGATCCGCAAGTGGAGGAACAAATACACAAGAAAAAGAAAATATTTGTGATGATTTAGATGAAGTTAAATGTAAAAGTGCTTCAGCGAATTGTAAATGGGGCGGAGATAAATGTGAATCAAAATTAAAAGTAAGTGATTTACCAATAATTCAAGACTCAATTGAACAAAATTCAGAATCAGATGAATTTCTTGATAACGAAGAAGAAGAAGAGAATTTAGAAGAAGAAGAGAATTTAGAAGAAGAAGAGAATTTAGAAGAAGAGAATTTAGAAGAAGAGAATTTAGAAGAAGAGAATTTAGAAGAAGAGAATTTAGAAGAAGAATATAAATGTATTAAAATGACAGAAACTGAGTGGAATGATAAAGGATGTGATATAGAAAAATCAGAAGAACAAACTATCAATGGTTTAGGAAAAATTACTACTATGGAGGGTTGGTATGGTGAGTGTAATGTAGAATGTCCCGCAAATAATCTTCCGTTTGTTATCAAAGGACCATCTAAATGTAAAGCAATTTTAAATGCGAAACCCGATGCGAAATATAAATGTTCAAATGAAAATGATAGTGAAATTATCTCTGATCAAAAATGTACTGATGATTATGAATATAAAGAAAAAACAGATTCATCGCCAAGTCTTTGTGAAAAAATAAAACCAGATGAAGATAATAATGATGATAATAATGATGATAATAATGATGATAATAATGATGATAATAATGATGATAATAGTGAAGATAATAGTGAAGATAATAGTGAAGATATTGGAGAAGATGAAGATTGTACTTATGATGAAAAAATCGCGAAATCACTTAATAAAGCAATTGAAATGGTTGTAGATAATTATATTGGCCTTTTAATTGGTATTGGAGCAACTTTACTTTTTGGTGGTCCTTTAGTTAGTTTTATAATCAAAAAAATTTTTGGAGGAGCTAAAGAAGTAGCAATAACTGCTCGGAATGCAGCGAAAGGTATTCAACCTCCATAAAATTATATCTATTATATTATATCTATTATATTATATCTATTATATTATATGAAAGAAGGTAATAAACACATTGTTGAAAGTTTTGCGACAGGTGAAATTTTTAATTTTTTTGGCGAATTTGTAGCCAGTATCGCTGATTTTCTTGGAGGTATTTTTGGAGATGCTGTTACAACATACATTAAAAATGAATGGGAAGAAATTAAAGCATCGGAAAGACCTGAACTATATGTATTAGATAGTATTGTTGGTTCTTTTTTCTCAATTGCTATAATTTTTGGTTTTGTATGGATGTGGAAAAAACGTATATTAAGTAATTTAGAAAAATTTAAGTAGTCTTTTTATATTTTATATTTTATTATATATATAATGAAACAATTAGTTACATTTTTTATATTAATAATCATATTCTATTATATAACTCTTTTTTTAGGTAAATGTATATCAACGGAATATAATAAATTAAAAGTAAAAGAATTAGTTGAAGGTTTTAATGAAATAAACAAACCAGATAATATTGAAGGATTGACCGCCGGGGAAAGGAGTACTATCATCAAAAGTATTACAGCACCGAGGCTCGCACTTCTCGCAGCCGCTGAAGCGCAAAAAAAACACGCACAGGCAAAAGCAACAGAAGCCGATGCTGTAAGGATAAAAGCTCTTAATGAAGGAAAAGAAATTGAAAGAAAAAAAGAAGCCGATGAAGCAAGGGCCGAATTTCAACAAGATTTTTTAGCTGAAGATGGAGATGATGGTTCAGATGAATTTTTTAAAGATCAAAGTCCTGATTTTTTCAAAAAAGATCCAGACAAAGTACCTGTCGCAGCAAATAAAGATGAACTAAGAATGGCTTTTGAATATAAACAAAAGCAATTAGAAGAACAAGAAGAAATAGCAAAACAATCTAAAACAATGATTATCACTGTAGTAGTTGGAGTACTAGTGGTAATTTTAGTCGCGGGTGGTTTATATTTCTTATATACCAGAGGAAAAGGAAAAGGAAAAGGAAAAACCCCAGATGTAAAAACATCGAGCGTGGAAACACCTACAGTGGAAGTTGAAGCTCCTGCTCCAAAATCTTAAAAGGGTGCTAAATTATTACCACCCAAACCATCCAATGAGCTAACACTCGTGCTATTTAATGGTGGAGATAAACCTGATAATCCACCGATATCTTTATTTACAGGTGCCTGTGAAGCATTTTGTTGTTGCTGAATTTGCTGTATTTCTTGTAATTGCTGTTGTACCTGTTGATTCTGTTGGGCCATCTGAGTTGATGGTTGAGCTACTTTCTCAAAGAAATTCTGAGAAATAACTTCTTCAACTGGTTGTGGAGCATTCTGATGTGCCATAGATACAAAAGCATCTACAAAAACATTCTTTAATATAATGTAAATAATTGGGAATATCAAGAATATCCAAGCTAAATTAACTTGATTATACTGACACAAACCATACAAAATAGTTCCCATTATAATTACAAGACGAATCTCATTCCAAGAATATAAATTATATAAATTTTCCATTCTTTGATTTGAATATCTCTTTAAAACATTACGAGACATAAATAATGAAACTCCCGAAACAATTACAAAGACAAAAAATACAACCATTGGTGAACACATTTTCATTGACAATATATCTAACGTATTTTCCATTTATATTATGAATATATATTTTTTTTTTTACTATATAAAAAATACTCACAATATTATTATAAATGGGTATCCCTCTTTACTTCAAAAATATCATTCAAGATTTTCCAGATATAATCTCCCCCAATGATACTTTTCATAAAGAAATAAATTATCTTTTTTTAGATTTAAATTGCGCGATTCATCCCTGTTGCGCAGGACTTACAGATGAAAATGAAATGTATGATAAGATATTTGATAAAATTCTAGAATGTATCAAACTATCAAATGTTAAAAATAAAGTTTACATCGCAATTGATGGTCCTGCTCCAAGAACCAAAATGGAACAACAAAGACAAAGAAGACTTAAATCAGCAAACGAAAAGAAAATATGGGACACAAATCAAATCACCCCCGGAACAAAATTTATGAATCAATTAAACATCTTTCTAAAAGAAAAATGTAAAACATTACCCATTAAATATATCATTTCAGACTCCAATGAACCTGGGGAAGGAGAACACAAAATAATGAAATATATCGATAATTTACCTCAATCTTCTACTTGCGTTATTTATGGACTTGATGCAGATCTAATCATGCTCTCGATGCTACGAAAATCAAATATCTATCTTTTAAGAGAAAGGACAGAATTTAATATTGAAAATTTAGATACATCTTACGTATTTTGTAATATTAATCTTCTAAAAAAATATCTTGTTGAATCAATTAAAAAACCACATTTTAAAATCTCAAACGAAACAATTCTCAATGATTATCTCTTTATTTGCTTTCTACTCGGTAATGATTTCATTATTAATTCTCCCTCAATTAATATACGATATAATGGTATAAAATACTTACTTGATACATATAATACACTACAAAATGAATATTTTGGTCGATTTTATCTTATTGATCAACATAAAATAAATCTTACTAATTTTAAATTATTCATTCATAAACTTTCAGAAAATGAAAATGACTCACTACATCAAATTCTTAAAATAAGAAGAAATCAACAAAAAAAATATCAAAGGAATTATCTTTTAAAAAATAATATTACTGTATCTAGTCTACAGACATTAACTCATAAAGACCTTAGTATGAGTGAAGATTTATTCAAGGATTTTAAATACCATTCACCGATCATACTTAGAATAAATGAAGATGAAATTTTCAAAACAAATAAATACTACCTTTACAATTTCTACAACACAACCAATAATTACCCAAGTTACAAAAAAATTATCATCGAAGACACAAATACACTCTGTAAAGAATATCTTACATCAATACAATGGACGTTCGACTACTATTTTAATGAATGCTCTAATTGGAGATGGTATTATCCTTATCATTTTGCGCCTCTTTTCAAAGATTTATCATCGTATCTTAAAAATATCAATTCACTTGAGACATTCGTAGAAAAAAATAATATCCCTCACACTCCAGAAGAACAACTCAAAATTGTATTGCCTCATCAAAATGATAGCTATTATTATCCTAAACTAACCCCACTACATTCTTTTATGAAGAGATATTTTTGGGAATGTCATCCTCAAATGATTCATTAATATTTTTATCTAGAATATATATATGAAATTCCTAACAAACAAAAATATAAAAATATCATTTGAATTTTCTTTATTACAATTATTATTAATTGCGGTTGTTGGTGTATTTCTTCACTATCATTTAATCAAAAAAATATGTAAGGTCGATAAGAAACAATAAATTTTATCTTTCACAACGAATTGGTTTTTTCCATTCTTTTACTTCATCATCCTCATCTAGATCATAAAGTAATTTATAATCAGTTATTATCTTAATTTTATCAACCCATAATTTTTCTCCATTTCTTGTTTTCACTCTTAAATTAAACACCGCCGAATTAGTATGTGTTTGAAAGATTGATTGATAAAAATCTAACTCTTCTTGAATTTTATTTTTTTCAATCTCAAGTTTATTGTATTCATCATTTAACTTGTCAATAACACATACACCATTTGGATAGTGATTGTAGTAATCAATCATTTGATTCTCCATTTGTAAAGTTTGTTTAGAATAAATTTTCAATTCAATTCAATTTCAATTTTTATATCTATCTAATCTATATTATGATAAAAAAAACCCTACAATTAGGATTATTTTGGTCTGGAACAAATGCGTTACTAACATATACTATTTATAGATATCACTTAAATTTATTAAAAAATGAACATTCAAAAAATAGTTAATAATTTAATCATATTTGTAAAACATTATTATTACTTATTTTTAATTCAACCATATTATCAGAATGAATTATCACTACAAAAAGATAATCTTGAATCCCAAAAACATAAATTAGAAGAATCAATGCATCAATTATCCATTAAAAATAATTTATTTGAAGAAAAAAATATCTCATTCAAATATGAAATCGAAAAATTAGAAACAAAAGTAACCAATCTCGTTAAGGAAAATCAACTCTTGAATTTTAAAATCAACTATCAAAAACCTCCGAAAACCAATGAATCGATTGATAAAAAATGGATCCGTAATTCACCATCCCCATCACCTGGATTTATACAGAGGAACGTACGAAAATCACAAGTAGAGGGGTCAAATCACGATAAAAAGATTTATGAAGATAAAATTAAAGAATTACAAACCAAAAATGAAGAATTACAAACCAAATTAAAGAAATATGAAAAATTATTCGCTGATAAATCAACTAAAAAATCAAAGAAAGTAATTTCACTCGCAGGTATCAATAACAAAAAATATGGCTCAGGTCCAATAAGATACAAAGAAAATAATAAATACTATCACGGTGTCGGTAAAAATGAAGCACAAAAATGGAATTGGAAGAATAAATATAATCATAATTTTTTTGAATATAAAATGGATCATCATTTACCAAATTCAGAGACTTGGGATACCTATAATGCTCGTGATTTTTGTTCAAATTGTGTGATCGATGAAAAATTATCTAAAAATAGAAGAATTATGAAAATTTATAAATGTAATGGTCATGAAATTTAATATTAGTCATTAGTATAATGAAAATTGGTTTTTGTCTAATCGCATTTGTCTTACTTATTTCAAGTTTATATATGGCTATCATGAGAAAAGATAATCAAATGTTTATCAATTTCTACAACCTTCTTGATAACAATCAGAAATCAAAATATGAATATATTGTCAAAGAAAGAATGATCATCTATGTCATTGGAATGTTATTAGGTATCGGTTTAGGATTATTTTACTTTATGAAAAATCGTAATGATTCTTATCTATTTTGTAAAGTGATTGCGATTATCTATCTTGTAAAATTAGGATTTTATTACATTTTCCCTAAATCACCATTAATGTTATATCATTTAACAACAAAACAACAAACAGATGCGTGGGCAGATATCTACAGCGAAATGAAAAATCGATGGAAGAAATCATTATTCATTGGATTTTTTGGTTATGTATTTATCGGTTATGCGTTAACCCAAAAGTAATTTTTCATCTTTAAAATCATTTACATCTTTTATCATATCCATATACTTCTTTTTCAAATAAAATTTTTGTTTTTGATTCCCTTTTTTATAACATTGTTTTACCATCTCATTGACACCATTTGTGATTTGTTTTGGTAATTCATTTCCATTCCAACGATTCCATGTTTTTATATAATCCTTACTTAACGACATTTCAGGAATTGCTTCACAATTTAATTCATCATTTGTTTTTTCTAATTTATTTTCATCTTGTTTTGCTTTGTAAAGTGCCCAAGCCCCCAAACACATACAATGATTTTTACCAACTCTTTCTTTTGACCAGTTTTTACCTTGACCTGTATCTTTCGCAAAATTTTCAGTTTTCTTAGTTACATCAAAACATATCTGATGAACGCCTCCACCTTTTTCACTACAATATCCTTGTTCATCCCAACTTCCAAAAGCATCATCCCCATATTTCCGACATTGTTTCAATGATTCTCCATATATGTTTTTAAGGTTATTTTCAAATCCTTCTTGATTTACAATACTTAATTTTACAAAAATATCTCCCATTCCAAATTGTAATTCATCTGGCTCTTTACTATTTCTTTCTTCACACATTTTGAATACATCATTTATATCTTGATTTTGATAAGGTTCAACATCGTATAAAACACCAATAATTAATCTTCCACTTTTAGTCAAAATACCATTTTCTGTTTTTGAATTTTTACATTTAAATGCTGTTACTTCAGAAGGTATTTTAGATTCATTCTTACAAGGATCATTAATTGTAAATACATAATGTTCATATTTTCCATCTTTAAGATTTACTTTATGTTTTTCAACTAAAACATATTTCATTATATCACAAACACACGGAGTACAACATCTGTAATATTTACCGTAATATTCTTTACCATCGACTCCTTTCACTTTTAAATAATTATGAATTCCTTCTCTATTTGGATCGATTGGTGATCCACTTACAGCACAATAAAATTGATTATATTTCAAATATTCTTCTTTTGTTGGTTTTAAATTAGTAACTATATGATGATAAAATTGTGCTCCCCCAGAATTACGATTTGAATCAGGGAAAATATCATTGTAATCATCCATCAATTTATCATATAATTCTTGATTATTTGACATTCCTTCACTTTGATTGTAAAAAAATATCAAATACAATAAAAACAAAAATAAGATAACAACTGTAAATCTTCGCATATTATTATAGACTAACATTAAATTGTTTCATAAGTATATCCAAACGACAAGGTCCTAAATCAATCACCTTTTTATGAAAATCCTTCAAACTATAACCATCCATCATACTTGTTTTTCTTAAATATAACATCACTTTTTCTCCTATTTTATAGGTCAATGCTTGACCAGGCATATTTATGTATCTTAAAATTTCTTTCTTAATATATTCATCCGAAAATGTAAGATATTTTCTCATAAAATCAAAACATTTCTCATACTCCCATCCAAAATAATGAATCGCTGTATCCACGATTAAACGAATCGTTCTATGTATATCATACTGAATTCTGAAATAATATTCATAATCATTTTGATAATCCCCCAATTTTTCAGAATATAATCCCCATCCTTCACTATAACTATCATAACCAACTAATTTAAAATAATCAGGTTTATCGCCATCCATATGATATGTTAATTCGTAATGATGTCCCGGTATTCCTTCGTGTAAACTCAATACATACAATTCATGTTTATTTACATTTTGAGGATTCAATGTATTAATATAAAATGTCCCTTTACTAGATTTATCCAAGGGTGGTCTACGATAATAGGCGATATAATTTTTATCTTCAATTGGAACACTTTTAATATCATACATCTCTGATTTTTTGAAATTTCCATGGAATACCTTTGGATAGGTTTCACGATATAATCTTGTTCTTATCTTTTTTAGATCATCGATGATGTCTTTTTTATTTTTATAGTAAAAGTCGGGATTATTTTTAAAATAATCATCAATATCTTTTAATTTCATCTTTTTTTCTAATTTCTTTTTCTCTTTTAATAATAGTTTTAATTCTTGAAAACCTTGTTTGTGAATGCTCTCAGGCGTTAAACCATCAAATAATACATCTTTTATTAATCTACGATAATATTTTTTACCTTCTTTAAAACTATGTAAGCCAAATTTAGAGGATGTATGTTCATAATATTCATTGACTAGAAAATTAAATAACTTTTTTAAATTTTCCTCTAAATATTTCTCAATCATATCATTAAGTCTTTTTTGATATCTGCTTTTTTTAGGATTTAAATACTGTTTATTCTTCAATATCTTCTGAATAATATCCATCATCTGATCGACTGTTTTTGAATACAAAGTTACTTTATGTTTCATCCCATCCCTCATTTTACTAATTATTTCATCGGTCATTGTTGGTAATGTTTTCAATCGTCCAATAAAATCATCATAATCTTTCTTCTCATTAAATTTAAAAAAACCATTCCCATTCGCCTCACTCACATAATCAATTAATATATTATCTGTATCAATTGGTATATACATATAAATTTCATAATTTTCTTCAAAATGAATACTTGATTTTATATCTTTTAATAATAATTCATCATAAACATTTTTATCTTTCTTTTTTTCCAAAATTTTAAGATATTTATGATCAATATTATTCATTTTTTTGTAATAATCTTCTGAATATATATTTGGTTGAATATGTCTTTTCTTTTTGTATTCTTCTTTCGAAAAAAAATCATTAAGTGTTGGATTTACATCCATTATATCTTTTAAAAACTGATCACATATTTCCATATATAATTATGTAATATTATATTTCATCTAAATCAATACCATCTGAACCACTATCTTCATCCGGTGGAAGTTCACTCACAAATTCAATACCATCATCTCCATTAAAATATTCATTCTCTTCATCCAAATTAATTGAATTAGGAACATGGCCCTCTTCTTTTAACTTCCTTACTTGATTTTCATCATATTTGTCTATAATATCACATTTATTGTCTTGAAAATCACGGAGTGAAACAAGAACAACATCATTCATATTTACAAAATTACGTTTCTTCATTGCTCCACACATAATTGCCATACGTTCTTTTCCATCAAAACACATTACACCAAATCGACAATTACCTTTACAAGCTGTAATTTGAGCATACTCTTGTCCATCTTCTTTCATACGAAGTGCTTTTGATTCACTGTAAGCTTTCTTTCCGCGTTTATGTTTCTTTCCACCCTTCTTGTTTCCACGTGGCATTTTATTATATATTTGTATCTACTTACTACATTTTATCAAATTTTTAAGTTATAACAAAAAATATTATCTATATTATAATGGCGAAAAGAAGAAAAACAGCGAAAAGAAGAAAAACAGCGAAAAGAACAAGAAGAGGAAAAACAAAAACACCAAAAGCTCCAAAATCTCAAAAAAAATCAAAATATTCTAGAAAGAAAAGAAAGATTTCAAGAAAAAGATCTTTAAAAACCGTGGGTGGGGCAAGGGGTGAACAAGATATTATTCTTGGTATGCCTAAGCCTTATCAACCTAGAGGATTAGGTCCTTCCGCTGCTGTTGATAGAGAATTCGGCGGACCATATTTAACATACAGATGGAACCCACGCGATTTAAGCAATCTTCACGAAGAACTATTAAGTCACAATTATTTTAAATCACTAGCTAAAGAATCGAATTTAAGAGCAGAACAAGAAAAAAAAGCAGCTGAACATTATTTATCAAAAGCACAAGAAGCAGAACAATCATTGGCACCAAAGCCCGCCGAGCCAAAGTTTAACGAGTCTGGTCAACGCTTGGACAATTTTGGGCGAGTGGATCTCGACTTCCTCTCACCATCTCAGCGCAAAGTGGAGATCAAACGCAGGCGAAGGAATACCTTGAATAAAGTGAGCATTCTACAGAGAGCAATGAAACAACGGCCTGGTATGTGAAGCACTCACAAGAATCCCGTTTAGTCAACTTTCAAGGTCTGAGAGGAACCGGAGAAGGGCGCAAGTGCGAAAGTGGTCAAGGAAGCAAATTTAAAATGATAACTATATATGATTGATTCAGAATACTATAAAAATTATAAAGGACCTCCACTCATTTTAGCTCAGATATGGAAAGATCAAGAGATAAAAACACAAAAAATAATGTGTTAATTCTTCCATACTATTTTTAAAATTTGATATACTACTATAATTATTTGACAAATCAAATATATGTTTCTTCTTATTACAGAATCGCCAGCAAAAGCGAAAAAAATACAAGGATTCCTTTCCAATCAATACAATGTTAAATCATCATGTGGTCATATTCGCGATCTAGAAAAAAAGAAAACCAAACGTTATGGAAATCCAGCCGATTTTGGTATCGATGTTGAAGATAATTTTAAACCAACCTACAAAATTATGTCCGATAAAAAAGATGTTGTAAAAATGCTAAAAGACCATTCGAAAAATAATAAAGTTATCTTCGCAGCAGATGATGACAGAGAAGGTGAAGCCATTGCTTGGCATACAGCAACTGTTCTTAAAGCTCCAATTGACACTAAAAATAGAATTATCTTTCGTGAAATCTCAAAAAAAGCGATTGTAAAAGCAATTGAATCACCCATTCAAATCAATATGGATGAAGTAAATGCTCAACAAGCTAGAAGAAT
>MDTC01173372.1_pt1 | contig 11791 bp, 8 predicted proteins | sample 811181 | NCBI WGS metagenome assembly MDTC01 (sample SAMN05326644, study PRJNA326480) | marine metagenome | isolation source: seawater | place: Pacific Ocean: North | collected 2011
CCGCACCGGGCCGCCGACGGCAGCCCGGGTACCTCGGCGGCGCCGCTGTTCCACAGCATCGCCTCCTGGTTGCTGCAGCGCGAGAATGTGCCGCTGTCGGCCGATCCGGGCGCACCATTGATTCTGCAGGCCGACTGAGTGCGGGTGCGACGGCCCTGAATTGGCGCCCGGAACAACGGGGTCCCGCAACACCGCCCGGTACTGTGTCAACGCCATGAATCTGCGCCCCGCTCACCCCGTCGGTCTGCCCCTCGACGCGGTCGCCGAGTTGGTGTCCCCGGGCGCGGCCGCCGCAGCCCGCCGGGACGTCACCGTGACCGGGGTGACGTTGCGCGGTCAGGACGCCCGCCCGGGGGACCTCTTCGCGGCACTGCCCGGGGCCCGTTCCCACGGGGCGGTGTTCGCCGCCGAGGCCGTGGCCGCCGGGGCCGTCGCCGTGCTGACCGACGAGGCCGGCGCCGCCGAACTCGGCGATCTGGGCACCCCGGTGCTGGTGCACTCGTCGCCGCGCTCGGTGCTCGGCGGTGTCGCCGCCGCGGTGTACGGCGAGCCGTCGACGAAGCTGCGCGTGATCGGCGTCACCGGCACGTCGGGCAAGACCACCACCAGCTACCTGGTCGAAGCCGGGTTGCGGGCGGCCGACCGGGTGGCCGGTCTCATCGGCACCGTCGGCATCCGCATCGACGGACGCGACGAGCCCGCCACGCTGACCACCCCTGAGGCGCCCGATCTGCAGGCGCTGCTGGCGGTGATGGTGGAGCGCGGCGTGGACACCGTGGTGATGGAGGTGTCCAGCCACGCGCTCACGCTGGGTCGGGTCGACGCGGTGTCCTTCGCTGTCGGCGGATTCACCAACCTGTCCAGGGACCATCTGGACTTTCACCCCACCATGGAGGACTACTTCGAGGCGAAGGCGCGGCTGTTCGACCCCGCGTCGAGCATGCACGCGGCGGAGTCGATCGTCTGCATCGACGACGACTGGGGCCGGGCGATGGCGAAACGCGCGCACCGCGCTGTCACCGTCAGCACGACCGGACCGGCCGACTGGCGGGTGGAATCGGTCGCCGACGACGGGCAGGGCCGGCAGGATTTCGTGGTCGTGGATCCCGCCGGGGTGCACCACACCCTGCAGATCGGGCTGCCCGGGGCGTTCAACGTGGCCAACTGTGCGCTGGCGATCGCGCTGCTCGATGCTGTCGGGGTCTCCCCGGAGCAGGCCGCTCCGGGGCTCAGGAGTGCGACGGTGCCGGGCCGGTTGGAGCCGGTGGACCGCGGCCAGCAGTTCTTGGCCGTGGTCGACTACGCGCACAAGCCGGGCGCCCTGCGCGCGGTCCTGCAGACGCTGCGTGACCAGTGCCGCGGCCGCCTGGCCGTCGTCGTGGGTGCGGGTGGCGATCGCGACCCGGGTAAGCGGACACCGATGGGCGAAGTCGCCGCCGAGCTGGCCGACCTGGTCGTCGTCACCGACGACAATCCGCGTGACGAAGACCCCGCCGCGATCCGAGCCGCGGTGCTGGCGGGTGCCTCGGCCGCGCCGCAGCTCGTCGAGATCGGTGACCGCCGCGCGGCGATCGCCTACGCGGTGGCGTGGGCTCAGCCCGACGACGTGGTGCTGGTCGCCGGTAAGGGCCACGAGTCGGGGCAGACCAGCGGTGGTCAGACCCGTCCGTTCGACGACCGTGACGAGCTCAACCGTGCGCTGGAGGCTCAGATGACGTGGGGAGCACGCCCATGATCGCGTTGACGTTGACCGAGGTCGCCGACATCGTCGGCGGCCGCCTGGCCGACATCACCCCGGAGGCCGCGGCGCGCACCCGTGTCACCGGCACCGTGGAGTTCGACTCCCGGGCGGTGACGCCCGGTGGGTTGTTCCTGGCGCTGCCGGGTGCCCGCAGCGACGGACACGACTTCGCGCCGGCGGCGGTGGACGCCGGGGCGGTCGCGGTCTTGGCGGCCCGGCCCGTAGGTGTGCCGGCCATCGTGGTCGATCCGGCCGCGCACCCCGGCGCTGCCGATGTGGGGGCCGGGGTCCTGGAACACGACGCCGACGGCTCCGGTGCCGCGGTGCTCGCGGCGCTGGCGCGGTTGGCCAAAGCTGTGGCCGCCCGGTTGGCGGCCGGGGGGCTGACCATCATCGGGCTCACCGGGTCGTCGGGTAAGACCTCGACGAAAGACCTCATCGCCGCCCTACTCGCCCCGCTGGGCGAGGTGATCGCACCTCCAGGGTCGTTCAACAACGAACTGGGCCACCCGTGGACGGTGCTGCGCGCGACCGAATCCACCGATTTCCTGGTGCTGGAGATGTCGGCTCGCCACCCCGGCAACATCGCGGCGTTGGCCGACATCGCGACGCCGTCGATCGCGGCCGTGCTCAACGTCGGCACCGCCCACCTCGGCGAGTTCGGTTCGCGCGACGCTATTGCCGCGACGAAATCTGAACTGCCACAGGCAGTTCCGTCTTCCGGGGTGGTCATTCTCAACGCGGACGACGCCATCGTGGCCGCCATGGCAGCCAAGACGGCCGCCCGGATCGTGAGGGTGGGCCGATCCGGTGGTGACGGGGTCGACCTGTGGGCCGACGGGGTCACCCTCGATCCGCTCGCCCGCGCGCAGTTCACGCTTCACCACGCCGGTTCCACGGTGCCGGTCTCGCTGGCTGTGCACGGCGACCACCAGGTGTCCAACGCGCTGTGCGCGGCAGCCGTCGCACTGGAGTGCGGCGCCACCCTCGAGCAGGTGGCGGCCGCGCTGGCTTCCGCAGGCCCCGCCTCGGCGAACCGGATGCAGGTCAGCACCCGCCCCGACGGCGTGACGATCGTCAACGACGCCTACAACGCCAATCCCGACTCGATGAGCGCCGGCCTCAAGGCGCTGGCGTGGATGAGTAGGGACGGTGCGTCCAAACGACGCAGTTGGGCGGTGCTGGGAGAGATGGCCGAGTTGGGGGAGGAGGCGATATCCGAGCACGACCGCATCGGCCGGCTGGCGGTGCGCTTAGATGTCAGTCGACTCGTCGTCGTCGGAACCGGGAGGCCTATGAGCGCGATGCTCCATGGAGCGGTCATGGAGGGTTCGTGGGGATCCGAGGCCACTGCGGTCGCCGATGCCGGCGCCGCGCTGGACCTGCTGCGCGCCGAACTGCGCCCGGGTGACGTCGTGCTGGTCAAAGCCTCCAACTCTGCCGGGCTGGGGACGCTGGCAGACACGTTGGCCGCCGAGGGTGCAGGGGATGCCGGATGAGACAGATCCTCATCGCCGTCGGGATCGCCCTGGCGGTGTCGATCCTGCTGACCCCGGTGCTGATCCGGCTGTTCACCCGGCAGGGGTTCGGCCACGAGATTCGCGAGGACGGCCCGCCCAGCCACCACAAGAAGCGTGGCACCCCGTCGATGGGCGGGGTCGCGATCGTGGCCGGCATCTGGGCCAGCTACTTCGGCACGCACCTGGTGGGCGTGCTGATCGACGGCAAGGGCCCGTCCGCCTCGGGTCTGCTCGTGCTCGGCCTGGCCACCGCGCTCGGTGCCGTCGGATTCCTCGACGACCTGATCAAGATCCGCCGATCCCGCAACCTGGGCCTGAACAAGACGGCCAAGACCATCGGCATCCTCGTGGCCGCCGTGTTGTTCGGGCTGCTGGCGCTGCAGTTCCGCAACGGTGACGGGCTGACCCCGGGCAGCGCAGAGTTGTCCTATGTCCGCGAGATCGCCACGGTGACGTTGGCGCCGGCGGTGTTCGTGCTGTTCTGCGTGGTCATCGTGTCGGCATGGTCGAACGCGGTGAACTTCACCGACGGCTTGGACGGCTTGGCCGCCGGCGCGATGGCGATGGTGTGCGCGGCGTACGTGTTGATCACGTTCTGGCAGTTCCGCAACGCGTGCGCGACCAGCCCGGGCGTCGGCTGCTACAACGTCCGGGACCCGCTCGACCTGGCGATCATCGCCGCCGCCACTGCCGGGGCGTGCATCGGGTTCCTGTGGTGGAACGCCGCGCCGGCCAAGATCTTCATGGGCGATACCGGGTCGCTGGCGCTGGGCGGCATCATCGCCGGGCTGTCGGTGACCAGCCGGACCGAGATGCTGGCCGTGGTGCTCGGTGCGTTGTTCGTCGCCGAGGTGACCTCGGTGGTCGTACAGATCCTGGCCTTTCGCACCACCGGCCGACGGGTGTTCCGGATGGCGCCGTTTCACCACCATTTCGAGCTGGTGGGCTGGGCCGAGACGACGGTCATCATCCGGTTCTGGCTGCTCACCGCCATCGCCTGTGGTCTGGGTGTGGCTCTGTTCTACAGCGAGTGGCTGACCACCGTCGGTGCCTGAGGTGTCCGGACTCCCCGAACCCGGTAGTGCGGTCCTGGTCACCGGGGCCGGCGTCACCGGCCGCGCCATCCTGGCCGCCTTGGCTCCGCTCGGGGTACGCGCCGCGTTGACCGACGATCGGCCCGCGGCGCTGGCCGAATACGCACGACAGGGCGTGCCGGTGGTCGACCCCGCCGAGGCGACCGCCGCGATCGCCGACTTCGCGCTGGTGATCACCAGCCCCGGGTTCCCGCCCACGGCGCCGATGCTGGCCGCTGCCCGGACAGCGGGCGTGCCGGTGTGGGGTGACATCGAGCTGGCGTGGCGGCTGGACCGGTCGGGGCGTTACGGGGCCCCGCGGCAGTGGCTGGTGGTGACCGGCACCAACGGCAAGACGACGACGACGTCGATGCTGCACGCGATGTTGCAGGCAGGTGGCCGACGCGCCGCGCTGTGCGGCAACATCGGCGAGCCGGTGCTCGATGTGCTCGGTCGCCCGGTCGACGTGCTGGCGGTCGAGCTGTCCAGCTTTCAGCTGTACTGGGCGCCGTCGTTACGGCCGGACGCCGGCGTGGTGCTCAACGTCGCCGAGGATCATCTGGACTGGCACGGGTCGATGGACGCCTACGCGCAGGCCAAGGCGCGGGCACTGACGGGGCAGGTGGCCGTGGGCGGGCTCGAAGACACGGTGGCGGCGCGATTGCTGGCTGCCGCGCCGGCGCCGGTGCGGGTCGGTTTCCGGCTCACCTCTCCGGCCGTCGGGGAACTCGGTGTGCGTGAGGGCGCGCTGGTGGACAACGCTTTCGCCGACGAGCTGGTGCTTGCGCAGACCTCGACCATCCCCGTGGCGGGCCCGGTCGGGGTGCTCGACGCGCTCGGTGCGGCGTCGCTGGCGCGGGCCGTCGACGTGCCCGCCGATGCGATTGCCGACGCGCTGGCCGGTTTCGAGGTGGGCCGCCACCGCGCCGAAGTGGTGGCCGTCGCCGACGGCGTCACCTATGTCGACGACTCGAAAGCCACCAACCCACACGCGGCGCAAGCCTCCATCAGCGCCTACCCGCGGGTGGTCTGGATCGCCGGCGGCATGCTCAAGGGCGCTTCGGTCGACGAGATGGTCGCCGCCGTCGGCAGCAGGCTGGCGGGCGCGGTGCTGATCGGCCGGGACAGGGCCATCGTGGGCGAGGCGTTATCGCGACACGCACCGGATGTCCCCGTCGTACAGCTGGTGACAGGGGAGGATTCTGGGGTGCTTGAGAAACCTGAGTCTGGTGATACTCCTGTGACTCGAGTGATCGAGGTGGGCTCGAAACCCGTGTCCGACGCCGTCATGGCGGCGGCCGTCGACGCGGCTCGCGGCTTGGCCGCACCCGGAGACACGGTGTTGCTGGCCCCCGCCGGAGCGTCGTTCGACCAGTTCACGGGCTACGGGCACCGCGGTGACGCGTTCGCCGCTGCCGTGCGCGCAGCGACCAGGTAGCCATCGTGAGCAGCAGCGTACTGGCCCGGCTGCGTAACCGGCGCTCCGATGCGACGACTGCCGACGCGGCGCGGCCCGCGACCGCATCCGGCGGCACGAGCGACGCCCGGACCCACGGTTCACGCAACCGCTTCGGCGCGTGGCTGGGACGGCCGATGACGTCGTTTCACCTGATCATCGCCGTGACGGCACTGCTGACCACCATGGGGTTGACGATGGTGTTGTCGGCCTCGGGCGTGTATTCGTACGACACCGACGGCTCGCCCTGGGTGGTGTTCGCCAAGCAGTTGCTGTGGACGTTGATCGGGCTGGTGGCCTTCTATGTGGCGCTGCGCACTCCTGTGTCGGTGATGCGCAGGTTCGCCTTCACCGGGTTCGCCATCACCGTCGTGCTGTTGATCCTCGTGCTGATACCGGGAATCGGCAAGGTGGCCAACGGTTCTCGTGGCTGGTTCGTCTTCGCCGGATTCTCCATGCAGCCCTCGGAGCTGGCCAAGATCGCGCTGGCGATCTGGGGTGCGCACCTGCTCGCCGCGCGCCGCATGGAGCGGGCGTCGCTGCGGGAGATGCTGGTGCCGCTGGTGCCGGCCGCGGTGATCGCGCTGGCGCTCATCGTCGCCCAGCCCGACCTGGGACAGACGCTCTCGATGGGCGTCATCCTGTTGGCGCTGCTGTGGTACGCGGGTCTGCCGCTGCGGGTCTTCCTGACGTCGCTGGGCGCCGTGTTGGTCTCCGGTCTGATCCTCGCGCTTGCCGAGGGGTACCGCTCGGCGCGGGTGCAGTCCTGGCTGAACCCCGCCGCCGACGCCCAGGGCTCGGGCTATCAAGCCCGCCAGGCCCGGTTCGCGTTGGCCAACGGCGGGGTCTTCGGCGACGGCCTGGGACAGGGCACCGCGAAGTGGAACTATCTGCCCAACGCCCACAACGACTTCATCTTCGCCATCGTCGGCGAGGAACTCGGATTCGTCGGCGCTGTCGGTCTGCTGTGTCTGTTCGGCTTGTTCGCCTACACCGGCATGCGGATCGCGCGCCGCTCCGCCGATCCGTTCCTGCGTCTGCTCACCGCCACCGCCACGCTGTGGATCCTGTCCCAGGTGTTCATCAACGTCGGCTACGTGGTCGGTCTGCTGCCGGTCACCGGCCTGCAGCTGCCCCTGATCTCCGCCGGCGGCACGTCGACGTCCACCACGTTGTTGATGATCGGCATCATGGCCAACGCCGCGCGCCACGAACCCGAAGCGGTTGCTGCGCTGCGCGCCGGCCGCGACGACCGGGTCAACCGGCTCCTCCGCTTGCCCCTGCCGGCGCCGTACGCCCCGACCCGGGCCGAAGCCGTCAAAGACAGACTGCGGTCGCGCTCGCGCCGTCCGGCCACCCCGCCGAAAAACACCCGTACTCGCCAGAAGCGGCCGGTTTCGGCCGCCAAGACCCCGGTCGGATATGGTGCTGGCCAGCGTAAGCAGGGCCGGCGAGCCCGCACACTGGAAGGTCAGCGTCACGGGTGACGGGCAAGTCGGTCCCGGACGGGCAGAAGGGCTGGGCCCACGTGCGAAGCGACGGGGACGACCGGGGGATATCCGTCGTCCTTGCCGGTGGCGGCACGGCGGGTCACGTCGAGCCCGCGATGGCGGTGGCCGACGCGTTGACCATGCTGGCACCGGATGTGCGGATCACCGCGCTGGGCACCGAGCGGGGTCTGGAGACGCGGCTGGTCCCGGCCCGCGGCTACGACCTGCAGCTGATCACGCCGGTGCCGCTGCCGCGTAAGCCGACGGCCGACCTGCTGCGCCTGCCGGGCCGGGTTCGGCTGGCGGTGCGCGAGGTCAGAGGCGTGCTCGACAGGGTCGACGCCGACATCGTCGTCGGGTTCGGGGGCTATGTCGCGCTGCCGGCCTATCTGGCCGCGCGCAGTGTCCGGGCGCGCCGCCGCGTACCTGTCGTCGTCCACGAGGCCAACGCCAGCGCGGGGCTGGCCAACCGGGTGGGGGCGTTGTCGGCCCGCCGGGTGCTTTCCGCGGTGCCCGATCCGGGTCTGCGTCATGCCGAGGTCGTCGGTATGCCGGTGCGCGCGACGATCACGTCGCTGGACCGCGCGGCGTTGCGTGCCGAGGCGCGCGAGCACTTCGGCCTGTCCGAGGACGCAAAGGTGCTGCTGGTGTTCGGCGGTTCGCAGGGCGCCCGCTCGCTCAACACGGCAGTGTCCGCGGCTGCCAAAGCGCTTGCAGAGCAGGGTATTTCGGTGATCCACGCATACGGCGCGAAGAATACGCTGACGTTACGGCAGCCGGGCCCGCACGATCCGCCCTACGTCGCCGTGCCGTATCTGGACCGGATGGACCTGGCCTATGCCGCGGCTGACCTGGCGATCTGCCGCTCGGGTGCGATGACGGTGGCCGAGGTCGCCGCCGTCGGATTGCCGGCGGTGTATGTTCCGCTGCCGATCGGCAACGGAGAGCAACGGCTCAATGCATTGCCCGTGGTGGAAGCCGGGGGTGGGCTGCTGGTCGAAGACCACTCGCTGACGCCGGAGTTCGTCGCCGACACCGTGGCGGGGTTGCTGACCGATACCGCGCGGCTCGCGGCGATGACGACCGGCGCGGTACTGGCCGGGCATCGCGACGCCGCCGATCGGGTCGCGCACGTGGTGCTCGAGGTCGCGCGGGCGGCACGGACAGAGCGGATCCGACGGTGAGCACGCTGGGGCGAGCGCCGGATCTACCGCCCGAACTGCGGCGGGTGCACATGGTAGGCATCGGCGGCGCGGGCATGAGCGGCATCGCCCGCATCCTCATCGATCGTGGTGGGTTGGTGTCGGGCTCCGATGCCAAGGAGTCTCGCGGCGTGATCGCGTTGCGGGCCCGCGGTGCGACGATCCGGATCGGGCACGACCCGTCCTCGTTGGACCTGCTTCCGGGAGGTCCGACCGCGGTGGTGACCACCCACGCGGCCATTCCGAAGACCAATCCGGAACTGGTCGAGGCACGCAAGCGCGGGATCCCGGTGATCCTGCGCCCCGAGGTGCTGGCCAAGCTGATGGCCGGACAGACGACGCTGATGGTGACCGGCACCGCGGGTAAGACGACCACCACGTCCATGCTCATCGTGGCGCTGCAGCACGCCGGGTTCGATCCGTCCTTCGCCGTGGGCGGCGACCTGGGCGAGGCGGGCACCAATGCCCACCACGGCAGCGGCGCGTTTTTCGTGGCCGAGGCGGACGAGAGCGACGGATCGCTGGTCCAGTACAGCCCCGACATCGTGGTGGTCACCAACATCGAAGCCGACCATCTGGACTTCTTCGGCACCGAACAGGCCTATGTGGCGGTGTTCGACGCCTTCATGGAGCGGCTCAAGCCCGGCGGCGTCGTGGTGGTCTGCGTCGACGACCCGGGTGCCGCCGCGTTCGCCGAGCGCACCGACGCCCTTGGCATCCAGGTGCTGCGCTACGGCAGCAACGCGGCCGCCGGTCGGGGCGCTGACGCCACCGGCCTGGCTGGCGAACTGCTGGATTGGCGGCAGCAGGGCACCAGCGCAGTGGCCACCGTGCAGTTGGCGGGGGAGGACCGTCCGCGGACCATGCGGCTGGCGGTGCCCGGTCGGCACATGGCGCTCAACGCGCTGGGAGCGCTGCTGGCCGCAATCCACGCGGGCGCCGAACCCGATGACGTGCTCGGGGCGCTGGCCGGGTTCGAGGGGGTGCGTCGCCGGTTCGAGTTGGTGGGTGTCGTCGCCGGTGTCCAGGTCTTCGACGACTACGCACACCACCCGACCAAGGTCACCGCCGCTCTCACCGCGATGCGTGGGCTGGTGTCGGAAACCGGCGGCCGCTCGATCGTGGTGTTCCAGCCCCACCTGTATTCGCGGACCCAGGCGTTCGCCACCGAATTCGCCGCGGCGCTGGACCTGGCCGACGAGGTCTTCGTGCTCGACGTCTACGCCGCGCGCGAGCAGCCGTTGGCGGGCATCAGTGGTGCGACGATCGCCGAGCAGGTCACCGTACCGGTGACCTACGTTCCGGACTTCTCGGCGGTACCGGCCCGGGTGGCGGCCGCGGCCGAGGCGGGCGATGTGATCGTCACGATGGGCGCCGGGGACGTGACATTGCTGGGCAAGGAGATTCTCGCCGAGCTGACGGTCAAGGCCAACCGTCGCGCGCCCGGGTCGGGGGCACGATGAGCGAACCGCGCGGGGATGAGCAGGCCACCGACGGGACCGAATCGCCCGAGGCGCCCGAGCCCACAGCACCTTCGGGAGAGCCGGCAGCGCCGGAGGCGTCGCAGCAGGCAGCCGAGGACGTGGAGGGGCCCCGCCGACGGGCTCGGCGGGAGCGGGAGGCCCGCCGGGAGGCGCAGGCGCGGGCCACCGCCATCGAGGAGGCCCGCCGCGAAGCCAAGCGTCGGGCGCTGGGGCTCTCGACGCAGCAGTCCGGCGCGCCGGGTCGTGGTGCGGTCCGCGGCCTGAAGGTCCTGGCATGGTCGGTGGCGATTGCGGTGCTGGTGGTGGGGCTGGGCCTGGTCTTGTACTTCACTCCGATCATGTCGGCCCGCAGCATCGAGGTCACCGGCCTCGGGGTGCTGCCGCAGGAGGACGTTGTCGCGGCCGCGGCCGTGGCGCCGGGGACACCGCTGTTGCAGGTCGACACCGACGCCGTGGCGGGCCGGGTGGCGTCGATCCGGCGGGTCGCCTCGGCCAGAGTGCAACGGCAGTACCCGTCGACGCTGCGGATCACCGTCGTCGAGAGGATCCCGGTGGTGGTCAAGGACTATCCCGACGGGGTGCACCTGTTCGATGAGGACGGGGTGGATTTCGCGACCGGACCCCCGCCGCCCGGGGTGCCCTATCTCGACACCGAGAATCCCGGGCCGAACGATCCAGCGACCAAGGCCGCGCTGAAGGTGATGACCTCGCTGCGCCCGGAGGTGGCCGGTCAGGTGGGAAGGATCTCGGCCCCGTCGGTCGCGTCGATCACGTTGACGCTGGTGGACGGTCGAACCGTGGTGTGGGGGACCACCGACCGGACCGAGGAGAAGGCACTGAAACTGGCTGCGCTGCTGACGCAGCCGGGGCAGACCTACGACGTGTCGAGTCCGGACCTGCCGACGGTCAAATAGCCGGACGGGGCCCGTCGGTGGGCCTCGACGGCATGCACCTGACGCACATCACCACGAATTTTCTCGTGTCGTGTCGGCGCGCCTGCTCGGCACCCGTGCGCACCGGCCCTACCGTTCTGTTTGCACCGCACTACTTGACATAACTCTAAGCCTATGGTTGAGGTTGAGGGTTTAGGGGCACGCTCAAGAGGTGCGGAAATGGACCGGGAACATCAGGCAGGAAGGGCGCACATGACCCCCCCGCATAACTACCTCGCTGTGATCAAGGTGGTCGGTATCGGCGGCGGCGGCGTCAACGCCGTCAACCGGATGATCGAGCAGGGCCTCAAAGGCGTTGAGTTCATCGCGATCAACACCGACGCGCAGGCGTTGTTGATGAGCGACGCGGACGTCAAACTCGACGTCGGACGGGACTCGACGCGCGGTCTCGGTGCCGGCGCCGACCCCGAGGTCGGCCGCAAGGCCGCCGAAGACGCCAAGGACGACATCGAGGAGCTGTTGCGCGGCGCCGACATGGTGTTCGTCACCGCCGGTGAAGGCGGCGGCACGGGCACCGGCGGTGCACCGGTCGTGGCGACCATCGCCCGCAAGCTGGGCGCATTGACCGTCGGAGTGGTGACGCGGCCGTTCTCGTTCGAGGGCAAGCGGCGCAGCAACCAGGCCGAGGCCGGCATCACTTCGCTGCGCGAGAGCTGCGACACGCTCATCGTCATCCCCAACGACCGGTTGCTGCAGATGGGCGACGCCGCGGTGTCGTTGATGGACGCCTTCCGCAGCGCCGACGAGGTGCTGCTCAACGGTGTGCAGGGCATCACCGACCTGATCACCACTCCCGGCCTCATCAACGTCGACTTCGCCGACGTCAAGGGTGTGATGAGTGGTGCAGGCACTGCGCTGATGGGTATCGGCTC
>MDTC01090855.1_pt1 | contig 11790 bp, 10 predicted proteins | sample 811181 | NCBI WGS metagenome assembly MDTC01 (sample SAMN05326644, study PRJNA326480) | marine metagenome | isolation source: seawater | place: Pacific Ocean: North | collected 2011
ATTAATTACAGCAAGTTTACCTTTATTATTTTTCCTAATTTTAAAAGAACTTGAAGTTGATAAAAGAATAATAATATTAACAACTTATATACTATGCCTATCTGCCGCTAATTTAAGTTTGGCTAGTGATATAAGACATGAGAATATAGGTATATTTTTTATGTTTTTTTATCTTTTGCTAACTAGTAAAGAATTGAATAAAAGTATAAATTTATATTTTTTAAATTTCAATGCTATAAGAAATACGTTGTTTTTTTATGCCTCTATTTTTTGTAAACAACAAATATTATTGATTTCTCCACTTATTTTTTTATTTATTCTCAATTGTTTAAAAATTAAAAATCTAGACTACTATAAAAAATTAAAAGAATTTATTAAAAGAAAAAATATTTCAACTATTTTTTTATTATTTTTTTTATCAGGAATACCTTGGATAATAATATCAATTGAAGAGTTTTACAAGTTTGGATTTCTCTATTTAATAAATTTACCATTTTGGTCATTTATTAATACAGGTTTAATCTTTTCAATGATGATAAGTGGAAAAGAGCAAATTAAAATTTCTGTATTTTTGAAATATCTTTTTGTATTAACTACCATGCAAATTTTGGTTTTTGAAATTATTTCACCTAATGTATGGAGAAGATCAATAACTGCATTTCCTTCATTTTTATTTCAATTTAGTTCTTTCTCGGATGGAAATTTAAATTTATTTACACTCGTAAACGATTTTATAATGTTTACTAAAGAATCCTTTGCAAGCATATCTTGGCCAGGTAATATGGTCTTTTTAGTTGCTTTTTTATTAATAATTTATTTTATTAAAAAATTACTTGTACTTATTATCAATAGAAGAGATTTTTCTTTATTTGACTATTCAGTTTCTAGTTTACTTGTACTTATTAGCATTCTTTCTTTTCGTAGACAGATTTTTTATCAGATTTATTTTTTTATTCCAATATTAATATTGCTAAGTCTTGGATTTAGCAATATATTTTTAAAAAAATATAATATAAACAAAAGATTCAAAATAAATAATTTCTTATTTTTAACTTCATCTATACTTTTATTATCATTTAGTATTAAATCAACGACTAACATATTTAATCTAAATAAATTTGTATCTTCTTCTCAAAGCCAAGAACTTTTATGTAATTCGCAAACTCTTGACTTTTCTTTAAAAAATACACCTGTCTCAACTTGTGAAGAATTTGAGAAAGAATCTTATAAAAAAAACAAATTCGATTCTTGGTGGTAAGATTGTCTCAGAGTTGGTCGCAGAGGGTCATATTTTGTCATATTTTACTTTATCAAAACTTATCGTTTTCTTATGATAAATTGTTCAAACTAATTGGTTTAAATTGTAAATATCTTGATGGAGCCAAGCGGACTCGAACCGCTGACCCCCTGCATGCCATGCAGGTGCTCTACCAGCTGAGCTATGGCCCCAAAACTTAAAAAGTTATTTGTATCAATCTTATTTCAAAATCGATTTCATAACTTCCTTAGTTCTTATAGTACTTTATAGCTAATGCTCATTTGTGTAAAAATAAATCATTTTTATTTTAAATTTATTTTTTTGCTTTCTAGAAAGAAAAGTTTGGTTTTATAAAAAATCTTTTGGGCTGCCGTCATTAATAATTGATCCATTTTCAAATTGCAATATCCTATCGCATTCTTTCAAAGTTGATAACCTATGAGTTATTAGAATTAAAGTAGTTTCAGATCCTTGATTAAATATCGAATCAATAACAGACTTTTCTGTCTCTGTATCTAAAGCACTAGTTGCCTCATCAAAAATAAAGAATTTTCTATCTCTATAGAAAGCTCTCGCTATGGAAATTCTCTGCCTTTGTCCTCCGCTTAATCTAATCCCTCTTTCGCCTATAACCGTATTATATCCATTAGGAAAACTTTCAATGAATTTAGATAATTTTGCCTTTTTTGCAGCTTGCTTTACTTTTTCTATATTTATTTTTTTAGGTTCTTCTCCCAAAGCAATATTTTCATAAAATGTCCCATCTGATAAAAATATTAATTGGGGAACATGAGCAATTTGATTTCTCCAATAATATTTTTTAAATTTTGAATTTTTATTATAAATATTTTTATTATCAATCAATAATTTTCCTTTTGATGGTTCTATTAATGTCATCAACAAGTCTATTAAAGTGCTCTTACCACTACCAGTTCTGCCTATAATGCCAATCTTTTCTCCAAATTTAATTTTAAGACTTACATCATTCAATACAAAAGGTTTATCTTCTTCGTATCTGAAACTAACATTTTTTAATTCTATAAAATCTTTGAAATAATTTATTTTGAGAGCTATATTTGGCTTATGTTCTTTAAGATCCAGTAAATTTATTACATTTATAATTGATGCAGTTGATCCTTTTAATGATAACCAAGAAGAATAAATAGTTTGGAGTGCTGGAAGTAATTTATGAGATGCAAGTGCAATAAATCCAATCAAAGAAATCGCTTCTGATGAAACCCCATTATTTGAAATAATTGCTCCTATAAGAGCAATTATTGTGATCCCTAGGGTTTCCAATAAAAACTTAGGAAATATCCCAAGAAATTTATTCCTTGAATTTACTTTTCTAATTGGATAGTCTGTATTTCTGTAAATTTCTTCATAATATTTTTGATTACCACCTATCAAAATCTCTTTCATAGCTCCTAAACCTTCCTGAAGCGCTTGTATCCTTTCTTGAGCCTTTAGTGTAATAATGTAACTATTTTTTTCTAATTGGATTTTATTTGAATTAGCAATTAAAAAATAAGAAAGACAAAATATAGTAATTAGTAAAAGAGCAATTTTCCAGTTAACTATAAAAAGTCCAATAAAAATTGAGATCGAAATAATTGTAGAATTTATGAATAGCAGTAATTGTAATAGTCCATTAACAGTAGTGTTTATATCTTTAGTAAGGGTATTTATAATGACACTACTGTTCCATTTGAGATGTTTTTTGTACGGTTGATATAAAGCCCTTCTATATGATTCAGTACTTAACTCTGAACCAATTCCAGCAGTAAATCTGAAGTTGAAAAGTAAATTAGTTAGTCTACATATAGCTGAACAGTATATTGTTATCAGAAAAATCAATGTTGTTAATAAAACTAATTGATTATTGTTAGTGAGTCCAAAAGCATTATATAAGTTACTAAACAAACTGTTTTTATCTAAACTATTTATATCTGTTATCACCTTTAAAAAAGGGATTATCGAAGTAAGCGAAAGGAATTCTGCAAAACCACTTATTATCATTAAAAAAATGAGTAGATAAAATTGATTTTGTCTTCTTTTATTTATTTTTTTCCACAAATCAAAAAGGACTTTTATTATATTTAGCTTCTTGAAATCCCTTTTTAATTTATAATTTACATCTGAGAAAAATAAATCTTTACTAAAAATATATTTAAAAAACTTTTCCATTTTTTATTTACATTATTCCTATCCAATAAAAATTATATAACGGTAAAAGTCTTTGATGATAGAATATTAAAAATTTTTGATTTCTCAATTTTTTTTAATCTAATGTTGAAGAATATAACTACTTCTATAATCATTAGAGCACTAAATGAAGAATCTCATATTGGGAAATTGCTTTATGGGATTCAGCAACAATCCAAGTTACCCGATGAAATTATTATTGTAGATTCTGGCTCAACCGATTCTACTTTGTTAATATCATTATCTTATGGAGTTAAAATTGTAAAAATTGCTAGAGAGGAGTTTACATTTGGAAGAGCTTTAAATATTGGTTGTAATAGCGCATCTGGTGAAATACTGATTTTTCTAAGTGCTCATGTTTATCCTGAAGATAAGAATTGGCTTGTTAATATTTTAAATCCTTTTAAAGACCCTTCTGTTGTTTGTTCATATGGTAAACAAAGAGGAAATTCCCATACAAAATTTTCTGAACATCAGGTTTTTTTGTCTTATTTCCCAAATGAAGTAAGTGAAGTTAAAACAAAATATTTTTGTAACAACGCAAATTGCGCTATCAGGAAAAAAGAATGGGAAAAATTAAAATATGACGAGTCGTTAACTGGTTTGGAGGACTTGGATTGGGCAAAAAAACAATATCTCAATGAAAAAAAAATAGTTTATGTTCCTGAAGCTAAAATTATTCATGTTCATGATGAGAACTGGAAACAAATCAAAAATAGATATAAAAGAGAAGCAATTGCTTTAAAAAAAATCGAACCTGAAATTTCTATGAATTTTATAAATCTCTTTTATTTGATTTTGTTAAGTATTTTTTCAGATATATTTGCAAACAAAACAATAAAATCTCTGTTAAAAAATTTCTTTTCAATATTTTTATTTAGATTTAATCAGTATGTAGGTACGTTTGAAGGATTAAATTTAAAAAAAAGGAATATAAATCAATTAAGAACAATTTTTTATTATCCACCAAAAAAAAATAGTAAAAAATTAATGATTAAAAAATATAAAGATAATATTTCTAGCAGCATTATAAATTATGATTCTTTTTAGCTTTAGATTTTAAGATAATTATGTTTGATATTGTAGCTTTAATGCCCATGAGGCATTATTCATCAAGAGTAAAGGGTAAAAACTATAGAGAATTCGGAGATGGAAGACCCCTATTTTTTCATATGGCTGAAAAATTACTAAGTTGTAATGAGATTGATAAAGTTGTCATAAATACAGATTCTTCAATTATTGAAGAATTGTGCAAAAAGAATTTTCCCGAAATAATTATATTAGAAAGACCAAAATCTTTATGTAGTGAATATTGTTCAATGAATGATATTTTATTGCATGATACAAGATCAGTTGAATCTAAATTTTATCTACAAACTCATTCTACGAATCCATTACTCTCAAGCAATTCTTTAAGTGATTCTATAAGTATTTTCAAAGAAAACTTTCCAAGTAATGATTCCCTTTTTTCAGTAACAAAAAAACAAACTCGATATTGGGATTCAATGGCAAGACCTGTTAATCATAATAAAAATATACTAATGAGAACTCAAGATTTACCTCCTATTTATGAAGAAAATTCATGTATTTATATTTTTGATAGAGAATGTTTAGAAAAAAAAAGAAATAGGATTGGAGATCGTCCCTTTCTCTATGAAATAAATTCTTTTGAATCTATAGACATTGATGAAGAAATTGATTTTTCCTTGGCGCAAGAGATCTTTAGAATAGGAATAAAATAATATGAAATTACTTGTAACTTGTGGACATTTAGTAAGGCATATTGGTGAATATCATACTCTTCTTAAGAAAAATGGGATTGAATATAAATGCCTTAATCCAACTAATCAGCAGTTTAGTGATCAAGAGATGCTCCAAATATTACCTAATAATGATTTTATAATTGCTGGTGATGATGAAATTAGTGAAAAAGTCATAGAGAAGTCTTTTTTTTATGGATTAAAGGCGATCATAAAATGGGGTATTGGAGTAGATAATATTGATAAAATGGCAGCCAAGAAATATGGTATCCCAGTTTTCAATACACCTGATGTTTTTGGCTCTGAAGTAGCAGAGCAAGCTCTTAGTTTTATCTTAAATTTATCTAGAGCTACGCATATTATTGATACACAAGTTCGAAAAGGTAATTGGTATAAATACGAGGGTAACTCTTTAATAGGAAAAAATATAGGCATTATTGGTTTTGGTTCTATAGGTAAAGCAATTGCAAAAAGATGTTTAGCATTTGAAATGAATGTTAGTTTTTATGATCCATTTTTAAATCAAAATAATGCGGAAGAAAATTTGTTTCAAAATATCGAATTTGATAAGTTATGTGAGACGTCAGATTTTATTGTTTTAGCTTGCTCTTTGAATAAAGATAATAAATTCATTATTAATCATAAATCAATTTCAAAAATGATTAAAAAGCCATACATCATAAATGTAAGTAGAGGACATTTAATAAAAGAGGACGATTTAATTAGTGCATTAAAAGAAAAGAGGATAAAAGGAGCTGGGCTTGATGTTTTTAATATTGAACCCTTGCCTATTAATTCTGAATTTATTAATTTTAAAGAGTGTATTTTAGGTTCCCATAATTCTTCTAATACCCTTGAAGCAGTTAAAAGAGTAAATAAAATGACCATTGATATGGTTATAAAGATTTCTGAAAGTGACGTTTCAAAAGTTTATAAAGAGAGGAGAATTATATGAATCATACGGCTACTTATAATTCTTTAATAAAAAAAAATGTAGTAATAACTGGTGGTGCTACTGGAATAGGTTCAGTTATTGCAAAATATTTTTATGAACAAGGTTCCCAAGTTGTGATTTTAGATATTAGAAAAGATGAAGCTGAAACATTGATTAATTCCTTACCCACTATTGGTAATCTACTAAAGCCCATTTTTTTTTATTGTGATTTAACTAAAACTAAATCTTTGGAATTTATTTTCAATGAAATTTATAATAAGGTTGGAAATTTGCATGTACTTTGCAACAATGCCGCAGATGACCAAAGGCATGATTGGAAAAAAATTTCATCTGAGGAATGGGATTATTATCAAAATATTAATTTAAAAAGTCAATTTTTTTGTATAAGAGAATTTTCTAAATTTATAAATTCTGAATTAGGTGCAAGTATTATCTGTATGGGATCCATATCATATTTAAATGGTACTGAGGAAATGCCCTCTTACACTACGGCTAAATCTGCGATTGTTGGTTTAGTAAATACAATGGCAACTATACTTGGAAAAAAAAATATTAGAGTAAATTTAATTCAGCCAGGATGGATAATGACAAAAAAACAACTAGAAAAATGGGTTGATAAAAAAGCTGAAGATTTGATTGATGCAAATCAATTATTGGTTGGAAAAATCAATCCTGAAGAACCTGCTAAATTAGTATTATTTTTAGCATCAGATCAGTCTAATAAAATAACTAAGCAAGTTATTAATGTCGATGCAGGTTGGGCTTGATAAAAATTTTAAATTTAGCAATTTTTAATTTTATTCTAAAAACTATATACCTTATTTTTATTAAGAATCTATTACCTTTTTTTATATTCTTCCAAAAATCTTTAGCAAATTTATTTTTTTTCAAATCTTCACAAATTACACCTTTTGCAGCATATTTTTCGAAATCTATTATTGGATAAACATCTAGTTTTGTTTTTTTTGAAGCATTATAAAAATTAATTTTTGGCTTATCTCGATTAAAAATTTCTTTTGATAATTTATGCACATTTCTCATTTGAAAATTTGTTTTTATTGGATCTGGGATATGTGCTTTATAAGTTTTATCAAAATGATTTTGATCAATTTTTGAACCATTGTTTGCAGTCCAACCCAAGTCGGCGCCGAGAAATATTATTTCTTTTGGTTCCAAATAATATGCAATTTGCAATGCCACATTTATTGTAGTTCCTGATTTGTCAATTGATTCTAAAATATTTGTTGAAAAACTTTTAGGATTTATATCTCCATAAATATTAGGCTTATTCTCAGACATTTTTTTGATCAATTTTATATTTGGATGAATTTTAATTTCTTTTTTTATAAGAAGATTTAAACACCTTTGGTCAATAAAGCTTATGGTTTTCTTCTCATTAACCGCATTGATTACTGATTGTAACCATTCTTCGCCCCAAATTGGATTTGAAATATTTGAAGAACAAAATAAGTAATATGTGGGTCTCCATTCTGGGAAATTAGGATATATCATTGAAATTCTGTTCATTGCAATTGAAGGAGAATTTTTTATTAGATCAAGATCTGTTTCATTTAAACTTGGACCATTGCCAATAATGTATAAGGTTTGATTTTTATGGATAGCTTTGAATGGTTCAAAACATGAATTTGTTGTATTAGAAGACATTTCTAAAAATTAGATTTTAATTTTTTTAAAATTTTATCAAATTCAATTCTATCAAGCTTTTTTATTTTTAAAATTTCTTTAAGTACAGGATCAAAACTTAAGCGAGGATCATTCTTATTCTTTTTTAGAAAAAGCCATTGATTTAATTGATCATGTCTAACAGAAGAAAAGCAATCTTTTGCAAATTCATCCTCAGTTCTTGAACATCCCTTTTTGTAACCCTTCATAAAAGAATCTAAATAAAAACTAAATCCAGTTATGAAAACTTCTTTTGCCCCAGATTCTAAAAGATCAAAAATTGCTGAGAAGCCTGTATTAGTTCTACATTGAACTTTTTTATTGAGTTCGTTATATTTTTTGTAATCAAAAATATGTAAATTTAGAAAATATTTTAATTTCAATACAGTTAAATAACTTACTCCACTACTAAGTTTATTTGAAATAGAGTAACCAGAGTAATCTGAGCTAGGGATTGTGCAAATCCACTTAACCTTATTTTTTTTTAAGTCTCTTAATTTAATCTGACCGCCATTATCGTTACTTTCAATTAGACAATTAAAAAGTATATCTGTCTTTGAACCGATTTTGTTATTATTATTTTTATTTACCAATTCAATTCCCCTATTAATCCTTGCGACTAGATCATAGTTATCAATATCTTTACCAAATTCAAAATAATTTAGGTAATTAGCCGGGCCGACTAAAGCTATTTTTTTATCTTTTATAAAAGAACTAAAATTATCTCTTTGTAAGAATCTTAAGAAAGTTTGCATTTAAAAATTATAATATTTAATTTTATTCCATCCAGTAAATTTTTTTTTCATTTGTTGATCAAAAATTATTAAAAACATAATTTTGAAATATTTTTAATTAATTTAAAATTCCATTTGTATGAACGGTAAACAATTTCTATTTCTTCTGGTAAGGTACTATTAACCTTAAACATGTCCCAATGAACAGGGAAAAGCTGATTTATTTTTAATACATTAGCTAATTCAAAAGCTTCTCTAATACTCATATTTCCAATAATTCCTCTTCTTCTGCGAAAAAAATTATCTTCATTGACAGGTAAAATAGCAAGATCAATCTTAGGTAATTTCTTAAGAAAATTGATAAGTTGTTGACTTACAGAAGTATCTCCAGCAATATAAATTCGTGATTTTTTATTATCGATTATCCACCCAACTGTTCTAGGAAAACCATCTTCTGAGAATTCAAGTTTAGGATGCGAACAAGGTACAGGTGTAATACTTAAATCATTACCAAGATCTATTTCATTATCCATTAAATTAATAATATTAGATTCATTAATATTCCATTTTTTTAAAATATTTCTAACTAAATAAGGTCCAATAAATTTTGCATTAGGATTAACCTTCGAAAGTATTGGTATGGTATGAGGATCACAATGATCGATATGTTCATGACTTATAAGTATCCAATTTATATTAGTCAGATTTTCTGGTTTATAAGGAATTGGGATTTGTCTTTTTAAATCAGAAGAATCTAAAATTTCGACAGAATTACTAAGATATGGATCGACTAAAATACATTGACTATCATGGTTGATTTTTAGTCCTGATTGGCCTAGATGTTCTATTCTCAAATTTTTTACTCGTAAGTGGTAATTTATTTAATTCTAACCATTTTTTAGCTATTTTTTTTGAAATAAAATCTCCAGAATAAATCCATTTAATTAATTTAACGATTAAATTAATGTTATTAAAATAGATTGGTATCAATATAATTTTCTTGAAAAGAGAGGAATTATTAAGATTATTTTTAAAATCAAAAATTCTTTCGTAAAAATTCAATGTATTAGTTTTCTTAAGGCTTTTTGAAACAAATTTCAAAAAATATAAGAATTCATCAGAAGATTTTTTGTAAATAGGATCGTATTTATCTCCACACTCCATTCTTATAATGTGAGAGATTAGAGCAGCATGCGCAAATATTCGTTGAGAAATCCCTTTATCTTTATTTGAAATTCTATTTATATGATCACGTAAATATACTCCAAAATAATCTAAACAACCTATTCTGCTAACTTCAGCAATCCTTAACCATAAATCATAGTCCTGTGATCTTTTCATACATTCTCTATATCCTCCAAGTTTTAAAACTAATTTTTTATTGAATAGTACCGAAGAATGACTAAAGAATTTTTTTTGTCTTTTTAAATTTTTAAGAATTTTATAATTTGTAGTTGGCCCAATAATGTTTTTTATTTTAGAGCTGCTATTACAAATGATTTTGCATTGGCAACCAACAATTCCAACATTTTCTTTTAATACATATTTTAATTGTAACTCTAGTCTTCTGGGCTGTGAAATATCATCGCAATCTATCCTTGCTATCCAATCGCCCTTTGCTTTAATTAAACCTTTATTTAAACTTCTTGTGAGACCAATATTTTTGTGATTAATTAACTTTATTCGTTTATCAATCAGCGCATATTTTTTAATAATTGAAAGAGTAGAGTCTTTAGAGCCATCATTAATGATAATAAATTCAAAATCTTTGTATGTTTGATTTAAGATACTTTCAATACATGCCTTTAGCCATTTTTCGCCATTATATACGCATAATAAAACTGAAATCATAAATTATAATTTTCAATTTTCTTTATCACCATAATAACAAAAACCTCTTTTTTTATTCAAAATATATTGTCTTTTATATTTTTTTCAAATATTGAATATTTAAAATTTTTTGAAAATAATTTGTGATTTTCGATGGAAATTCTTTCTAAAAGATTTTTATTTTTAGTCATATCAATACAAAATTGATTAATTTTATCTTTAATACTACGTAAGTTTGAGTTACAAATATAAGGATAATTATTAATGAGTAAATCTTCTATTGCTCCTACCTTAGTAGTTATAAAAGGAAGTCCAATTGATAAAGATTCTATTAAAATCATTGGTAAACCTTCATTATCACTGGCTAATATCAGACAATCATATTTGCTCATATTTTCTAATCTTTTATTGGTATCCAATTTACCTTGATATTTTACAAAATTAAAGTCTAGATTAATTTCTTCAAACTTCATTCCGAATATATCTAAACGTAGCTGATAATCTTTATTTTCCTTGTTTATCGCATCAATTGCTTTAATAATCTTATCAATTCCTTTTGATTTTTGGATATTGCCAAAATATAAAAATTTAAATTTTTTATTATTGGCATTTAATTTTTTTATTTTTTTTTGGAATAATCTTTGACTTAACTCTGTATCTGAATCGCTTAGAGAATTTGGTACAACTAGGATTTTATTTTTTATTTCTTTAATTATATTATCTTTTTTGAATTTTTCTGATAAAAATATTACCTTATAGGAATTTTTTAGGATTAATCTAATTATTGTTTTCTTATATAAAGATCTTTTATAGTTTTTATTTAAATCACCTCTATGAACATATAAATAATTTCTTTTAGATTTAATATTTAATAAAAATTGCACAACATATGTTTTTAATAAACCCAAATTTCCCATTGAGATTGTGATAATACTAATTTCATATTTTTTTGTAATTATTAGGAAAAAAACTAATTTTATAAATTCATAAAAATTAAGATTCTTTTTGATAATTTTTTCATTCTTAAAGTAGTCTTTTACTCTTGGATCTATTATTTTCTTTACTTCATAACCTATTTTTTTTAGACTATATTCTAAGTTGCTATTTACATAAGCTATACCTGTAGTACTTGTAGGGGTAAATTCTCCATATATTAGAACTTTTTTCATAAATTTTTGTCTAAATAATATTTTTTAATGCTTGCATATGATAATAATATCTCAGTAAAGCTTATGAATTATATTTAAGTTTTTATATTTCTCATATCAAATTGACTTAACAATAAAAAAATCTTAATATCAAAAATATTAGAAATTAAAGCTTTAAGTTGCATTTTTTCGCAATATTTAATTAATTTAAATATGA
>MDTC01038212.1_pt1 | contig 11789 bp, 6 predicted proteins | sample 811181 | NCBI WGS metagenome assembly MDTC01 (sample SAMN05326644, study PRJNA326480) | marine metagenome | isolation source: seawater | place: Pacific Ocean: North | collected 2011
GAAGCTGATGATAGAAAAATGAAATCTTGGATCACTGGATCTGTAGGTGGAGTTTATACTAATGATGAAGATACTATGAATGTACACTTCTTATCTGAAAGATGTTTGTGTGTTCAAGGGGCTAATAACTTCGTATTATTTAAGACTGCTACTCAGCAAGCTTAATATTTAATGTAGAGATGGGGCGCCTTTGGGCGCTCCTATCTTTACTTTTTATTAATTTTATTATATTATATTATGGCAACTAAAACAAAGGCTACAAAGCCTTCAGGCCCTAAATGGGTTATAAAAGATAGATCTTATGTTCTTAAAGGTGGCAAACAACCTTTAACATTTACTTTAGCTTCAAAACATCATTCAAGAACACCTCTGTTATGGTGGGATGAAGAATTAGGTTATTCAAGAGAATTAAGATATGCTACTAATCAAAAATCACCACTTCGTGATGAGCAAAAAGGTAATTCAACATTAGGGCATATTGTTTTTAGAGATGGATTTTTGTTTGTGTCAAAAACAAATCAATCATTACAAAAACTGTTATCATTGTATCATCCAGGCAAAGATGTTATGTACGAAGAATTGGATTCTGTACAAGAAGCAAAAGATGATTTGGTAGATTTAGAAATGGAAATTGAAGCTTTAAATATTGCAAAATCAATGGAATTAGACCATGCTGAAGCGGTATTAAGAGTTGATCAAGGAAGTTCTGTTTCATCAATGACCTCGCAAGAAATAAAAAGAGATATACTATTATATGCAAAAAATAACGCAGAGCTTTTTTTACAACTTGCAAATGATGATAATGTTCAACTAAGAAACTTTGGTATTAAAGCATCTGAATTAGCTATAATACATTTATCAACAGATCAAAGATCTTGGCATTGGAGTAAAACAAATAGAAAATTGTTTACAGTACCATTTGACGAAAATCCTTTTTCAGCATTAGCCGCTTGGTTTAAAACTGATGAGGGAACAGAGGTATATAAAGCTATTGAAAAACAATTAAAATAACCATCTTGTAGTGATATGGGTCACTACGGTGGCCCTATCATTATAAATACAAAATTATGGCAATAAGCGTAGATACGGTATACCAAAGAGTACAAGCCATTCTTAATAAAGAGAATAGAGGTTATATGACTCCACAAGAGTATAATCTTCTTGCTAATCAAGCTCAATTAGAAATATTTGAACAATATTTTTATGATTTAGGCCAATTTAATAGACTTGGCGAAATAAATAGTGAATATGCTAATGTAATAGATAATATAAAAGAAAAAATTAGCTTATTCAAAAAAACATCTTCACTAACAAAAAGCGGTTCCGTTTTTCCTTTACCATCAGATATATATAGATTAGGCACTGTTTATTATAACAATACAACACCTATTGATCAATTAGATCAAAATGAATTTTTATATATAAACGCTTCTCCGCTTACTACTCCATCTACTTCTCAACCTGTTTTTGTAAGAAATGGAAATGATTTAAATATATATCCGTCAACTATAGCAAATAGTATTAATTTATCATATATTAAAGTTCCTTCTGAAGCAAAATGGGAATATGTAACTGTATTGGATACAGCGCAGTATGATAATACTACAGCGGTAGATTTTGAGCTGCATGAATCTGATGAAACAACTTTAGTATATAAAATATTAAGTTATGCAGGTCTTGTAATAAAACAACCTGAAATCAGTCAAATTGCAGAGCAAAAAGATGCTTTAAAAACACAAAAAGAAAAATCTTAATAAATGAGTTTAGCAGAGTACATACAAGATGATTACTATTCAGGTTCGAATAAGGGTTACTATCAATACATAAAGCTAGCTGATGTAATAAGTAATTTTATAGTATCGCAAGTAGGCGACGATAAAATTATTAAAAAGGTAAAAAGAGCAGAAGTTTTTTTCCATGCTCAGCGCGCCTTGCAGGAGCTTAGTTATGACACTATAAATAGTATAAAAACACAAGAAATAGAAGTACCTCCTTCACTTAGTATGCCTCTGCCCCATGACTTTGTAGGTTATACTAGAATATTGTTTACAGATGAGTCTGGAATACAAAGACCACTAACACCTTCAAAAACATCTTCGGCTCCATCCGCTGTATTTCAAGATTCAAATTATAACTACGTATTTGATAACGCTGGTAAACTTTCTTTAGCAAATGAGTCAGAAAGCGCATCAAGGTTTAGAACAGCTAACCAAGACACAAATGCTAATACTGATTCTAATATAAATTTTTTAGAAGAGGGATACGGATATAATGTAGATTTTGGCAAAAGATATGGTATAAATCCTCAATTAGCTACAAAAAATGGGTCGTTTATAATTGATCAAAATAATGGCACAATTTCTTTTTCTAATGATAATAAAAATAGAATTATTGTTTTAGAATATATATCAGATGGTTTAAATATTAGTGATGATATGAAAATACATAAATTTGCTGAAGAAGCAATATATAAATCAATATCCCTTGCAATAATATCAGCAAAATCTAATATACCTGAGTATCAAATAAATAGACTTAAAAAAGAACGTAGAGCTACAATGCGAGCTGCCAAATTAAGGCTTGCTAATATAAATATTGCAGATCTTACTCAAATAATGAGAGGTAAATCTCAACAAATTAAGCACTAGAATATGGCTGAAATTAAGCACACTTTTACGTCAGGGAGAATGAATAAAGACCTTGACGAAAGGCTTATCCCTAATGGAGAATATAGAGATGCTTTAAATATAAAAGTTTCTTCTTCTGCAGGCTCAGATGTGGGTGCAGTTGAAGGCCTTTTAGGTAATATACAAATATCTCAATTGGGCATTGACAATGCTTCGGCTATAGGGGCTATAAAAGATACAACTAATAATAAAATTTATTGGTTTATAACATCTTCAAGCATTGATTCAATATTTGAACAAAATATTTTAACAAATACTTTTGCTCCTGTTATTGTTGATTTAAAATCAAAACAAGTAACCACAATAAAAAGTGTAGTTTCTTCTGATTTAAGCAACGATATTATATTTGAAGATATTAACAATAATACTATTAAAAAAATAATAGGTAATGATTTGCCATCTGAAACAGATGAAGAAGCATTAGTGCTTAATAATATTTTTGTAAATATTCCAGATATTGCAACTAATATATCAATACCAAAAAATACGGTATTGAAAAAAAATGAAAATGGGTTTTTTGTTTTTAAAAATATAAAATATAACAATAAAAAAATTCAATTTAATAATATTGAATTTGTATATTATTCTAATAACATATTAAATTTTTCTAAAAATAATTTAATTACTGGAATAAATATAATAGATGGTTTATTGTTTTTTACAGATAATGTAAATGCCCCGCGCAGGATTAATATAAAAGATTTTGTAACTTTTTCTAATGGCATATATAACGCTAAAACTAAAGTTAAATATAAAGTTAAAAATAAAGAAACAAATCAAATATTAGAAGAAGAAAGAGTATTTACAGAAGATGATATTTCTGTAGCAAAAAAAGCACCTTTTGCTTCACCGGATATGGAGCTTTTTGATAGCCTTATAGAAGGTACGACTGAAATATCTAATTTAAAAAATTTATTTGGTATTAAAATAAATGATATAATAGATTTAAAAAATATAGGTCTAACTTTATCATGGCAAGCTGAAGATATAATAGAAATTTCGTCGCCTGACGATAGTGATGTAACTATAACAACACAAGTTTCTACTGTTCTTAACGACAATATTGAATTAAAAGTAATTTCTATAGAAGGCGATATAGCCGATAAAAATTTAAATTATAATTTTGAGTTATTAGAAAAAGATTCTATATATAAACTTGGCTTTGTAAGGTTTGCTTATAGATGGAAATATAAAGATGGAGAATATTCTGCAATATCTCCTTTTACAGTCCCTGCTTTTATACCGGGCACTTTTTTATTTGATGGGCGTGAGGCTTATAATAAAGCTATGTCAAATAAATTACAAAAAGTAATTCTTTCAAATTTTAATTTAGGAGATTCTAATGTTGAAAAAATAGATATATTATTTAAAGAAACAAGAAACAATAATATATATGTTCTTCAATCTATAAATAAAGAAGATTTTAATGAATCTTTTGAAATAAAAAAAGAGCAAATACATTCAGTATTACCTAATGATCAATTATTAAGGCAATGGGATAATGTTCCTAGAAAAGCTAAAGCACAAGAAATTACTGCTAATAGAATTATTTATGGAAATTATGTACAAAATTTTGATATTTTTACAGACCCAAAATTTAAAATAGAATCATACAATAGAAATGCTTTATTTAATAGATCTATAAAATCTAATAGAACATACCAAGTTGGCGTAGTGTATATGGATGATTACAATAGACATTCTCCTATATTATCTAATGATAGCGGTTCTTACACTATAAATTACCAATCTGCCGGTCTAAATACTGGTCTTTCTATTAAAATGACAACTCCACCGCCGGCTTGGGCTAAATATTATAAATATTATATAAAAGATGTTTCTGGAGAATACTATAATTTAGCCGCTGACAAATTTTATAAAGATGAACTAACTAATTTTGTTTATGTTTCTTTTCCTTCAACAGATAGAAACAAAATAGACAAAGACTCTTATTTGCATTTAAAAAAATATCATGGTAGCGATAAGCTACAGGACTCACCTGTTAAATACAAAGTAATTGATATTTTTAATGAACCCCCTGAGGTGATACATGAAAAATTAGAGCAAATAGGTGCATTTGAAAATGTATTATTTGCCGCATCTTATGGGGATAACGCTACTGTTGCTACAAAAACCGCTGGAGGAACTCCTGTAGAAAATAATACCAAAATACAAATACGTTCTATAAATACTACAGGCACAACAAGTGGAGAAGCTGGCACCCAAGGGGTTGATAGTGATTCTAAAGAATTTTTAAAAGGTGGTACTTATGCAAGATTTTATATTAATAATAAAAAGTCTAAAACATATAAAATAGCTTCTACTAGGTATCATTTTGATGGGGGAAGTGACGAAGCTGAAGTTAAGTTTGAAAAGCCTTTTGGCCCTGATGTAAATTTTATATATACTGATCCTGAGCTATCTAATAGTCCAATAAAACCAAATGTTGCAATGCGTTTTTATAAAGACGCGGCTGATGCTGGTGACCCAGAATTTAATGGTAGATTTTTTGTTAAATTAAGAAATGATTTTACATTAGATGATGCTATAAAAAAACAGCCTGCTACAGATGACGATGGCGTTAAATATTTTGAAGCATACAGCGTTTTATTTGATGGATTAGATAGAAATAATTATAATTATGCAAAATCTGGAAGCGAGCCCCGAATTTCACCAACACCAGTTCATGTTAAAGCAGGAGGCACTAAAGTTGAGGGAAGCAGATCAGAAACAGGAAAAAGAGATTTAATTGGAAGTAAAAAAGCACATATAACTTTTGAGCAAACTGGTCCTTCAGATGATTCTTCTTTCTTAGATAATATAACTGTAGGCACAAAATTAAGGTTTTCTAACCATAGCACTATATATAGAGTAGGGGTAGCAAAGCATGAAACTATTTCCAGAAAAAAGGGTCCTAGCCACTCTGTAAAAGTAGTAAAAATGCGCTTTGAAGACGAAGATGGTAAAGAAACAAATTTAACGCATGATCTTGTAACCGATCGAACAAACTTAGACCCTAATTTTTTATCTGTAAGTATACTTATAGAAGAAGACGAAGAAACAGTTTTATTTACTTCTAATCCAGCTGTTTTTGAAACTGAGCCTAAAGAACAAAAAACAGAATTAGATATATATTACGAAACAGAAAAAGCTTTTCCAATATCAGAGCATGGCAATTTTAAAGAATTAGAATGGTATAATGCATTTTCTTTTAACAACGGTGTAGAGTCTAATAGAATAAGAGATGATTTTAATGGTATTTTTATTGATACAGGGGTAAGGGCTTCGTCCGTTATTGAAGAACAATTTAAAGAAGAACATAAATTTAACGGAATAATTTGATCTGGCATAATTAACTCTAGGTCTGGTGTTAATCAGTCAAATCAATTTAATGCAGCAAATCCTATAACAAAAGATTTACTCCCTTCATACGGCCCAATACAAAAAATGCATGCATGGGACGATCAATTAGTAATGCTTTGTGAAAATAAAATTGTTAGAGCTTGGGCTGATAAAGACCAATTATTTAATGCTGACGGTTCTACAAATTTAATTGCCAGCAATAGCGTAATAGGGTCGGTAAGCCCCTATAACGGAGATTATGGAATATCTAATAACCCTGAGTCGTTTGCAAGCTATGGGTTTAGATGCTATTTTACTGATAAAAAAAGAGGTGCTGTATTAAGACTTTCTAAAGACGGATTAACTGCAATAAGTGCAGCTAATATGTCCACATTTTTTGAGGATAGGTTATATGGCCAAACAAGATTATTATTAGGATCTTTTGACGAAAACAATAAACTATATAATATTACTTTTAGCCAGCAAGACACATTGTGTTTTTCAGAAGCTGTTAATGGTTGGGTAACAAGAAAATCTTATATGCCAGACCACGCTATTTCTTTAAATGGCAAATATTATACGTTTAAAAAGAACGAAATTTGGGAGCATGATAGAAAAGATGCAATATTAAATACATTTTATGGGGATTCAATTACTTCTTCTGGAACAAACAATTCAGCATATTCTAAAATAGTATTTGAATTAAATGATGACCCTTCTATAATTAAAAAATTTAAAACTCTTTCTTATGAGGGCGATAAAGGTTGGAATGCTAAAATAGAAACGGATCAACAAAAAAGTTCTACATTATCTTTTAAAGAAAAAGAAAATAAATATTTTTCAAATATTACAGGAGAATCAAAAAATAGAAATAATTTAGATTTAAAAAATATTTCTTTTCAAGGTATTGGTAAATCTGTACCAGCCTCTGACGCTGAATATACAGACCAAATTGGTAATGTCAATAATACAATATCAACGGTAGTTTTAAGTGCTAATAGTATAGACTCTTTACCAATTAATATAAAAGATATAAAAAGCATTACTATTAATAAAAAGCCGGGAGAAAAAACTTCTAGTTTTGAATTTTATATATATCCTCAAGAAGGATATTATATAGTGCCTAATTCTTTGGAATACTCAAATATAGAACCAGGAAGTTCTATGTTATTCGAATATATTGATGACTACGCAAAAATAACTTTAAGTTATGAATTAATACAAGGGTCTACCGACCAAAATTATAATTTTTTAGTTTTAGGAAAAACATTACAAAAAGAAGTTGTAGTTGAAGGTACTTATACTTATAATTTACCCTCGCCTTGGCAGTTAGATTTTCCACTAACAGGAACTTTTAGAGTTAAAGGACTCCCAGGGGAGGCTGGAATAATAATTAAATCACCTACTGTATTTTTAGGAAATGATGATTTAGACTTGCATTTAATAGAGTTTAATTCTACGAATGATTCAGATATAACAATTGAGGCAAATTCTAATGTTAAAATTGCTGTTTCTAAGCAGAATAATAATGCTTTTAAAGTAACAGAATTAATAACATTACCTAAAAAATCTATTCAAAATTTTTCATATGTAGTAAATGTAAAAAGTACAGAAGCTCCGCCGGTTATAAATTATCTTATACGAAAAACATTTAACCCAGAAAATTTTACTTTAAGTAACTTAGAAGAAACAGTAGATTTAAAAATATTAGCTAATATAAATTCTTCTTATAATATAAAATTTGAAAGAACAGCTGGCAGCCCAATAGAAATTATAAAAGAACAAACAATTGTACACACTACAGAAGAACAAGGGTTTGAATTTGTTTTTCCTGAAAGTAATTTAAGCGAAATATATAAAATAACTATTAGCGAAAACACAAATACACAAGCAAAAGATTCTTTTGGTGATAAAATTGTTACATTTTCAAGAGCTGCTAAAGTTCAAAAAGAAGCTAATTTATTAATAAAATATAATCAAAATAGTAATACTACTTTAACGTATAATGCTTTTGTAGGGGAAAGTATTAATTCAAAAATAAATTTTAGTGGCACAAATTATATAACATTACCAGTCGGTACTTATATTATACCCAAATCGCCTTTATCTTCTGATTTTGTTAATTTTGGGAAAAACAAAAATAATGCCTCAATAGATTTTACAAAATTTGAGTTTGATACTACAAACACTAATCGATTAATTATAGAAGGTATAATAAATATTGAAAATATTACAGAAAATGAAACTTATATACTTGATTTAACAAAAGTATTGGGTGCAAGTATTACGACTACTTTTGATTATAGCATTGTAAGTGGATCCGGAAATTATACAGATTCCCCAACATCTTATACAGATATTGGGCCCGGAGGATTAATAAAAAATCCTGATTTAACACAATATCTTTTTACATTAACACCTTCTTCTAATTTTGTTTTTAAAGAAACAATTAGCGGAAGCGATTTTGAAATTGTAGACAGTTCAAATACCGACGTTTCTTCTTTATATGCACTTACAGGAGAAATAAAATTATTAAAGGAAAACAATTTAATTAAAGTTGGGTTTGATACAAAATCTTATACAGTACCTTTAACTGCGTCAACAATTTTTGTTAGACCAAAGCAATCAGTTGTATTAACAGAGGCTGATGTAAGTAGTATTGCTAAAAAATATATATTAGATATAGAATTAACCGCTGAAAGTACTCAATCTAATGAATTAACGTATACTGAAAATTTTGCTAAAACTTTTAAAAATATAGATTCAGCTTCTACAAATATATTATACCAGTTTGTATACAATGATAAAGAACTATCAAATTTAAGACCTTTATTAAATAATAATATTATAGGTGCTATTCACTCAGGTCAATTTAGCAATTTTGTTTTTTCAAATACCAATAATACACAAGTAACTTTAGTAAGCTCAAGTGGAGGAACTTTTACAAATACAGACGGAAATTCTGTAACTGTCGCAGGGCCTTATAGTTATGATTCTTCTACAAAAGATTTAACCGTTAACTTGCTAATTAATTTAACAGCAGGTGGAAATAGTGTAAGTAATAAGGTTTCCTTAAAAATACTTTTTGATCATTTAAAACAATATAATGCTTCAAATAATTTAATTGATAAATACAAATTAATTTCTATATATCCAGGTGCTGGTTTAACAAGCATGGTAAGGGCTGGTTGTGAAAATACTTTAAAAGGAACACCCTCTTATGTAGGCCCAGATAGTTTTACTTCAATAGATCCACAAGACAATAAATTCCCTAAGTTTTGGATGTACAATGGTGCTCCTTTAGCAAAAGGTCAACAAATTTTTGCACAAAAAGAAAATGAAGTAGCCCCTGGCAGTCCTGTAGTATGGTTCCAAACTAATACTAAAAATATTTTAGTAGCAGGGGATAACACTCTTTATAATGTTGGGCAAGATAATTTAAAAAGAGATGGTATAATATTAGAATCTAAAGCATGTCCGTTGCCAAGCAGCCATATAAGTGTTGCTTATGATGGAACTCAATATGTGAAACCAACAAGAGGATATTATCCAGATGTTATAACTCATAAACTTCTTTTGCATAGTACAATATATAAAGATGAGCAGGCAACAGTTACAGGAGAGATTATAAATATTACTTCAACTCAAAAAGGTAATTACGGTGATTTTTACCAATGGGCAGTAGTAACAGGCCAAGTAAAAGCCGCTAAAGATGGATTGCCACCTCACTTCGCAAATACCTTTTTCCCCGGTTTACTTGAATCAACTCCATTAAATGGTTTAACAATTACATCTATAACTGCTAGTAGCAATAAACAAAATTATACAGATAGAGAGGCTTATAACTCGGCTGGAGTATTTAACAATAATCCTCTGGCTGTAACATCAAATGTTGGTAATGTAAAATATAAATGGAAAAAAAGTTTGTTTTTTAATGAAAATGGAGTAGCAGAAATGGAGTGGTTTTCTTATAGAGGTAAAGCACAATATAGTTATATGGTTAGATTTGACAATAGAGCTGCTACCTCACCTGTAGCGGGATTTGGTTATCAAATACCTTTTATGGCCAGAAGAAGCAATGCAGGAATAAGTGATAAATATGATGTAGGACCATCACCTAATCAAGTAAATAAATACGAAAAAATTTCAAATACTTGCTTCCAAGACTTAAAGCTTACAAAATTTGGGGCTAATAATCCTTTTTATGACTCAAATCCATATTGTCCTCCTGTAGGAGTTCCTGAAAACCCTGTTTTTTCAGATAAATATTTAATAAACGATAGCACAGACGATTTAATTGCTCTTAGAAATGGTTCTGGAGATATACAACAAATTGGGGCTCGGCCTTATGGAAATTATAATATGGTGACTTCGTTTGGTTTAATGTTTAATAATAGTGGCAATAAATTAAATTTTGAAAAAGATCCTAGTGAAGGAAATAAAATCCGAAGTATTGATAGAGAAGTAAAATATGCATATATTAAAATAGACAATTTAACAGTATATACTGACCCAGAATATTCTTTTAAAAATTTAATTGATCCAACAGAAAATCCGCCTTTTGAAGCAATAGGATTAGACGGCCCTACTGTTTTAAATATAAATGGGCAAAAATATGCAAAAATTGTATTTTTTAATACAAATAATACTTATAATATAAAGTATCATCCAGAAAGAGTTTTAAATAAAAATATTATATTCGGTACTGATGGTAGTACAAATAATTTTATTGGTTCAGTTATACAAGCAGGTAATATAGACCATACAGAAAACAGTAACTATTTAAAAGATTTAGGTAAATGGATACAAGGAAATATTTATGTATATGGATATAAAGCAGGATCTCCTGGTGATACAACAATAGATTTAGGATTTAATATTAAAAATTATGAAGTAGGAGGGCCTTCAAATATTGGACAATTCGTTAATTTAGAAAAATTAATAATAAAATAATGGCAGATCTTAATGTTTCTTTTAATAAAAAAATAAATTTTTCTTGTCAAATTGGTGATGAAGTATATTTTTTAAAAAGTGGTAATCCTCGATTTTTAGGCTTATGTAAAAGCATTTCAACAGATAGAAAAAGCTTTATTATAGATGTTACTGAAAACATAAGACCAGTTATAGGTGATTATTTTATGTTCGCTAAAAATAACGTAATAAATAGTAATGGAGTGCTTGGTTATCATGGCACTGTAACAATGGAAAATACATTAAATGATTCTACAGAATTATATGCTGTAAATTCTGAAATACAAATAAGTAGTAATTAAAAATATATTAATATGTTTGGAAGTGGAATTGTAAACCCATCAACATCAACACCAGCAGCAGCAGCAGCAGCGCCCGCGGCTATAGCAAAGGAGCCTAGCAAATTAGGCCAAGCTATAAAAAGTACAGCTCAAGACGATCCTGGAGCATTTGGACAAATAGCACAAGGTTTAGCAGGTGTAGCTGGTGGTTTAATTGGCGGTCGCGCTCGCAGAAGAGAACAAAGAGAAGCAAGAGCAGAATTAGCTAGACAAAGACAAGCTTACGAAACTTTTGAATTTAAAGACCCAACAGCTAATTTAACTAATCCTTTTGAAGATTTAACTGTAAATCAACAGCAAGCACAATTTGCTTCTCAACAACAGCAGCAGGCTTTAGCAGGTACATTGTCAGGTTTATCTGGAGCTGCAGGGGGATCTGGAATTGCTGCGTTGGCACAAACATTAGCACAACAGCAATCAAGCAATTTACAAGCTTCTGCAGCAAGCA
>MDTC01100199.1_pt1 | contig 11789 bp, 9 predicted proteins | sample 811181 | NCBI WGS metagenome assembly MDTC01 (sample SAMN05326644, study PRJNA326480) | marine metagenome | isolation source: seawater | place: Pacific Ocean: North | collected 2011
ACACGGTACTGACAAGCCCAATCTGGAACTGGGGTGTGAAGTACGTTGAGATCGCCGAGCAGGTTATGGCGGGCACGTATGACGGTTCCGAGTCTTACTGGGGCGGAATGTCAGAGGGTGTGGTAGCGCTGGCGCCGCTTTCAGGCCGTGTGTCAGCTGACACGGCTGCATTAGTTGATGAAAAGAGTGCGGCGATCGTCTCAGGTGACTGGGACGTGTTCTGTGGTCCTGTCGTCGGTGCCAATGGAAGCCTGGTTGTTGCTGAGGGCGACTGCCTGGATGATGGTTCCATGCTGGGGATGGACTACTGGGTAGAGGGTGTTTCAGGTGAGGTACCTGGTGAGGCAGCGGGAGCAGCTGAAGGGACCTACCGAGTTGCCTTGATCCTGCCGGGCCGCGCGGATGATGTTTCTTGGAATCAGGCGGCCTATGAAGGCATGCTGTGGGCCCAAGAGAATGCGGGCGGCGACATCGAAGTGACCGTGGTTGAGCAGGTATATGACGTGGCCGACATTGAACCGGCCCTGCTCGACTATGCCCAGCAGGGATACAACCTGGTCGTAGGTCATGGCTTCCAGTTCCAGGAGCCTATCATCAAAGTGTCCGAGGACTATCCCGATGTACACTTTGCGCTCGGGACGGGCTTCAAACTCGCGCCCAACGTTGGGGTGTATGACGTCAAGTTGGAACAGGGCGGTTACGTCATGGGCATCCTCGCCGGGATGCTGACCGAGAGCAACATTGTTGGCGTCATTGGCGGGTTGGATGTATCGGAGATTCATCGTGGCCATGTCGCTTTCATGCTGGGGGCTGAGGCGGCGAACCCTGACGTCACCGTGCTCAACTCCTTCATTGGCGACTTCAACGACTTGTCTGGAGCCAAGGAAGCGGCGCTCAACATGATCACTGCCGAGGCCGATGTGCTTTGGCAGAGCGGTGACGGCATTGGCATTGCCACCCTTAACGCTTGTGCGGAACAGGGTGTGACGTGCATGGGCAACACCGCGGACCAGAACGACATCGAGCCGGAAATCACTGTTGTCAGCAACGTCTATGCCTGGGGGCCGATGTTCGTTCAGATGATTGAAGAGAGTCGGGGCAGTGTCTATGGCGACAAGCACTACTGGATCGACTTTGGTAATGACGGCCAGCAACTGGTCTGGAATGAAGCGTTGTCTGATCTAATCGCGCCTGAGATTCAGGAGAAGATAGATGAAGCCCGCCAGGGCTTTATCGATGGCTCGCTGGATCTGGGCGACCTGGACGCTATCAGCCTGGAGGAGTGATTGCCGGGATGCGCCCTTAGCTGTAAGCAAATGCGGGGGCAGATCGATAATCTGCCCCCGCTCCCAAACCTCGACGGTCACTGGTTGTGCTGAAATTACGCGCCTGAACCTTAGGCGCGGCTCCGCGTGGATATTATTATGGCTCCTGAAATCCTTGTACAGATGAAAGGCATTACTAAACGATTTCCAGGCGTGTTGGCAAACGATCGCATTGACTTGGAATTTTGCGCCGGCCAGGTTCACGGCCTCCTTGGTGAGAACGGCGCGGGCAAGACGACTCTGATGAATATCTTGTTTGGCCTGTACACACCCGATGATGGTGAGATTTCGGTAAACGGCCAGTCCGTGGTTATTAACTCACCCACCGCCGCGATTGCTTTGGGGATTGGCATGGTACACCAACATTACCGGCTGGTGCGCCCTTTCACTGTGACTGAGAATATTATCCTCGGGTTAGACGATGGATCGCCTCTTTTGAACTTAAAAACCGCTGCTTGCGGGGTAGCCGAGGTAGCCGAACAATACTCTATAAGAATCGATCCACTAGCGCGGGTCGAGGAGCTTTCGGTGGGCGAGCAGCAACGAGTCGAAATCCTGAATAGCCTCTACCGGGACGCGAAGATACTGATCCTGGATGAGCCGACCGCGGTGTTAACTCCGCAGGAGGCGGATGAGTTGGCCGTGGCGCTACGCGGAATGGTTGAGCAGGGCAAGACAGTGGTTTTTATCAGCCACAAATTGGATGAAGTGATCAAGGTAACCGATCAGGTTACTGTACTGCGGGCGGGGCGCAAGGTCTTTACTTCGCTGACGAGTGATACTAGCAAGAATCAGCTTGCGCGCGAAATGATTGGCCGTAAGCCTTCCGATTTAAAGAGGACTGAAAGTGCTTTTACTATGGCGCTGGTCGGCGCCGGCGAAGAAGGCGGCCCGGCCCATCACGACAAGGAAACGGCCGAAACTCAGGCGGCCCTAACCGTCCGCGATTTGCACGTTAGGGACGACCGGGGTCTACTAGCGGTTCGCGGCATGAATTTCAACATCCAGCCTGGCAAAATCCTGGGTATCGCGGGTGTGGATGGCAATGGCCAGCGCGAATTAGCTGAAGCCATCACCGGACAGCGCCGGTTTGACCGAGGGCAGGTGTGGGTCGCCCGTGAAGAATCAACAGACTGGGCGCCTCGTGACTATATCGAACACAACGTAGCTGTTATAACCGAAGACCGGCAGGCGGAGGGTCTTATTCTCAATTTTGACGTATCACGCAACGCGGTGCTAAAAATCTTTCGACGCAAGCCCTTTGCTCACAGAGGATTGCTGAACGTTTCTTCTATTGTCACCTTCGCGCAAGAGCTAATCGAAACCTTCGACGTAATGACGCCCGGTCCTCATGTGGCGGCAAGCACGCTTTCAGGCGGCAATCAGCAGAAACTTGTTCTGGCGCGCGAGTTAAGCCAGTCCCCCGCGTTGATTATCGCCAACAAACCCACTCGAGGATTGGATATCGGCGCGGCGGCCTACATCCACCAAAAGCTGGCCGATGAGAGAGCACGCGGCGCTGCGATTTTGCTCATCAGCGGCGACTTGGACGAGTTGTTGTCCTTGAGTGATCGGATCTTGGTAATGTTCGATGGCCAGAACATGGGCGCCTTACCCCTTGAAGAGACAGATTTGGAAAAGATTGGTCTGATGATGGGTGGCACACCACAATCGGACCTGGGGGATAGGCGGTGACTGCAAATGCGGATAGCGAAAACCAAGTGCCTTGGAAAAATATCTGGGCGCGACTTTATCCGGCAGCCTTCTCGTTGCTGCTGGCGTTGCTAATAAGCGGACTACTACTCCTGGTTAGCGGGCGCGATCCAATAGCCGCTTACAAAGGTCTCCTGAGCGGTGCATTTGGCACGGGAAACCGCTTCACGGAGACCCTGGTCAAAATGACGCCGTTTCTCATATTGGCCATTTCGGTATCTGTTTCGTTTCGCTGCGGCGTGTGGAATATTGGCGCAGAAGGACAACTCATTTTAGGAGCAATCGCGTCGACTTGGGCCGCGCTTACATTCGGAGCGCTGCCGCTTGGTTTTCTGGCCCCGCTCACCATCATCGCGGCCATCATTGGCGGGGCGATCTGGAGTGGAATTGCCGGCGCGTTGAAGGCGTATTTCAATGCCAATGAAGTAATCACGACTTCGATGCTGAATTTCATCGCTGTCTATTTTTTGGCCTATTTGGTGAACGGACCCCTGATGGATCCGGAAGGATTCAACTTCCCTCAATCGCCTTTGATCCGGGAATCTCTGGAATTGCCGCGGCTCCTGCAGGGTGGCCGGTTGAACATTGCCTTCATTGTCGCCCTGCTGTTAGTGGCTGGCGCCCTGTTCTACTGGCGCAGCGCTCAAGGTTTCCGTACGGAAATTGTGGGCGCCAGCCGCCGCGTAGCCAGGCACGTTGGCCTGAACGTTAAGAGCAACATCATCTTAGTCACAGTCATCAGCGGCGGGATCGCAGGCATTGCCGGATGGGGGGAGATTTTCGGTATCCATTTACGCCTCATAGAAGCCATTTCTGTCGGAATGGGATCGCTGGCCGTGGTGGTAGCTCTTTTGGGGGAACTTCATCCTATCGGCATGGCGGTTTCTGCGTTTTTGTTCGCCGCTCTTGTGGTTGGCGGCAACGCCATGGAACGCAACGCCGGTGTTCCCTTCGCGTTGGTTGATGTTATTCAAGGTATCATTATTCTGTTGATATTGGCGCGCTCATTTATCTTCCGGGGAAGACCATCGTGAACATTGACCTGATAACAGTCGCATTCGTCACAGGCGTGCTGGCGGCCTCGGTTCGGCTGGCAACGCCTATTTTGCTAACGGCGGTGGGCGAAGTCTTTACTGAACGCGCTGGCATCCTCAACCTGGGCCTGGAAGGCACTATGTTGATGGGTGCGTTAGGCGGTTTTCTGGGCGCGTACTGGACCGGCAACTTGTGGATAGGTGTGCTCGCTGCGATGGTGACCGGCGTTATATTCGGCTTGCTGATGGGTTTTATAAGTATCACTGTCAAGGCCAATCAGGTCGTCGCCGGACTGGGCATTACCATTTTAGGGAGCGGGCTATCAACATTAATGTTCCGCCTGGCGTTTGGGCTGCGCAGCACTCCTCCTACGCTGGATATATTTCCCACAGTGCCCATCCCTTTGCTGAGCGACCTGCCTGGGCTGGGGCCGGTGTTGTTTGAACATAACGCGTTGGTGTACCTAGCGCTGATTCTGGTACCGATTGCCGCCCTGCTTCTCTATAGAACACACTTTGGCCTGGCGATTCGGGCAGTTGGAGAGAGCCCGGATGCGGCGGACACACGCGGCGTCAATGTGAGTCTCACCCGTTACCTGAGCGTGATCATCGGCGGCGCCCTGGCCGGCCTGGGCGGCGGCTATCTGGTGTTGGGCAGTTTGGGCCTGTTCTGGACTCAGATGACGGCTGGCCGCGGCTTCATCGCTATTGCCGTCGTCGTATTTTCAAAATGGGACCCCGTGCGTGCCTTGCTGGGCGCGTTGGTGTTCGGCTTTGCCTCAGCATTGCAGATCAGCCTGCAAACGCTGCGCGTGCCGATTGCGTCCGAACTGCTGCTAATGTTGCCATATATTGTCACTATCTTGGTACTCATCAGCGTATCGCGGCGAGCCGAGTTTCCCGGCGCCTTCGTCGTGCCGTACTACCGGGGTGGTGAGAAGTGAGCCAATAAATGGACCTGCTGATTCGCAACGCAAAATTGGATTCGACCGGTGAACCCATTGAAGTGGGCATCGCCGCGGGCCTGATTACGGCCATCGAAGGCGAGGGCTTACCTCCGCTTGAGCAGGAGATTGACGCCGAGGGAGGGATTATCTCGCCGGCTCTTATTGAACCGCATTTTCATCTGGAAAACGCGCTACTTTGGGACGGCGCGCTAAATCATAGCGGCACCCTGAAAGAAGCCATCGAGGTGTACGGAAAAATCAAGCACGAGATGCCCATCGAAGACATTGTTGAGCGCGCATCGGCAGCCTTGCGCGCCGCGATTGCCAATGGCGTGCAATGGTTTCGCAGCCATGTGGATGTTGATCGTACTGGCCAATTGCGCCTTCTAGAAGGAAACGTTGCGGTGCGCGAAAAGTTCAAGGACTTGATCGATATTCAACTGATTGCTTTCCCGCAAATGGGCATGGCGCGCGACCAAGAAGTGATAGAACTGATGTGGCGGGCTATGGAACAAGGGGCGGACGTGGTAGGTGGTATGCCCCACGCCGAGAGCGATATGGACACTGCCGCGCGGCATATCGAAATCGCTTTCGAAATTGCGAAAGCCTATGATACCGATATTGATATGCACATTGATGAAACCGACGACCCGTATTGGCACAGCTTGGAGCTTTTGGCAGAGCAGACGATCGAAAACGGCTGGCAGGGACGCGTAACCGCCGGACACTGTTGTGCTATGTCGGCCTGGAATGATGCTCTGGCCGAGCGGGTGATAGAAAAAGTGGCCCGGGCTAAGATTAATGTCATTACGATGGCCCCCATTAATTTGATGCTGGAAGGGCGCGGAGATAGTCACCCCAAGCGGCGCGGCATTGCCCGCGTGCGGGAATTGCTGGACGCGGGAGTCAATGTGTCGTGCGGGCAGGATGACCTGCAAAACATGTTTTATTCCTTTGGGAATATGGATCCGTTAGAGGTTGCCCTTATCACCGCCCACGCCGCGCATCTGAGCTCACCTACGGAAATCCAGGCGGCATTTGACATGCCGCGCTACAATGCGGCGAAGAATTTTCGGTTAATCAATTATGGAGTGCAATTGGGTGCTGAGGCCAATTTGGTTGTGTTAGACGCTGTTTCTGCTGTTGACGCGCTGCGCCGTCGGGGCGACCGGCGTTATGTTATCCGAAAGGGGCAAGTGTTGACTGAAACACGCACTAATGTGCGCTGGCACACCTCGGTTTGATGTCGCCTTACCATTTGTATTTGGCAAAATAGATTCACACTCATTGTCCCGAAATCAGGAAGGGGGGGGAGTAATGCAAGGATTTACCTTCGATTCCCCACAAACATTGGAAGAGGCATGTCAGATGCTGGCGGAAACCGGCGGCAAGCTGGTCGCCGGGGGTACCGACGTGATTCCGCAAATGCGCGATGGGCGCTTTCAGACTGGCCGTCTAATTGACTTGAGCCGCCTGGACAATCTTAGCTATGTAGAACAGCATAACGGCACGATAGCCATCGGCGCATTGACCAATTACACCACCCTGATGCACTCACCGCTGTTACAAACAGGAGCATCTGTGCTCGTCGAAGCAGCCGGTTTAGTCGGGGGAATACAGACGCGAAACCGAGGCACGGTGGGCGGCAACATTGCAAATGCTTCTCCGGCGGGTGATATGCACCCACCACTGTTGACCCTGAAGGCTGAAGTAACTCTGGTCAGCACTGACGGAGAGCGTGCAATACCGCTGGCTCGTCTATTGCAAGGCCCCGGTGAGACCGCTGTTGCTCCTAATGAGGTGATCCGTCAGATTAGCTTTGGGGGGTTGCCTGCCGCAGCGAAATCAACTTTCCTCAGATTAGGCAATCGACGAGGCATGGCTGTCTCTGTCGTGAGTGTCGCAGTGGTATTGCAACTTGGTCTGGAAAACATGGTGGAAGACGTACGCGTTGCGCTGGGTGCGGTGGCACCGACTGCCATTCGTTGTCACAAAACCGAATCATTATTGATGAGGCGGCAACTTACCGATAGCGTCATAGAAGAAGCTGCAAATACCGCTGTGCAGGAATGTTCGCCCATAGACGATGTGCGGGGCTCTGCGAACTACCGGCGTCATGGGGTGAAAGTCCTGGTGCGGCGCGGATTGCAAACGCTTGCCGACAGAAGGTGATTGTCAGTGAATTTGGAGACATGTAGTGAACGCAATTTCTGTTGATTTGATGGTCAATGGCCAGCAGTATTGTGTTGAAACTGCTGCTCATAAAACGCTGTTGTACCTATTGCGTGACGATTTGGGGCTGACGGGTGCAAAAGACGGTTGCAGCGAAGGCGAGTGCGGGGCCTGCACGATTATGTTGGATGGTCAGCCGGTCAACGCGTGTTTGGTGTTAGCCGGGCAAGCCATTGGACGTGAGGTGTTAACCATCGAAGGACTCGCCGGAGACGACCAACTGCATCCAGTGCAAAGACACTTTGTGGAGGCAGGTGCGGTGCAATGCGGTTTCTGCGGCCCCGGATTAATCATGTTGTCGGTGGCCTTGCTTGAATGCGCACCTGAGCCTACTGAAAGCGAAATCCGCCAGGCCTTGGGGGGTAACTTGTGCCGTTGTACCGGGTACGCGAAGATTGTTGAAGCGGTACAACTTGCTGCGGAAGAGATGAACCGTGGGTGAATTACGAACGGTTACCCAAGCGGTCCTTCGCAAGGACGCTTGGGCGAAGGTGACCGGACAGGCCAAATATGCCAGTGATGTGGCTGTGGCTGACATGCTGCACATGAAATTGCTCTTTGCTGGACGACCTCACGCTTATATCCGCTCAATTGATACAATGGCGGCTAATAACGCTGCCGGTGTGGCGGCAATCTTCACCGCGGATGATGTGCCGGTGAACCGGCGTGGTCTGATAACACCCGACCAGCAGGTGTTCTGTGATAAAAAGGTGCGTTTTGTGGGTGATCAAGTGTGCGCTGTAGTGGCCGACACGCGCGAACAGGCGGCTGCGGCGGCCGAGCTGGTAAAAGTCGTGTATGAAGACCAGCCTGTACTGGACGACCCCCTGAAAGCCATGGTGGAAGGGGCCGCGTTGGTTCATAACGATAAACCCGGCAATCTTTGCCACACCGTCCGCTTGCGGCGCGGCGATGCAGACGCAGCTCTGGCCCAGGCTGACCTCGTTGTGGAGCGGGAATACTTTACACCGATGCAGGAACACGCCTACCTGGAGCCTGAGGCAGGGCTAGGTTATATTGATGAGCAGGGTCGAGTCGCAGTTCGGACATCCGGGCAGTGTACGCACGACGACCTACGCCAAATTGCCAAGGCTCTTGACATTCCGAAAGATGCCGTCCGCGTAATCTATGGGGCAATTGGAGGTGCTTTTGGTGGACGTGAGGATATTTCTGTTCAGATCGCTCTTGCCCTGGCAGCCTGGAAACTCCGGCGTGCTGTAAAAATCACCTGGAGTCGAGAAGAATCGATTGTTGGCCACGGTAAGCGGCACGCCATCATTGCCCGTCATAAATGGGGGGCTCGACGTGATGGCACACTGCTCGCAGCGAAAGTGGAGGTCATCTCGGATGCGGGTGCCTATAATTACACCAGCGGTGACGTTCTAACAAACTTTCTCTATTCGGCTATAGGTGCTTACGAAATTCCCAACGTCAGCGTGGATGGTTATGCAGTCCATACTAATAACGTGCCCGGCGGTGCTTTCCGCGGATTTGGCTCGCCGCAGGCCACTTTTGCCGCCGAGCTGCAAGTCGAGCATATTGCTGAAGAGCTTGGCCTTGATTCGATTACGATACGCTTACGTAATTGCGTCCGTGACGGAGCTATTTTGGCCACACAGTCAGAGATACCCGCTGGGGTCAGCTTGCGAGAGCTGATTGAGGCCTGTGCGCGGGAGATAGGAGCCAGCCGGCAGCAGGGAAATGGTTGGGAAATGCCTACCGTAGAGGCTAATGAGCCACACAAGCGACGTGGTATTGGTATAGCCGCGGCGATGAAAAACACAGGCTTTGGCTGGGGATTCCCGGAGGGAAGTGAGGCCCGGGTAGCATTGCATGGCGGCGCCGAGATTGACTGGGCTGAGGTACACACCGCCGCACCCGACGTAGGGCAGGGAGCTCATTCGGTGCTGGCCCAGATTGCAGCGGAAGTATTGAACATCCCATTGGATCGAGTGAGGATGGTTACGAGCGACACTGCTGACATCGGCGATTCGGGCCCCGCGTCCGCATCTCGCCTCACCATGTTTGCCGGTAATGCGGTTAAGCAGGCAGCGGAGCAGGCTTTGCATCAATGGAGCCTTGAAGAACGTCCCGCCGTAGGGGGTGGCCGCTGGAATGCGCCTGCCACTACCAAGCCTGACCCTGAAACCGGAGCCTGCGTCAACTCAATTAGCTACGCCTACGGAACGCAGGCAGTTGAAGTAGAGGTTGACCTTGAGACCGGAGAGATTGAAATTCTCAACGTTGTCGCTGCCCACGATGCTGGCCGTGCAATAAACCCGCAGCAAGTTATTGGTCAGTTGCAGGGCGGTATGATACAGGCCCAGGGCTGGGCCCTGTCCGAGAATATGGTCTCAGAGGGTGGATATGTCAAGACCGACCGGTTAAGTACCTATCTCATCCCAACGACATTGGATGTAACGCCAAATATAAAATGTGTGTTTGTGCACCAATCAGATCCGGTGGGGCCTTTCGGCGCGCGCGGCGTTGGGGAAATTGGCGTTGTGCCATTGGCGCCGGCCATTGTTAGTGCCGTGCACGATGCCGTGGGAGTATGGTTTGATCGCATTCCCCTCAACCCTGAGCGGGTCATAGCAGGTCTTCGGGACGCCTGTAACTAGCGGCAGTTTGTCTATCAGGGGCCTTGATACGGTTAATATAAGAAAGAAATTCATTATCCTAACCTGCGTCCTTGTGTCACTGGCATCTCTTGGCTCAGGATGTGGTGCAACGCAGCCCATTGTCGGCAAGTGGAGGGACGAGTCTCCAGCTTCTCTCTTGTACGAGTTTTTGGATGATGGCACAGTTGTTTTGTTAGAGGGTCATGATGAATTTCTGGTGTTTTACTACGAAATTATAGATGACAATTCACTCCAACTTTATGATGGAATGGGGAGAATTAAAGAGTATGAGTTTCGCATCTCTGGAGACATGTTGATCTTCTATGATCCTTCGGATGCTGGCGTTATCGCTGCAGAGTACCGCAAAGAGAAATAGGTTGCCCCGTTGTCTCTCCCACTCCATATGCCCCTTCCCCCGCAAACCGCGCTTCCAGCCCAGTGATGTGGTTCGTGAAACGCCTAGTGGCTGACGAACGGAAGGTTGACAGCGAGGGATTTCCACCAAGAAACTGGTAGACCTCATGAAGGGCGTACCTGAAAAGGAGCGTCTGGCTAGAATTGTCGAAACTGCACGCTAACTCTTTGCACTGGCAGGGCAGGGGGCTCATTGCGACTAGTCATTGAAAATCTCATGATAGCCCCGGTCTAGGTCATCATCGGCCAGATGCGCATATCTCTGCGTAATGGCGATGTTCTTATGCCTGGCAAGCTCCTGCGCCAACTTCAAATTACCGCCTGAGCCACGTAATACTACGGTAACGAAGTAATGCCGGAACGTGTGCGGGGTGATTAACCCCCGCGAAACGCTCCCAAGAGCACGCACGACCCATTTATTGATGATATTCCTTGCTCCAACCGTCTTTATTTGCTTTAGTTTCGTCCCTGCACCTCTATCATGCCTCCTCCGAACTGGGGCTCACACTCATCTGGACGTAGAAAGAGTGTCCGTGTAGTTTCCAGCGCCGGAATCGTAAAGATCGCCATCCGCCACAACATAATCTGGGACTAGACGTGCTATCATAAGTGTCCGTGGGTTGACGTCGTGTTCATAATTATGGAGAAACCAGGTTGCTAGCATCTAGGAATTATCTAGGCCGCGCCTTGGAATTCTTGATGCCGTTTCTTGCGGCGTTGGCCGCGCTGGCAATTGGTGCGGTTGTAATATGGACTCTTGGCGCTAGTCCGTCAGAGGCATTTGTGGCTCTGGTCAAAGGTGCGTTTGGCAGCAATAATGCGGTCGCTGAGTCGTTGGTGAAGGCTACCCCCTTGTTGCTGGTGGGGTTAGGAATATGCATTGCTTTCCGGGGTGGCATGATCAATATTGGTGGAGAGGGCCAAATCCTGACGGGAGCCATCAGCGCGACGTTTGTCGGGCTGGCTCTTCCTGAAGCCTCTGCATGGATGGCAATACCGCTCTGCATGGCTGCAGGATTCATAGCCGGAGCAATCTGGGGCGCTATCCCGGGAACGCTGAAAGCCTACTTCAACGTGAATGAAATTCTCAGCACGATCATGATGAACCAGATCGCGGTGCAGGGAATCAATTATCTTTTGCGGGGACCATTACTCGACCCCGCTCAATCAAAAGCCGCTACCAAGATTCCGGAAACCGCCCGCATGGCTCATGCTCTTGACTTGCCGCGCATGGCGCCTACTCGCTTACACTTGGGAGCGGCCATAGCCGTGGTGCTGGCCATTCTTGTATATATCTTTCTGTGGCGCACTACGTTAGGGTATCGCATCCGGGCCGTGGGACTCAACCCACACGCTTCACGCTATGCTGGCATCAATGTTAAGAATTATCTCGTGCTCTCGCTAACCTTAAGCGGTGCATTTGCTGGACTAGGTGGGGCGATACAAATCTTAGGCTTGCACCATCGAATGTTCACGGATGGGTCGGCATTAGGTTTTACCAGT
>MDTC01086249.1_pt1 | contig 11788 bp, 8 predicted proteins | sample 811181 | NCBI WGS metagenome assembly MDTC01 (sample SAMN05326644, study PRJNA326480) | marine metagenome | isolation source: seawater | place: Pacific Ocean: North | collected 2011
GCTGAAGAGTGTTCTGGTCCTTGCCCCTCGTATCCATGAGGCAATAACATTACTAAGCCGCTAGCTCTTCCCCATTTAGACTCTGATGAGGTAATAAACTGATCAATAATTACTTGGCCTCCATTAGCAAAGTCGCCAAATTGTGCTTCCCATAGTACTAGTGTTTCAGGCTCTGATAGCGAATAGCCAAATTCAAATCCTAATACTGCAAGTTCAGATAATAAACTATCTATAACCTCAAATTTCATTTGACCTTTTTCAATATTATTTACTGGAATATATCTATCGTGATTTTCTTGATTTCTTAAAATAGCATGTCTTTGACTAAATGTTCCTCTTCCTGAGTCTTGGCCTGATAACCTAACTGAAAATCCCTCTGTTAATAATGTACCAATTGCTAAACTCTCAGCCGAAGACCAATCAATTTTACCAGATAAAAGTGATTGATTTCTCAACTCAAAAACTCTTTTAAGCGTTTTATGAGCATTGAATTCAGGGGGAATAGTAAAAATTTTTTTTCCTACTTTCTTTAATTTTTCTTTATCAAATCCGCTTACGCCTCTTTTGTCTTTACCTAGACCAGGTTTAAACCTAGACCAAACACCATCAAACCATTTCAACTCCGATTTATAAGTTTTTGAGGTCTCAAATTCTTTTTCTAAATAATTTTTAAATTCTATTTTTTGATTCTGCAATCTTTCTTCTGAAGTCAATCCTTCAGCTGACAGCTTTTTTCCATATATAGTAAGTGTAGTTGGGTGAGATTTAATTTTTTTATACATTATTGGTTGCGTAAAAGAAGGCTCGTCACCCTCATTATGACCAAATCTTCTATAACAAACCATATCAATCACTACATCTCTATTAAATTTTTGTCTGTATTCAGTAGCAATCTTTGCACAATGTACTACTGCTTCAGGATCATCGCTGTTCACATGAAATATTGGAGCTTGAGCAGTTTTGGCAACATCTGATGGGTAAGGAGAGGACCTAGCAAAACGCGGTGCAGTAGTAAATCCTATTTGGTTATTAACAATTACGTGAATAGTGCCACCAATATTATGTCCTGGTAATCCAGACATTGCAAAACACTCTGCTACAATACCTTGCCCAGCAAAGGCAGCATCTCCATGCATTAAAACGGGAATTACTTTTTTTCTATTCTTATCTTTGTGAAAAAATTGTTTAGCTCTTACTTGACCTAATACAACCGGATTCACAGCCTCTAAGTGAGATGGATTATCTGTAAGACTAATATGTACATTATTACCATCGAATTCTCTATTAGATGAAGCTCCAAGATGATATTTAACATCGCCTTCAAAATCTTTACTTGCACTAACAGATTTTCCAAAAAATTCACTAAAAATTGCTCTAAATGGTTTTCCCATTACGTTAGCTAAAACATTTAATCTACCTCGATGAGGCATACCAATTTTTATTTCTTTTGCACCTAGGCTACCCCCTCTTTTAATAATTTGTTCTAGCGCGGGAATTAAGGACTCTCCGCCATCAAGGCCAAATCTTTTTGTTCCTACAAATTTTACATGTAAATATTTTTCAAATCCCTCTGCCTGAACTATTTTATTTAATATTGCCCTTTTGCCATTTTCTGTAAAAGAAATATTTTTTTCTGGCCCCTCAATTCTATTTCTTATCCAGGCTTTTTCATCAGGATCTCCCATATGCATAAACTCATAACCAATATTGGAACAGTATGTTTTTTTAAGAATTTGTAAAATTTGTTTCACATCTGCGTATTGGAGTCCAAGAACGCCATCAAGAAATATTTTTCTATTATAGTCTTTTTTAGTAAAACCATATGTTTCAGGTTTGAGTTCTGGATGTTCCTCTTTTTTTTGAATCGATAATGGATCTAAATTTGCTATTAAATGTCCTCTAATTCTGTATGCCCTAATTAGCATTATGGCTCTTACAGAGTCTTTTGAGGCCTCCTTAATAGAAGCTAAACTATTAACGTCTGAACTTTGATTATTTTCTAAATTCACTGTCTTAATATCAATTTTTTTAATCTTCTTTATTGGCGACCAACTAGGCCCTTTTAAATCTTCAAGAATTAATTTTTCGTCTTCGCTAAGACCATCAAAAAAATTTTTCCAACTTTCAGGTAAAGAGTTTGGATCTGATAAATAGTCTGAATAAAATTGATTAATGAATTCTGAATTGATGCCTGACAAAAATGAGGTCTTTTTAAAGGTAATATTATTATCTGAAGAAGACATTAATAATTGATTTTAACACAAATTATTAAAAATCAACTATTAAGTTTTTCAAATAGTGTTTTACCTATATCTGCAGGTGATTTTGATATAACTATACCTGCAGATTTCATGATTTCGATTTTATCTTCAGCTCCACCTTTGCCCCCAGAAATTATAGCTCCTGCATGACCCATTCTTCTGCCCGGTGGTGCAGTTAATCCGGCGATAAAACCAACCATGGGTTTTTTAATCTTCTCTCTTTTAATGAATTCAGCTGCTTGTTCCTCAGCTGAACCTCCTATTTCACCTATCATGACTATTGATTTTGTTTCATCATCTTTTAAGAAAAGTTCTAAACAATCTATGAAGTTTGTTCCGTTAATTGGGTCTCCTCCAATACCAATGCAAGTAGACTGTCCTAATCCATTAACTGATGTCTGAGCAACCGCCTCGTAGGTTAAGGTCCCGGACCTTGAAACTATTCCGACTGAACCTCTTCTATGAATTTTACCTGGCATGATTCCTATTTTGCACTCATCTGGAGTGATTATTCCTGGACAGTTTGGCCCAATTAATCTTGACTTGCTATTATTTAATATTTTTTTAACCTTAAGCATATCAAGGACAGGTATTCCCTCTGTGATACAAACTATCAATTCTATTTTTGCCTCTATGGCTTCAATTATAGCAGCGGCTGCAAATTTTGGTGGTACGTAAATCATTGAAGCACTTGCAGAAGTTTTATCTTTCGCCTCCTGAACACTATCAAATACTGGAAGATTTAAATGTTTTTGACCTCCTTTGTTAGGTGTAACACCCCCAACTAATTTTGTTCCATAAGTTAAAGCTTGCTCTGAGTGAAATGTTCCATGAGTGCCTGTAAATCCTTGACAAATAACTCTGGTATTTTTATCAACTAATACAGACATTTATTTTATAGCCTCAACAATCTTTTTTGCTGCATCATTTAGATCTGAAGCAGATAATATCTTTAAGCTGGAATTATCTAAAATTTCTTTTCCCTCTTTATAATTTGTACCAGCTAACCTTACTACTAATGGAACAGATAAATTTAATTGGTTTGCAGCTTCGACTACACCTTGTGCTAATACATCACATCTCATAATTCCCCCAAATATATTAATTAAAATACCTTTAACGTTTTTGTCAGCTAAAATTAATTTAAAAGCAGCTGTTACTTTCTCTTTAGAAGCTCCGCCACCTACGTCTAAAAAATTTGCAGGCTCTTTACCATATAATTTAATTATATCCATAGTTGCCATTGCTAATCCCGCACCGTTGACCATGCAACCTATAGATCCATTTAATTTAATATAAGCTAAATCATGTTTGCTTGCCTCTATTTCAGTTGAATTCTCCTCATTTAAATCTCTAAGCTTTAAAATTTCTGGTCTTCTGAAAATTGCGTTATCGTCAAAGTTCATTTTGGCATCTAAACAAATGATTTTTTCCTCTTTTGTAATAATTAAAGGATTTATTTCTATTAAAGCCGCGTCTTTTTCAATCAAGATTTGGTAAAGAGATTTTATTAATTCTATACCAGTAATTTTTTGTTTTTGATTAAAATTAAATACTGATAAAATTTCATTAATTTCCTTCTCACTCGGACCTTCTTTTTTATAATCAATTTTGTTAGTTTTTATTTTATCTGGATATTGCACAGCAACTTTCTCGATATCCATTCCTCCCTCCGTACTACTGATAAAAGCAATTTTTGAAGACTCCCTATCAACTAAGCAGGATAGATAAAATTCTTTTGATATTTCTGAAGCTTCTTCGATATATAATCTTTTAACTTTCTTTCCTTCAGGTCCTGTTTGATGAGTAATGAGAGTTTTACCCATCATTTTTTTGGCTTCATTTTCTAAATCTTCTAATTTTTTTATAAGTTTAACCCCACCAGCTTTTCCACGACCTCCGGCATGAATTTGAGCCTTTAAAACAAAAGATTTCCCAGTCAATTTGGATACCTTATTTTTAATTTCATCATTTTGGAGTATTACGACCCCATTTGAGACGGGTACACCAAATTCTCTTAAAATTTCTTTAGCCTGGTGTTCGTGAATATTCATTTTTAGATTTTAAAATATTGTATATTTAATATAGTTTTAATTAAATGAAATCAAATATCTTTTTTGAAAATAGAATTTATTTTTTTTTATTTTTTGCATATTTTTTTATTGGCCTCCTTTTAGTCAATGACTATGGGATTTCAGTAGATGAAGAATTTCACAGATACTCAGGCTTTTATTGGTTAAATTATATATTAGAATTTACTGAGCTTAAGAATTTAAAATTTGCGGTCTCATCAAAATTAGAAGATATAAGAGGTCATACCCTGCCCAACCCAAAAGATTTCCCTTTTTATGGAGTTACTTTTGATGTTCCTTTAGCATTTTTAGAAACTATATTTCAAATAGATCATTCCAAGAATTACTATTTATTTCGACACTATGCAAATTTCATTATCTTTTATTTAAGCTCAGTTTTTTTCTTTTTAATATTAAAAAATAGATTTAAAAGTCAGCGTATTATTCTATTAGGTGTACTATTATATATAAGTTCACCAAGAATATTTGGAGATAGTTTCTACAATAATAAAGATATAATTTTCTTATCTTTGATGACTATAAACCTGTACTTTTTTTTTAGGGCTATCGATAATTCAAACTTTAAAAATATATTTTTTCTTTCTTTATTTTCTGCACTTACTTGCGCGACAAGGATATTAGGAGTCTTTATACCTATAATTTTCATTATATTATTTTTTTTATCAAAAAAAACTAAAGATAATTGTTTCTATAAAGATTTAAAAGTAATAATTATTTATTTAATTTTATTTTTTCTTTTTTTGATATTTCTATGGCCATATCTTTGGCAAAGCCCTTACACAAATTTGATATATAGCTTTAAAATTTTTTCTAAATATCCTGCAGAATTTCAAATGCTTTTTAAAGGAGATTATGTTGACTCAAAGTTTCTACCATTAGACTATGTACCATTGTGGATTGCTATCACATTGCCTATTTCAACATTACTTATTTTCATATTCGGCTACTTAAATTTATTTAAACGGTTCTTTGCTAGATTAATAGATATAAAAGAAAAAAATAATTTTAATGATTTCTGGAGAGGTAATTCCGAAAAAAAAGACTTTTTAGTTTTTGTTTGCTTTAGTTTAATTTTTTTTTATATAATTTTATCGAACACAGATTTATATAATGGCTGGAGACATCTTTATTTTTTACATTTATTTATAATTTACATAGCGTGCTGTGGGTTATATCGAGCAACAATAATTTTAAAAAATAAAAATCTTTTTTTCATAATAACATTAGTTTTAATAACATTTAATTTTGTTGAGATATTAAGGTTTCATCCATTTCAAGGGTCTTACTTTAATCAATTAGTGTTAAAAAAAAATAAAAATAAATTTGAAGTTGATTATTGGGGTCTAGCTGGTGTCAAATTCCTTCATCAAGTTAGATCTTTAGAAAGACAAAAAGAAAATCTTATAATTGGTGTCGCTTCATATTTGCCTTTAGAGAGAAGTTTAAAAATGCTCGAAGCTGAGAAAATTAATAAAATTAAAATTGTAGGGCAAGATTACGATAAAGCAGATTATATCTTTAATAATAATATATCAGAGGTTAACAAGAACATTAGCGATAAGTATAATATACCAAGAAATTTTGAATTAATTGATGAGTTTTTTGTTAATGGTTTTATGGTATATGAAATTTATAGGAAACAATAATTATGAAATTATTTATTTATAAACTACTTATTTCATTTGTAGCAGTTTATATTTTGTTTCAATTAACTGTTGGTCTTTTGATAGTTGAAATTAAAAAGAATATATCTCAACTCACATCCTCAGAAAACACTTTAGTAATAAAAGAAAAAATAAGAGAAGAAATTAAAAGTGGTATTGAAAAAGACAGAATTTTAAATAAGAGTGATTCTATTCTTATTAAAAAATTTTTTGATAAAATCAAAAAAGAGCTAGAAAACACTAAATAAATTTTATTTTGAAAAAAATTATTATAATTTTACCTCTTTTTAATGATTGGAAATCTATCAATCGTTTATTAAAAAATATTAATACAAGTTTTCAAAAAAGAAGATTTTTTATTCATATAATAATTATTAACGATAATTCAATTGAAAAATTATCTTTAAGAAAAAAAAAACTAAATAATATCCAAAAAATTGAGGTTTTTAATTTAAGAAGGAATATAGGTAGTCAAAATGCAATTTATGTAGGGTTAAAAAAAGTACATAAAAAAGAAAGTAAGGGCACTATTGTTGTTATGGACTCTGATGGTGAAGATGATTATTCGAAGCTTAAAATTTTGGTCCGCAAAGCTCAATTAAATCCAAATTCTGTGGTTTTTGCTAAAAGAACAAAAAGACAAGAAGTATTAATTTTGAGAATTTTGAATCAAATTAGAATCTTATTTACTTATTTTTTAACCGGAAAATATATTAATATTGGCAATTTTAGCGCTTTTGAGAGTAAAAATTTAAAAAAAATTTTAATTAATCAAAATCTATCTGTAGCTTATTGTAGTGGTATTTTAAAAAATTTAAAAAATATCGTTTACTACGGAGTAGAAAAGAAAAAAAGATATTTTGGAACTTCTAAAGTAAATACTTTGTTTATAATTAAACATTCAATTAATATTATAGCAGTTTTTTATAGAGAAGTTTTTATAAGATCTTCTGTACTTACACTTATTTGTCTATCAATTTTTCAAAGCTTAAAGTTTAATTATGCTATTTTTTATTTATACCTTTTAATAAATTTAATTTTTCTGTTATCATATCTTCACAATACTAAGAAAAATTTCAACATTGGGACTATAAGAAATATACAAAAAATTAAATAAGATTTAATTTATACATTTTCTGATATCTATCCTGTAAGTAATTTTATTTAATTTTTTTTCTTTGAAACAATTATTTTGTAAAAATCTTTTCACAAAAGGTGATTTATCAGCCCCTACAATAAATATAACTTCAATATTTTCCATTTTCAACTTTTCAAGAAAAAATTGCTTATATTTGACAAAGAAAGGATTATTTTCCTTTGGAACACTTAAAGTATCAAACCACTTATTAGGAGCAAACTTATCTGATTTAGTTAGAAAAGGTAAAATTTGATAATCACTAATAATTATTTTGTTTAAATTTTCATTAATTATATTATTTTTTGCATCAAATAATAATTTTATTTCTTCGTCTGGGTTATTGGGAAAATATGGGCTTATCCATTTCAACCCATTAAGCTTAGGATCTAATTTTTTTGCATTTAACGCCAATTTGAAATCTACATTATTCAGTTCCATAAATTTTTTGTCAACATTAAATCTTAAATGAAATTTTAACGTGGAGATTATCAAAATAAAAATTAAAAAGTATATGGGATATTCTTTTTTATAATATTTGCTTAAAAAATAGTGAGATAAACCTATATAAAACGGTATCAAAAAGAAAATTAAAATTTGATTTTTTGTCAATAATTGAGAGTAAATGAATATGACGAATGAAGCCAATATTGATATCAAAATCAATATATCTTTTTGATTTTCCAGATTTTTTCGCTTTATTTTAAATAATATAAATCCAATTAAAATTGAAGGTAGAATTGAAATATAAATAAACTTAAATTGTAAAAAAATGTTTTTAAAGTCAAAATTTAAATTTCCGCCCCTTATCTCACCAATACTAATTGGATAAAAAATATATTGATTTAAAATACTTTCGATAGGGATTTCATTTAATATTACAAAAAAAAATACGACAGCTAAAAAGATTATACTGCCATAAATTGAGTATTTTAAAGAATATAAATATTTACTTATATTTATTGATAAATAACAATATAAGATTATAAAAAAGTAAATAACAAAAAAAGCTGCTGGTATTTGTTTTGAAAGAAAAGAAAAACCTAGCAAAATAGGTATTAATAACCAATATAAATTTGAATCTTTTTTTATAGCTAAAATCAAAAACATTAAAGAAAGTAATGTTAAAATAGTTGCATGGTGATCCATAAAAGGAGTCCCTGCAGAGGGATAAGCTAAAATTGAAATGCTCAAAGAATAAATTAGAGCAAAGTATTTTTTTAAACCTATGGAATTGAAAAAAAAGAAAGCAACTAAAGCCAAAATGGTATTTATCAAAGCTGCATGTAATACATAGCTAAACCAATTTATTTTAAACAAATAAAAAATTATTGATTGTAAATAATCTAGTAAAGGTCCTGATATCGTCCAGTAATCTTTGAAAGGTAAGAAATTGTTTAATATTTTGTATCCACCGTCGAATATTAGAAAACTATCCAAGGGAAAAACTCCCCTATAACCTGAGTAAAATGTAAAAATGAAAGAACTTAATATAATTAAAACTTGATAAAATATTTTGTTGTTTAATTGATTAAAAATTTTACTCAAGACTAGGGTCTATTTTTTTTGCAGCCGTAAAAAGTTCCATTACAGCTTTTATTGATTTTTCAAAATCTTGTTTCTCTTTATCAGATAGTTCAATTTCTACTATTTTTTCCACACCATTTTTACCCAAAATTACAGGGACACCTGCATAAATGTCCTTAAAACCATACTCGCCATTTAGATAAGAAGCACAAGGTAATTGTTTTTTTTGGTCATTTAAATAACTCTCAGCCATTTCTACCCCCGACGCTGCTGGTGCATAAAAAGCAGATCCTTTTTCAAGATATTTAACTATTTCAGCTCCACCTTTTTTTTGTTCTATCAATTATTTCATCTAATTTTTTTTGGTCAATTTTTCCCTCTTTAACTAAATCATTTATTTTTTTTCCATCTACTTCTGTAGACCCTAACATTGCTACCATGCTATCCCCATGGCCACCAAGAACAAAGGACTTAATTTTTTGGACAGGTACATTTAGTTCCTCTGATAAGAAGTAAATAAACCTTGAGGAGTCTAGTATACCAGCCATTCCAACTATTTTGTTTTTAGGTAGACCTGAATATTTCTGAAGTGCCATTACAATTACGTCCAAAGGGTTTGTGATACATATTACAAAAGCGTTTGGTGAAGTTTTTTTAATACCCTCTGCTACTTGTTTGATTATCTTAAGGTTGATACCCAATAAATCATCTCTAGTCATTCCTGGCTTTCTTGGTACTCCGGCTGTTATTATAATTACGTCAGAATTCTTAGTATCTTCATACTTATCTGTTCCAGTCAATTTTACATTAAATCCATTAACCGGAGAAGATTGAGCTATATCTAAAGCTTTACCCTTTGCTAATCCTGACGCAACATCAAATAAAACTATATCTCCCAATTTTTTTAAAGCTATTAGATGAGCTAGCGTACCACCTATCTGGCCTGCTCCAATTAAAGTTATTTTTTTTTTCATATTAATCTATTTCATAGTTGGCATAACAAACTCGGGGCCTGTTCTTGATCCTGATGGCCATCTAGAAGTAATAGTTTTCAGTTTTGTATAAAATCTTACTCCTTCAGGTCCATGCATATGTTGATCACCAAACAAAGATCGTTTCCAGCCTCCAAAACTATGGAACGCCATTGGAACCGGGATCGGAATATTTATTCCTACCATTCCTATTTTTGCTTTACTTGAAAATGTTCTTCCAGAGTTTCCATCTCTCGTAAAAATACTTACACCATTTCCAAATTCATGATCGTTTACAAGACTGAGCGCTTCATCAAAATTTTTTGCTCTTACAACAGACAAAACTGGTCCAAATATTTCCTCTTTGTATATTCTCATATCTTTTAAAACATGATCAAATAAACAACCTCCTATATAATATCCTTTTTCATATCCTTGAATTTTAAAATTTCTACCATCAACAACTAGTTTGGCGCCCTCTTTAACGCCTATATCCACATAATCTCTAACTCTTGCAAGATGTTCTTTAGTAACAAGAGGCCCCATTTCTGATTGCTTATCCATTCCTGGGCCAACTTTTAATGCTTCAACTTTTTTTGATAATGAGCTTACTAATTTATCTCCAATACTACCAACAGCTACAGCAACAGATTGTGCCATACATCTTTCTCCTGCTGAACCATAAGCAGCCCCCATAAGTCCATTAACTGCTTGTTCTAAGTCGCAATCTGGCATGACAACACAGTGATTTTTTGCACCCCCCAAAGCCTGAACTCTTTTTTCGTTTTTAGCACAATTTTCATAAATATATTTTGCTATCGGTGTTGATCCAACAAAACTCATAGCAACTACATCTTTATTTTTAATAAGTGCATCAACCGCTTCTTTATCTCCGTTTACTATATTCAAAACACCATCTGGCAATCCAGCCTCTTTCAATAATTCTGCTAATCTAATAGAACATGAAGGGTCTTTTTCCGAAGGCTTTAAAACAAAAGTGTTACCGCAAGCTATTGCCATAGGAAACATCCACATGGGTACCATTGCTGGGAAATTAAAAGGAGTTACTCCAGCACAAACTCCTAACGGCTGTCTAATTGACCAGCTATCAACATTTGATCCAACATTTTCTGTAAATTCACCTTTCAACATTTGAGGTATTCCACATGCGTATTCGACAACTTCTAAACCTCTTGTGAGTGATCCTTTTGCATCTTCATAAACTTTTCCATGTTCTGAAACTATTATCTTAGTCAATTCATCTGAATTTTTCTCTATCAACTCTTTAAATTTGAACATTACTCTTGCTCTTTGTAGCGGAGGCTTGTTAGACCAAGTTTCAAACGCTTTTTTTGCGTTATCAACGGCATCATTTACATCTTGGGTTGATGCTAATTTAACTTCAGCGCTTTGTTCGCCAGTTGCAGGATTGAAAACTTTACCAACTCTTTTAGAGACGCCGGAAAATTTTTTACCATTAACGAAATGATGAATTGTGTTCATGAAGTAATTGAATAAATAAGCTTTTAGCTTGTTGCAAGCATTTTTTTAATTGAGCCAATGGCTTTTGCAGGATTAAGGCCTTTCGGGCACGAATTTGTGCAATTCATTATGGTATGACATCTATATAACTTCAATTCGTCAGCAACTTTCTTCAGTCTTTCTTTTTTATCACCATCTCTGCTATCATTAATCCAACGGTATGCTTGCAGCAACACAGCTGGTCCTAAATATTTATCACCATTCCACCAATAACTCGGGCAAGATGTAGAACAACAAGCACATAGGATACACTCGTAATATCCATCTAATTTTTCTCTATCTTTCTGTGATTGTTTTAATTCAGTTTTCTCTTGGCCAGTTTGATCAACTTTTAACCAAGGTTGAATAGATTCATATTGTTTATATAAAGTAGTTAAATCTCCAATCAAATCTTTCACTACTTTTAAGTGAGGTAAGGGGTATATATTTAGATCTCCGTTTATATCTGAGTGAGATTTAATACATGCTAGACCATTTACACCATCAATATTCATTGCACAAGATCCGCAGACACCATGAGCACAAGACCTCCTGAAAGTTAATGATGGGTCTATTTCATTTTTAATCTTAAATAAAATATCTAAAACTTTTGGAC
>MDTC01175863.1_pt1 | contig 11788 bp, 12 predicted proteins | sample 811181 | NCBI WGS metagenome assembly MDTC01 (sample SAMN05326644, study PRJNA326480) | marine metagenome | isolation source: seawater | place: Pacific Ocean: North | collected 2011
TCGCAGTGGAGGACAACGAATTGGTGGTGGAGGAAAAGGGCATCTACTCAATTGAAAAATTCCTGATGGCCCGCCGGTTGATGTACTGGCAGGTCTATCTGCACCGCACCGTGCTATGCGCCGAGTTCATGCTCATGACGGCCTTAAAACGTGCGAAAGACCTCGCGCAACAAGGAGCAGAAATCCATGCCTCTCCAGCCCTGCGGGCGTTCATTTACACGTCATTTGACGGCACTCGGTTCTTTGCTGATGAGGCCATCCTGGATCAGTTCTGCCTGCTCGATGACAGCGACATCCTCGCCGCATTGAAGGTTTGGCAGTTTCACGAAGACTTCGTTCTCAGCGAGGTGAGCCGACGCATCATTCACCGCGACCTCCTCCGAATTGACCTTCGCCCCGAAGCTTTTGGTGAAGGAGAGTTGCACTCGCTAGTGGAGCGCACCGCCGCCCATTACGGCATCCCGAAAGCAGAGGCGGAATACTTCGTCATCAACGACAGAATCGATAACAAACTGTACGAAGCAGGCGGAATCACCATTCGATTCAAAAATGGAACCAAAGCAGATTTTGCAGATGCCTCAGACCAATTGAGCCGAGAAATCTTGATGAGAACGGTGGCTAAATCGTTTGTCTGCTATCCAAAAGAGCTAGGCGCCTCCTAACGCTCACTCCAACTCCACACCCTCTGCATTGTAGAGGTGGAATTCCAAAATCTCCATGGACGAATTGGACTCAACGTGGATTTTGATGCCGAGAGAACGCTGCCACTGACGCAGGGTACTATTAAACCACCCTTGCTTGATGTAAGCCTCGATAATTGGATGCATCATCACCGTGAGTCGCTTGTGAGCTTCTTTTTCGATGGCTTGGTGGATGGCCGATTCAATGGTGTCTGTGATCAGGATGGAGGCTTGGACAGCACCCGTCCCTTGGCACGTCGGACACGCCTCAGAAGTCTTCATGTCTGCCACCGGACGCACGCGCTGACGCGTCATTTCCACGACACCAAAACGGCTTGGCGCAAGGATGTTGTGCTTCGCCTTGTCACCTTTCATCGCCTCCTTCATCGCCGTCGTGAGCTCTTTGTTGTGTTCACGCTTGGCCATATCAATAAAGTCAACGCAGATGATGCCTCCCATGTCCCGCAACCGTAAAATGCGGGCGATTTCTTTGCAACACTCCAGGTTGGTCTGCAGAGCGTTTTCCTCTTGGTCTTTCGCCCCTGCCTTTCGCCCGCCGCTGTTAACATCGATGACGTGCATCGCTTCGGTTTGCTCCACAATCAAATACGCACCGCTTCGCAGGTTGACCTGCTTACCGAAAGTGGCCTTGATCTGGCGGTGAATGGACAGGGTATTGAACAGGTCTTTGTCTCGCGAGACCTTGACGATGTCCGTTTTCTTGGAACCGATGCTTTGCAAATAAGTTTTGACCTCATCGCCCAATTTGGCTTCGTTGACCCGAATCCCTGTGCAATCCGGGGTAAGCACGTCACGCAATACGGCGTTGGTTTTATTCAGCTCGCCCAAAACGCGCTTACCAGCCTTGGCGTTGCGCAACTTTTTGTGCATGATTCCCCACCGTGTTACCAAATCTTCAAGGTCCGAGTGCAAATCAGCGGCGCCTTTGTTCTCAGCTACGGTTCGGATAATTATCCCAAAACCAGGAGGGCGAATGCTCTGCATGAGGCGCTTCAAGCGTTTCCGCTCTTCCTCGCTTTTGATTCGGCCAGACAACGAGACTTTATCACTGAAGGGTACCAAGACAATGTACCGTCCGGGCAGCGTGACTTCCGCCGTCAAACGAGGACCTTTGGAACTGATCGGCTCCTTGGCCACTTGCACGAGCACCAGCTGGGAAGCAGATACCTCGTCTTTGATTTTGCCTTTCTTGTCAATCTCGGCCTCTTTCTTGAAGTTACCCAAATCAGGCACAGGCTGTTTTCCCTGCATCGCCCGCTTCAAGTATTTCTGCTGCGTCCGGTAATGAGGTCCTAAATCCAAATAGTGCAGAAAAGCGTCGCGCTCGTGTCCCACGTCGACAAACGCAGCGTTGAGACTAGGCATTACTTTTCTGACTCGGCCCAGGAATATATCCCCGACCAAGTAGGCTTTGTCTCCTGAGTCTCTGTGCAGCTCAACAAGCTGTCCATCCTCTAACAAAGCTATCTCCACCTTTCCTGTGGTGGAGTTGATGACCAATTCTTTGCTCACGCAGGAATTGAGTTAGTACAGAAGAAGCGAAAAGAACACCGGGAAAGAACTCCCGGCGCACTTTTACTTCTTCTTGTGACGATTTTTGCGCAATCGCTTCTTGCGCTTATGTGTCGACATTTTATGTCGCTTACGTTTTTTACCGCTTGGCATGATAATGGAATTTTATTCGTTTGTTCCGGCAAGTGCGCCGAATTCTAATCTTGTGATGAAGTCCTGTACTCGATTGGCCACAACTGTGTCCGGAGCGTAAGGTAAGTATTCGTTGTATCGGATAAGCGCTGCTTCTGTTTTGCCCATCGATTCATAACAGCGAGCCGTGAAGAAGAGACCATTGGCGTAGGTCGAATCCTCGCCCATGACTGTTTCAAAACCAACGACAGCTCGATCGTAAGCGCCTTCTTCCATGTCCAACATTGCCAATTGCCACGTGGCTTCTAGGTGGCCCGGGTCCAACATGAGTGCATCAGAGAAGCGCTCGCGTGCCTTATCCTTTTGACCGCTTTGAATGCCAAAGATGCCAAGCCATACAACGGCGTCAACGTTTGGTGGATCAGACTCAGCAAGCTCCCGAAGTACAAGAATGCCCTCCATAGGATTCGCTCCGGAAACTTTCTGTACCGCTGCCTCCACGGGATCGTCCGTCGCAACAGCTTCAGTAGGCAGCGCTGAAAGCTGCTCCGCATCCACTGACTTACGAGGCAACCACAGCACGAGGACCACCAAGGCCACTCCGACTGCAACTGTAACACCGATACCCGTTTGGCGATTCATGGGTTAGTCGACTTTGACTTGCGTCTTTACATTCTCGACAAATTCCTTCGCTGGCTTGAAAGAAGGTATGTTGTGAGCAGGGATTTGAATGGACTTCTTGGCCAGAATGTTCCGGCCAGTTTTGGCAGCGCGCGTCTTGATGATGAAGCTCCCGAAGCCACGCAAGTACACATTTTCACCTTCTTCCAAACTATCCCGAACAGAGCGCATAAACGCCTCTACCGTTGATTGAACGTCGTGTTTCTCCATACCGGTCTCCTCTGCAATCCGGTTTACGATATCCGCTTTGGTCATCTTACTTCCTAGGTTTGTCTCTTTGTTACAACTCTCATTAACCCCAAAAAAGGGGTGCAAAAATAGGGCTATTCCGCTGAAAACGAAAAAGGTGATGCAAGAGAAATTGGCGGGCACGAGCAAAGCCATTTGGGCGGACGGGCGACGGGCACTCATCGAATGGTACCGAGTGAACCACCGCGCGCTGCCCTGGCGGGAAAAACCGCATCCGTATGCCGTGTGGCTGTGCGAAATCATCATGCAGCAAACCCGCATCGAACAAGGACTGAAGTACTGGCACACCTTCATGAATACATGGGCCGATGTGCATGCTCTCGCTTCAGCACCATTGGACGAAGTCCTGAAAGCGTGGCAAGGACTGGGCTATTACAGCCGAGCTCGCAACCTGCACCGCGCCGCTCAAACCATCGCCTTTGAACGAGACGGAGTATTCCCACGTAGCGCAACAGAATGGAAAACAATACCCGGCGTGGGGCCGTATACAGCCGCGGCCATCGCTTCCATCTGTTACAACGAACCTGTTGCCGCCGTGGATGGCAACGTGCTCCGCGTAATCAGCAGGTACGTGGACATTAAAGACCCCATTGACCGTCCAATCGGCCGCAAACAAGTGGACACATTCACCGCTCAATGGATCCATCCAAAAGAAGCCGGAACTCACAACCAAGCCGTGATGGAATTGGGGGCACTGGTCTGTAAACCCAAATCCCCCTTGTGCCCCGAGTGTCCGCTCGAATCCACCTGCATCAATGCTCAACCTGCGTTGGGAGGAACACCCATCCCACCGATTAAAATGGGCAAAACCAAAGTCAAAACGGTCAACCTGATTTTTAATGTGGTGACTAACGGCACCCATGTTTGGATGCGCAAACGCCCGGCAAAGGGAATCTGGGGCGGGCTGTGGGAGTTTCCCACTCAAGAGCTTACGCATGGGTCCGAACTGCCCGAGCAACCTCCAAGCGAAGCCAAAATCCTCCCCACAGCTATCCGAAGCAGATCGCAGTGGGGAGAGCCATTCGAGCACATCCTCTCTCACCGTAGACTTCGTTGCCGGTTCGTTGTATGGCATATCGAAAGCGAGCCAATTCTCGACCAAGGACAATGGCTGTCGTGGCCAGAGGCCGAAGCCAAAGCCCGTCCCCGCGCAATTGACCGGTGTTGGGAGCGTCTTGAAAAATCCTGCTTGACATTGGGCAATCTCTAGGAGAGCGTGCGTTATTTTTGAAGAATGGCAGGAATCAACAAAGCAATCCTTGTAGGCAACTTGGGCAAGGACCCCGAAATGCGCTACACCCCGAACGGTGTAGCCGTTTGCTCATTTCCCATGGCAACGTCGGAAACGTACAAAGACCGCAACACAGGAGAACGCATTACCCAAACCGAATGGCACAACATCGTCATTTGGCGTGGAATGGCTGAAACCGCGGAAAAATATCTGCACAAAGGATCGCAGGTCTACATCGAAGGCAAAATCAAAACCCGCTCGTGGGAAGATCAACAGGGCCAGAAACGCTACACGACAGAAGTCGTAGCCGACGTGATGCAGTTGCTCGATCGGCCCAATTCATCTAGCGGGTCCTCTCAGCAAGCGCAAGCCGCTGCCCCAGCAGCTCAGCAAGCGCAAGCTTCGACCCAACCGGCTCAGCAAGCGCAGCCGATGGCGAAAGAGCAAGCCGCTGCCCCAGCAGAGCGAGGTCCGCATAGTGCCGATGACCTCCCTTTTTAAAAGGAACACGACTCTGTGGACCCTGATTTATTTTCCATCCTTCTCTCAGCTGATTCCGGCGACACCGTGACCTGGGTGCCTTTTGTTATCATTGCAGGGCTGTTGTTGCTCAGTGCATTGGTCTCTGGCTCTGAAGTGGCTTTCTTCAGCCTGACACCTGCCGACATCCAAGAGTTGGAAAATGCGAGCGAAACCGAGCAATCTGCCGCAGCTGATCGGGTCATTGACCTGCTCAAAAAGCCCAACCCAGAGAGGGCTCCACGCCATTTGCTGGCCACCATTTTGGTCTTGAATAACTTGACCAACATAGTCATCATCCTGATTTCGACGGTCGCCATGGAACGGCTGATCCCCGCAAATTCAATTGAACCATGGGTGTCTTGGACTTTGCACGTTGGTGCCGTGACGTTCCTAATTGTGCTATTCGGTGAGGTCGTACCCAAGGTGTATGCTACCAACAACCGTTTGCAATTTGCCCAGTTTATGTCCGGTCCGCTAGTCGTGGGACGACAAATATTGGGCCCGGTGTGGAAACCGCTCGTGCGCCTCGGGAATTGGGTGAACAAAGGCGTGGACGTTCCCAACGCCGACCTCTCCGCTTCTGACCTAGAGCAGGCACTTCAACTGACTGCCGACGAGGACCGCACCGACGAGGAGCAGCGAATTCTGGAGGGAATTGCGGCCCTCGGCACTAAGGACGCCAAACAAGTTATGACTGCTCGAACGGATATGGAATCAGTCAGTTCAGAAGAGCAATGGGACCAGCTTCGTGCTCAAATCGTAGAATCAGGATACTCCCGTATCCCTGTGCACAGCGGCTCACAGGACGAAATCATAGGCATCCTCCACATCAAGGATCTGCTGCCTCACCTAGCCGAGTCCAATGTTGCTTGGTTGGGACTGATTCGCCCCGTTTACTTCATCCCAGAAAACAAGAAAATCGATGATCTGATGCGCGAATTTCAAGAGAGAAAAACGCACCTCGCCATCGTGGTAGACGAGTATGGAGGCACCAGTGGCATCATTACCCTCGAAGACGTCATGGAAGAAATCGTGGGAGAAATCGCCGATGAATTTGATGCGGAAGAAATCGCCTACTCCCGCCTTGACGAACGCACATTTATAATTGAAGCTAAAACTGCTCTCATCGACGTCTACCGAATTCTGGACATCCCAGATGAACCTTGGGAAGCTGCGAAAGGAGAAAGTGATACACTCGGCGGGTTCATTACGGAACAAGCCGGGAGGATTTTGCGCAACGGTGAAGGCATGACTTTTGAAGGAGTTGAAATGAAAATTGATGCCGCAACCCCACGTAAACTGTTGCGCATCAAGCTCGTGCTACCAGAGAGACATGCAGATGAATAAGCCGCTCGGCATGGGACTCGCATTGTTATGCGCATTTGCCTTCGTATCCGGGTGCGACGATCCGCCTGTACCGAAACCAAGGGGGTACCACCGAATTGATTTGCCCGCGTTCGAATACGCCACGTATGCGCATCCCTGCGGCATATCGTTCGAGGTCCCCGTCTACAGCAAGATTGAGCGCATTGCCCGCGACGCACCGGAAACCGACGTCTGCTGGTTCAACTGCGCGGTTCCGCGTTTCTCCGCCAAAGTCCATTGCACGTTGATGCGGGTCGACGACGAAGCACAATTTGTCGCTCTTGTCGAAGATGCACACCAGATGGTCTTTTCCCATGAAATACAGGCCGCTGGGATTCGAACCCAGCAATTTGATTTTCCGGAACGCAAGGTCAGCGGTGTGCTTTACAACTTGCAAGGCCCGGTGGCAAGTCCTATCCAGTTTTTTGCCACGGACAGCACGGCACATTTCTTACGCGGCAGTCTCTACTTCGATCACGCACCAAATCCTGATAGCCTTCGGCCATCGTTAGCACACATCGAAAAGGACATTGTAAACCTCATTGAAACGTTGGTGTGGACTGAATGAAGAACAATCCAATGAACCAAACGTGCATTCTTGATTTTGGCAACACCTGTGTAAAATGGGCGCGGTTTGTCCACGGCGAATTCGACTGCGTACAACAAGATGATGAGGCATGGGAAGCACTTCAAGAATGGGATGAAAATGCCAGATGGCTCATTGCCGCTTCGGGTCCCATGGAGGACCACTGGAGCACTTGGGTCGAAAAACTAAAGGCCAAACAACCCGGTTCTGTTGTGCATTTAGAAAGTGCAGAAGATATTCCCTTCCCGGCTTCATATCATTCCATGCAAACGCTAGGATTGGATCGCATTGCCAACGCAGCTGGTGCCGCAGCAGAAGATGAACACGCCGATTGGCTCATCATCGACGCAGGCACATGCATCACAGCCGATCTCCTCGAAGGCGGGGAATTCTGCGGAGGGTCCATTGCACCTGGCATCGACCTACGGTTACGGGCGATGTTTGCAGGCACCGCAAGTTTGCCTTACCCCGAAGACTGGCGGGAACAAGCTTCCGAGGGGATTGGTTTGGATGTCGGAGATGATACGATAACATCGTTACTCGCCGGTGCGGTGGGCGGCGCGCAAGCCGAAATAACTGAGCGAATCCGCCGGTTCAGACACGAAATTCCCTCCATTCGCGTTGCGTTGACCGGTGGAGACGCTAAATTCTTGCAACTCCAAGCGGACTTGACGACTTTTGCCGACCCAAACCTGACATGGAAGGGCTACTTCCATTTGCTAAATCGCATGCTGACACATGAATAACCCTGCACCATCCAAAAACCCATCGTTCGGAAGGCTGGTCGTTGTGGTTGCCTTAGCAGCGCACCTCTTTCCTGGTATTAGTGCGGCTCAACAATCGGAGCTCTCGCCCTACTCTAGGTATGGTTTCGGGTTGATTGGGCAACTGCATGCGCCGTCTTATGCAGGCCTTGGCGGCATGGAAACTACCATGCTCAACGGTTACCAATTCCATCCGAACAATCCGGCTTCAGCCACCTACCTCAATCAAACGACGTTCCAGGCCTCTGGCATTGGAAACCAAATACAGCTTAAACAAGGAGATGCATCTGCAACTGCTGCATATGGTTCTCCCGGACCACTGGGCATTGTCGTCAAACGAAACAATGGGAAAAACGCACTCATCTTGAACCTGTCGCCATACAGCAATTCCGGGTATTCCATTTCGCGAAGTGATACTCACGACGGCATCGGTTTGGCCAATGAACAGTACGAAGGCAATGGTGGATTAACTGCTATGAACATCGGATGGGCCAGAGTCTTCAAAGGGTCAAAATTTGTTCGAGCGGGAGGCGACAGCATTCGCATTCAAAACAATGCCCTGCACCTCGGCATCCAATCACACTACATATTTGGACAAATTAGCCGGGTTTCAACCCTCGATATCATTGACCCGACGTTCCTGGACCACCGCAGCCGCTTCACGGCACAGCACCGCAGCGTGTCAGCCACTGCAGGCCTCGTCTACGACCAACTCTTGCATGTGCGTTACGACGACCGCGGAGATTTTGAGCAAAGCGTGTCCCTTCGAGTTGGAGGGGTCTTTACGCCGTCCACTAACCTACACAGTTCATTGGCCAGTATCGACGAAACCACCCAGACTTTGGGCGGCATCCCCGTACCGCTGGATACAGCTTTCTCTAGTGAACGCCTGAATTATCGGGCGCGCATGCCCCGGACCCTGAGCCTGGGAAGCAGTGTCCACTTCGATCGGAACAATGGCATGCGCATCGCGGCAGGTATAGAATATAAAACATCCGCTTGGGGAGCCGTGGCATCCAAATTTGCACCGGAAATGCAAGCAGATGGTTTAGAATGGATGGCTGCCGAATCCGTGCACCTGGGGCTGCAATTCAACCCCGGTAATCCAGAACAACGCCACCCTACGTGGGGCAAAACGACGTATCGATTGGGTTTGAACCGCCAGCATCAGCCCTACTCCGTCAACGGTCACCAGGTCCAAACCCAGGCCATCACAGGCGGCTTTACCCTTCCCCTTGTGGGGAGCCGTTCCTTAAGCCGATTGCATTTCGGCACGGAAATTGGGGAACGGACAACGCAAGCAGGTGCATTGGAGGAAACATTCGTTCGGTTTCATATCGGCGTTTCCCTCATGCCCTTTTTCAAGAACAATTGGCTGATACCGAGATTATATGACTGAAAAAACCACCACCATGAAATTGATTGTTCGCGGAATCGTCGCGTTGTTGATTTTGGCGCCCTCCTTGGTATGCGCTCAAGACCGCTATGGAGAGACAGAGGAACAGCAGCTCGAATGCCAAGAAAAAATCAGCGTATACCGCAGCTACAAGAAGCAGAAAGATTACGCCGAAGCATACGTGCAATGGAAAAAAGCGTGCAATGTATGCCCGCTCACTGCTACAGAAAACCTCGTCCGAGATGGAGTAACGTTTCTCAAGAGAGAGTTAAAGAAGCCTGAGAATGTCGACCGCGCACAAGCCATTCAGGATAGCATTTTCATGTTTTATGACTTGAGAATGGAGCTCTTTCCCGAGACGAAAAGAAATCCAAACAATCGGTGCTCGGTGTTATCTCTGAAGGCCGCCGATTATTACCGCATCTATAAAAAAGACGGAGCGGCAGTGGCGAATGCATTGTTCAAGGAAAGCATCGACTGCCTTGGCGCAACGTCCTCCCCTGCAACGCTGAGCACGTACTACGTGACTTCTTTCTACGCTATGAAGCGCATGGAGGAAGAGGCAGAAGCCAAAGCAAAATTAGGTGAAATGCTGACAGAGTATCTCACCCTTGTTGAGTACATCGATCAGGGTCAAGGCCAGCTAGATTCAACCGATACCAAAGGCTTTGAGAAATTCGAAAAGGCCAAAGGAAATATCGACGAAGTCTTTATCGCCATTGCCAAATGTGAGGACATGGTTCCGGTATTGAGTGACAAAATCGCGGCTGATTCGGCCAACTTCGAATTGAAGCAAAAGGTCCTGCGCTTGTTGAATCAAAAAGATTGCACCGAAAACAACCTGTACTTACCTGTGGCCATTGAAGTCCACAACGAGTCCCCGAGTCACCCCTCGGCCTATGCCATTGGAAATGAGCAAGCCAAAGTAGAAAACTTCGGAGAGGCATTTTCTTACATGGAAGCAGCCGTTGAGCTCTGCTCGGACTGTGCGGAAATGGAGAAGTATTTACTGAAAGCAGGAAAAATCGCCTCGTTCTTGGGCAAATCAAGTACGGCGCGCTCGTATGCTCAAAAAGTTCTCGCGGAGAACCCGAAAAGTTCAGAAGCCTACATGCTTATCGGTGACGCCATTGCCGGTGCGGCGAAGCAATGCGACGACGGCGCCCTGGGCAGCCGCTTGGCGTACTTGCGTGCATGCGACTACTACAGCATGGCCATCAGCCGTGGCGACGAAGACATCAAGGCCACTGCAAAGAAAAAACTCAACGCGAACAGCAAACAATTCCCAAGCGTTGACGAAATCTTCGCGGTCGGAAAGTCCACGGGGGACGCCATCAAGATTCCATCCATTAGCGGGTGTCCGTGTGCGGGTGAATCCACGACGATACGCGTGCGATAAGCCCTCTTGATTGCCCGCACGTGCTCACACCGAATAAAAAAGACTGCCTTTCAGTACTGAACTCCTTTTGGACGGCGGTCTGCGCGGCTTTCTTTTTGCTCGGCTGTGCGAACTCCGACGCTGATGTCTCCGATGTCATGGCGGACGAGACGAGTCCCGTCCAGACGGTTACAAACGGCACATTTCGATACAGCGAGCGCGGCGTGATTCTACACGAGCTACACGCGGCTGAGATGCGTCGTGAAGAAGGTGGCAACGCCGAGGTCTCGGAGGATATCGTGGAGGTCCGAAACGGATTTGATTTATTTATCGGCGGAGACGCTGCCAACCACGAAGCGCACATGACCGCCGACTGGGCAACGTTGGACGAAAAGACTCTGCGGCTCATTGCAAAGCACGCGGTCACACTCGAGAATGCAGAAGGCGATGTGCTCGAAACCGAATACCTCGTGTGGTCGGAGGACTCCAACAGGGTGTGGACGAATAGGCCCGTGACCATCCGCACTTCGGATGGCGTGATATACGGCGAAGGGATGGAGTCGGATGCACGGTTCGAAACCTACCGCATAATGAAGCCGCGCGGCGAAATGGTGCTTGAGGGAACCCAATTGCGTTAGGTTTGCATCGGATTATCTGTTCATGAACCAAGAACAACTGAACCGCGTCAACCGCATGGCCGAACGCTTTTGGATCGGCATCATCGTATGCTGCTTCGCGGCGTCCGGATATTTCATTTGGGAGGACGGTTGGGCGCAACAGAAGCAGTCCTTGGTACTACCTGCAATGGCTGCAGCGTGGTACGGTTTCCGCCGGTTTTTTCGCCAACGCCTCGAACGCGGAAGTAACGCGCAGAATGATTAGGTTTGCTCTAGCCTTGCCTCATGGATCCTGACCCCTCGAGTTCGCTTTTGATTATCGGATTGGCACTCATCGCCTCCGCCTTCTTTTCCGGAATGGAGATTGCCTTCGTTTCGGCTAACCGCCTGCAACTGGAATTGGACTCCAAAACCAGTTGGCAGGGACGCATTCTCACCCATCTATCAGCGCGCACCAAGCTATTCATTGCCACAATGCTCGTTGGAAACAACCTCGCCTTGGTTTTTTGCGGCTTGGAATCGGGGGCACTTGTAAGCCATGGCATTTTTGGGGTGAGCGATTGGACGGAAGCCGCCCAACCAATCTTGGTTCTTGCCGTGCAGACTTTAATTACGACCCTCATCATTTTGGTGGTGGCCGAATTCATCCCCAAA
>MDTC01257223.1_pt1 | contig 11788 bp, 8 predicted proteins | sample 811181 | NCBI WGS metagenome assembly MDTC01 (sample SAMN05326644, study PRJNA326480) | marine metagenome | isolation source: seawater | place: Pacific Ocean: North | collected 2011
ACGACCGCGATCAGCGCCGCCGATGATGAGGTCCAGCCGATTCCGGGGCTCTACGACCCAGGTGAGCACAACGGCTCGGTCCCGGCCAGTGGTGAGCATCGGTGGATGGTCTACGACATCGACTTCGACACCGGGGCGGTTCGGTGGGCGCGTGAGCTGTTCCGCGGAGTGCCGACGATCGCGCGCCATCTCAAGAACAGCTTCGCGTCGGAGACTCCGGTCACCGACGGCACACAGCTCTATGTCTACTTTGGCGCGATCGGACTGATTGCCGCCCTGGATTTCGATGGGGGAGAGCTCTGGCGGAAGGAAATCGGAACGTTCAATACGATGCAGGAGATGGCTACGGCTTCGTCTCCCGCACTCCACAAAGACCGGCTGTATGTCCTCAACGACAACACCACCCGGTCGTTTCTCACCGCGCTCGACACGGCGACCGGCGACGAGGTCTGGCAGGTTGACCGGCAGGAACCGGGACACACGTGGGCGACACCGCTGGTCTGGGAGAACCGGTTGCGCACCGAAATCGTGACGTCGGCTACCGGCCGGGTGCGGTCGTACGGCCTCGATGGCAGTCTGTTGTGGGAGCTGAGCGGTATGTCGTTGTTGACCATTCCGAGTCCGTTCACCAGCCATGGACTGGTCTACATCAGCTCTGGGTACCCGGGCGGTGCGCTCCGACCGGTCTACGCGATCCAGCCGGGCGCGGCCGGCGACATCTCGGTGTACGAGGAGGTGGCCAGCGGTCTGCAGGAGGGATTTCCAGGCACGCGCCGGTACTCGCAGGACGACCACGTCGTCTGGTCCTATCCTCTGCTCGGCACCTACAACACGACCGCGCTCGTGTATGGCGACATCTATTACACGCTGCTCGATCGTGGCTTTCTGACGGCGCACGACGCGGCGACCGGAGAGGAGGTCTACGGGCGGCAGCGGCTGGAGATCGGCAACGGCTTTACCGCTTCGCCGTGGGGCTACAACGGCAAGATCTTCCTGTTGAGCGAGGACGGCGACACGTTCGTGGTGCAAGCGGGACCGGAGTTCGAGATCCTCCACAAGAACTCGCTGAATGAAATGTCGCTCGCGACGCCAGCGGTGGCGCGCGGCAGCTTGATTCTTCGCACCCAGTCGAAGCTGTACCGTATTGCCCGGCGCTGAGGGAATCAGATGTTGAGCGTCTTCGAGAGCTGGCTCGTCGGTCGGAGTGTCGAAGCGGGCATTGCCGAGATTGTGGCGGTCGGCACCGGGATTCTCGTGGTGCTCGTCCTCGCGGTCATCGCCGACCTCGTGGCGAAGCGGGTGCTGCTGCGTGCCGTGGTCGGTCTGTCCAGACGCACCGAGACCAACTGGGACGACGCGGTGATCAAGCGCCGGGTGTTTCACCGCCTTGCCCACATTGCGCCGGCGCTGGTGACCTATTCGTCGGCCTCGTCAGTGCTCGCGACGGCCGTGTCGGCGACGGCGCTCGTCAAAGCCGCGTGTCTGCTCTACATGATCGTCGTCGTCGTGTTGGTGCTCGATGGGCTGCTCAATGCCACGGTCGACATCGTGCGCAGCTCCAGGTTCGGCCGTGGGTTGCCGGTGACGAGCTTCGCGCAGGTGGCGAAGCTCGTGCTGTACGGCGTGGCGATCATCGCTGCCCTCTCGATCGTCCTCGGCGAGTCGCCGGCGTTGTTGTTGAGCGGTCTCGGCGCGATGACCGCGGTGCTGATGCTCGTCTTCAAGGACGCGATCCTGGGGTTCGTTGCGGGAATCCAGCTGTCGGCCAACCAGATGGTGACCCCCGGCGACTGGATCGAGATGCCCAAGTACGGCGCCGACGGCGACGTGCTGGAGGTGGCGCTGACCACGGTCAAGGTTCAGAACTTCGACAAGACCATCACGACGATCCCCACCTCTGCCCTGATCAACGAGTCGTTCAAGAACTGGCGTGGGATGTCGGAGTCCGGAGGGCGACGAATCAAGCGGGCGATCAAGATTGACATGAACTCGATCAAGTTCTGCGATGAGGCCATGTTGGTGCGTCTGTCGAAGATTCACTACATGGCCGACTATCTCGAGCAGAAACGGGTCGAGATCGAGACATGGAACACCCGGCACGCGGGAGAGACGTCGACCACATTGCATCCACGACGGTTGACGAACATCGGCACCTTTCGGGCCTATGTCGTGGCGTATCTCCGACACCACCCAAAGATTCATCCGGAGATGACCTTCCTGGTGCGACAGCTGGCGCCGACCGAGCATGGCCTGCCGATCGAGATCTACGTCTTCAGCACCGACCAGAACTGGATCAACTATGAGGGGATTCAGTCGGACATCTTCGACCATCTGCTGTCGGTGGCACCCGAGTTCGACCTCCGCATCTATCAGATCCCGTGACGCGGGCTGCCGCCCGGGCTCCGCGTGGGTCCCGCCACAATCTGCCGGAGCATGTTGGGAGTGTGCAGCGGAGAGGTCCGGTAGGATCGAACCGGGTTACAATGGCGAGTCCAGCGCGACAGCACCGATGCGGCCGTTTCGCGCTGAACCGACTGGTCTGATGGGACGTGCACCGCGTTCCGACGTTGATTCGACGTCAATGGTTGTTGAACAGACGGGTCCGACATTTGCCTCTCCTGCGGGTGAAGCGAAGCTCGTGCATGGTGTCAAAGGAGAGACGAATGGGACCGACGGCGGTTGAAATGGGTCACGTATTCGACGACGCGTTGCAGGCAGGCCGTGAACCGTTCAAGGTGGCGGATCTGTCGCTGGCGGCGTTTGGACGCAACGAGATCCGGCTTGCCGAGCAGGAGATGCCTGGACTGATGGCGCTGCGCGCCGAGTACGCGGGGCAGTTGCCGTTGCGGGGTGCGCGCATCATGGGCAGTCTGCACATGACGGTGCAGACGGCCGTGCTCATCGAGACGCTCGACGCGTTGGGGGCCGACGTGCGCTGGGTCTCGTGCAATATCTTCTCGACACAGGACCATGCGGCGGCGGCAGTCGCCGTAGGGCGCCCCGAGACCGGCGGCACGGAGGACGATCCAAAAGGCATCCCTGTCTTCGCCTGGAAAGGCGAAACGCTCACCGACTACTGGTGGTGCACCAACGAGGCGCTGGTCTGGCCCGATGGCGGCGGACCGTCACTGATCGTAGACGATGGCGGCGACGCGACCCTGCTGATCCACAAGGGGTTCGAGTTCGAGAAGATCGGCGAAGTGCCCGGATTCGACTCGGAGACCGAGCCAGAGGAGTGGGGGGTCATTCTCGACCTGCTACGCAACATCCAGGCGAGGGACATGAGCCACTGGCAGCGGATCAGCCCGGCCATCCGCGGGGTCAGTGAGGAAACCACCACCGGGGTCCATCGGCTCTACGAGATGATGGAGGCCGGCACGCTGTTGTTTCCGGCGATCAACGTCAACGACTCGGTGACCAAGAGCAAGTTCGACAACGTTTATGGGTGTCGCCACTCGCTGCCGGACGGCCTGGCCCGGGCGACCGACGTGATGCTCGGCGGCAAGGTAGCGGTTGTCTGCGGTTTCGGCGAGGTGGGCAAAGGGTGTGCCCAGGCGCTGCGTGGCCAGGGTTGCCGCGTGGTGGTCACCGAGATCGACCCGATCTGCGCGTTGCAGGCGGCGATGGAGGGGTATGAAGTCAACACCCTCGAGGCGACGCTCGCCAGCGCCGATATCTTCGTCACGACCACCGGCAACAAGGACATCATTTCGGCTGACCAGATGGCCCGCATGAAGGACAAGGCGATCGTCGGCAACATCGGGCACTTCGACAACGAGATCGACATGGCTGGGCTCAAGAAGACGCCTGGTATCCACCATGTGAACATCAAGCCGCAGTACGACGAGTGGCAGTTTCCCGACGGGCACAGCGTGATGGTGCTCGCCGAGGGCCGACTCCTGAATCTCGGATGCGCGACCGGACATCCGAGCTTTGTGATGTCCGCCTCGTTCACCAACCAGGTGCTTGCGCAGATCGCCCTGCAGAACAACACCGGCGAGTACGAGAAGAAGGTCTACATGCTGCCGAAGCAGCTCGACGAAAAGGTGGCGCGGTTGCATCTGGACCATCTGGGCGTGAAGTTGACCACCTTGACGAAAGAGCAGGCCGACTATATCGGGGTCAAGGTCGATGGCCCGTACAAGCCAGAACATTATCGCTATTAGGCTTCCCGCAAGCGCGGCCTCGTGTTTGTGACTCACTCGGTCCCGATGCGGGCGTCGACCAAAGACCACCTGACGGCATGGAGCACAGCGCGTGACGCATTGGCGCCGGGCGTTCGACATCGGCGGTCTCAGCGCCCTGGTTCTTGCCTACCCCCTCTTTGACGTTCTGTCGCGGAGCCCTGAATTCTTCGTAGCTCGCAACAGCACGACCGCCCACGTGCTGTCGCTCGTCGGTATCTTCTGCCTTGTCGTCCCCGCCATGCTATTTGGTGTGGCGCAGGCCATGGTGCGAATACGGACCGGCGCGGGAAACTTGGTCCATGAGGCGATTGTCACTACGTTGGTCATTGGCATGGTCATGACCTGGTTGAATCGCGTCGATGGCTTCGCTGTCTGGCCAATTGTGCTGCTGGCCGCGGGGGCTGGCCTTCTGTTTTCGGTCGGATACCGTCGCGCGCTTCCGGTCCAGCTGTTCGTCACTGCCCTGAGCCCAGCGGTCGTCGTAGTGCCGGTGTGGTTCTTGCTGAACGGCGGTGTCCGAGACGCGCTTATCCCGATCGCCGACACCGCGGTGACGGTGGAGTTCGGCGAGGCCCCTCCCATTGTGTTCGTCGTACTCGACGAGTTTCCGCTGAATAGCTTGCTCGACGAGAACCACGCCATCGACGCTGGCCGCTATCCCAACTTTGCCGCCTTCGCTCAACGCAGCTATTGGTTTCGCAATGCGACGACCGTGTCCTCGGAGACGATGTGGGCCGTTCCCGCCATAGTTTCCGGCATCTACCCCTTCGAGCGAGGCTCCGTGCCATCGCGCCGCTACTACCCGAACAATCTCTTCACAGTTCTGAGCCAACAATATGAGATGACGGTGTTCGGCCGTTTTCTCCAGCTGTGTCCGGCCTCCAGCTGTGCCCACGACCGGGCGGTGCCGGGAGAGTCGGTTGGCAGGCTGGTCGCGGATTCGATAGTCGTCCTAGCACACATTCTCCTCCCGGAGCCATTGACACGAAGCCTCCCGACGATTGTCGGCGATTGGGTAGGATTGGCGCGCGCGCAGGCGAGGCGTGGAGCCAACGGGAACGCGGAGTCGAATCGCCGGGATGCGGAGTTTGAGCGGTTTCTTACAGCAATCGAGAAAGGCAAAGACGCACGCCTCTACTTCCTCCATAGCCTCCTGCCTCACATGCCGTTCGAGTATGTACCGTCTGGCCGCCGCTATCGGGCGCCGGATTATCAGGGCCGGGAGGTCGAAGGGAAGCGGCTCTTTGAAGCGAGTGATCCAGGATTCGTCAACGCTCAATACCAACGCCATCTGCTTCAGGTGGGTTTCGTCGACCGCCTCATCGGAGGGCTCATGGAGCGTTTGCGGGAGCAAGAGCTGTTCGATGACGCTTTGATTATCGTGACATCTGACCACGGGGCCAGCTACCTGCCCGGGCTTCCGAGGCGTGTCCTAACCGAACAAAACGCCTCTGACATTGCGTTGGTGCCACTCTTTGTCAAGCTTCCGGGCCAGGAGATCGGCGTCGTCAGCGACCGGAACGCCCAGACGATCGATATTCTGCCCACGATTGCCGATGTCCTGTCGATTAAGCTCCCGTTCGTGGTTGACGGTCAATCGTTGTTGGAGGGGCCCGGTCCTGGTCGCGGGAGCAAGTCATTCGTTCAGCGCAGTTTGAACAGAGTCGCGGTTGAGACGCTTGGCGATGTCAGCACACGGAGCTCGGCAAGCGTACGGCGCAAAGTGGCAATATTCGGCACGTATTCAGACTCCCGTCTCTACGGCGTGGGTCACTCAGCCCGGTTGTTGGGGATGATGGCATCGGCGATGGCCGTGACTCGCCCGAGTGGTGTGTCACTCGCCTCCAACAACTTCCAGTCCTTCGACACGGTTGTACGATCTGGAGCGGAGCTACCCTTGTACGCGACCGGGGTGCTCGACACGCAGCGAGACGAGCCGGTCCAGCTCGCTATCGCCCTCAATGACGTGATTGTCGGGACGGCCGAATCTTATCGGCAGGACGGTGGGTGGGGGTTTGCCGCGATGCTGGCGGACGATGGGTTGCGCGAAGGTCCCAACGACGTGAGACTTTTTACCATCGACGAAGTTGAGGGAAACACCGCACTGAGGCCGGTCGCCTCTTCCGATGGCCAAAAGTAACTCGCTGGCTCTGAGCGGAGCGCCATAGGGGCGATCACGGTGAAGGCAGCGTGTGTAGCGAGCGGAGACCCCGGGTGCACAAGCTGTTGCTCAGATCACTCGCAGGCGTCACTCTGGGCCTGCTGCTCGTATCGGTCGCGTGCTCCGGGCCGGAACCTGTCGCCGTTCCCTCATTCGAGGTCGATCCGAGTCTTGCGCCGATAGGCAGTCCCGTCGAGGCCACCTTGACCTTCTCGGTGCTCCCGAATGCCAGTTTCGACGAGGAGTATGCAGTCTTCCTGCATTTTCTGAATGACGATGGCGAGGTGATGTGGGCGACTGACCATTACCCTCCGATACCGACTACCGAGTGGAAGCCCGGGGAGACGATCGCATACACGCGACCGATCATGGTGCCTTTGTGCCCATATGTGGGGGATGCCAACGTTCACATCGGCTTGTACTCCGTCGACAGCGGCACGCGGCTGCCGCTCGAGGGGGATGAGGGGGGCCGATTGGCGTACCGCGTCGGTGGGCTCAGGCTACTTCCGCCGATGGAGAACATCCGGTTCTCATTCATATCGGGCTGGCATCTTCTCGAGCACGATTCGACATGCGTGCAGTGGCGTTGGTCCGAGAAGGTCGGTGTCATCTCGTTCGACAATCCGAGGCGGGATTCGCAGATATACCTGAACTTGGATAACGGGATGGTGTTGGGCGGCGAACCACGAACGTTGGTTGTCTCAGTCGGTGACCGACCTGTCGTCCGCATCGAGGTCGTGCCGGGAAATGTGGTCCATCAGATTCCACTCGGTGCCTCGCTCCTTGGAGACACGGATTCGGTCGAGTTGCGGCTCGAAGTCGACCGTACAATCGTCCCCGCTGAGATGCCGCGCTTGGACAACCCGGACACCCGGGTGCTCGGTGTGAGGGTGCTTGGGGCGTACCTGGCGGTCGCAACAAGAGAGTAACGCCGGCGTGTGTCACCGACGAGGGGCGGATCATCAGGCCACGCTCAATTGTGCCAGGAACGCCTCCAACTTGGCCATGACCGTGGGCCAGCGATACTCGCGCTGGACGTAACATGTTCCCTGAGTGCCGAGGACGGATGCCTGTTCCGGCTTCCGCATGAAGAAATCGAGAGCCTCGCAAAATTCCAGAAAGTCGCAGTAATAGAGACCGCCGTTGGCACGGATGGTTTGGCCGCGGAGGACATCGCAGCGGCCGTTGACGAGCACCGGCAGGCCGACGTTCCAGGCCTCGAGCACCACCATGCACAGGCTTTCGTAGAGCGACGGGGCGACGAGGACACGGGCCCCTGACATCAAGTTGGCCCGCGTCGTGTCGCTGACGAAGCCCAGGGGGGTAATTTTGGGGTGCGTCGGAATCTCCATGGCCGCCTGGCCTGCGAGAACGAGGTGCGGGGCGTCGTCCCGAGTCGAGGCGTACGCGGTAAAGTAATCGAACAGGCTGCGGCAGCCTTTATTTGGGTCGAGGCGGCCGAGGTAGAGGATGTAGGGCGCCGTGACCCCGAGACCCGCGAGGACCCCCGAAATGTGCCCGGGCGCGCCCGGGGCCGGTGCAATGCCGGCGCCGATCACGCAGGAGGGTGGCAACGCGCCCTCACACCTGTTTTCGACCAGTGTCTGCTCTTCCGGTGTCAGAAAGAGGTAGCCACGCGGGAGCCGAAAGAACTCGCCGAGCACCTCCATCCGGATCGCCCAGTCTCGCTCGGCAGTCGGGACCAAGACGGCGCGGTCGGCGACGAGCGGTAGGCCGTCCCAGGTCTGCCAATACCGAAACGTCCAAAAGAGGATGAGGTCGTATTCATCGCCATGGTCCTCGAGGTAATTGTGCAGCCCGGGCGTCACCGGCCCGTTCTCTTCGAACCACGCCCGTTCTTCGTGGCGCTGGGCAGTGCCGGCCCAGACGCGTTCAGAGATCTCGCGGAGCGCCTGCGGTCGCCGTGGCCGTGCTTCGAACCTCAAGACGCTGACTTTCGCGTCGCGGTCTTCGCCAGCCGGATAGTGATTTTCCCACGTGAGATAGTCGCGGGCGCAGCTAGCTAGGGCGGTAACCTCGTGGTTGTCGCTGAGCCGCTGGGCGAGCGATCGGCAGTGAGCCTCGGCGCCGCCGGAAAAGCCCTCGCCATACCGCTGTACGACGAGCGCCAGCTTCAAACGTCAGCCCCGGTCGCCGTGGAGATGTCGTTGCGCAACACCGCGAGTTCGTGCCGCCGGCGGGCGTTCTCGAGCACCAGTGCCCTCAAGCAGCTGAGAAGAAAATCGTTGAGCTCCTTCTGTCGCCGAAAGTTTTGAGTGCTGTAGTCCAGCACCCAGCCGACCAGCGGCATGCCGATTGCGCGCTTGAGGAAGACGAGGATCGGCCCGATGAACGGACGGTGGCTCGAGATACGGAACTTCGGACGCAGCTCCCAGTCCTCGGGATCGAAGGTGAGCGTCTTGACGAGGTCGTGGTCCTCCAAGAGTTCGCGCAACAGCACATGTGTCGGTAGCGGAACATAGTCGGCAATGGTGTCGGAGCCCTGCAGTTTCTCCCGAAGATCGCGGCGCACCTGCTGCATCAGGTCTTCAGTTCGGAGTCCCATTGGTAAAGATTACATCACCGAAATGGGACTGGTCTCCGATCCGACTCCGTCCGCCAGCGTTGTCGACGACTATGAGCTGCGGATGGCCCGCTCCGCGTAGTGGTTCCAGCCAAACACCTGCTTGAGGGCCATGACGAAATCGAATCCACCCTGCGTGCTGGCGGTCAAGGCCAGGTTGAACTGGGCCGGAAAGACCGCGTGACCCTCGAACTCCTCGTTCCAGGACCCCACCGAATAAAGCGGCGCCGGCAACGCGGGGGTGCCGACGGCACCAGGCCACTCATTGGGCAGATAGGTTTCAGAGTAAAAGCGAGTCAACAGCTTTACGAAGTCGGCATATGCCTGGCGGTTCGCGCTCAGGATCGGCAGGCCATGTTTCGCGAATCCGCCGGCCAGGCTGGGGATGATGAGAAGACGGTTGCCGGTGAATCGGCTCTTGAGTCCATGGACTGCCTGGGTGGCTCGGGTGAGACGGAAGCGTTGCAACGCACCGTAGAGCTCGGTCATTGCAAACGGCGGCGCGCTCGATTTCAGATTCGCGCCGTGATAAGCGTAAATCGCGTCGAAGTTGATTGCGCGGCTCACGCGGTCCGGCGAAGGAGTCAAGGTGGATGCCATCTGCAACAACTCTTCCCCGACCAGATATGGGTACTCCCCATACACGGCTCTGAACGTCTCGCGCGCTTCGTCGACGACGGCGGCCATCTGCTCGAACTCCGTGGTGTCTGCCGGGTTGAGTCCCCATGAATGGGACGCAAAGATGAAGACGACCGGGCGACCGTCGAGCAGGAACACCCGTGTTGGATACTGGTCCCGTGCTTCAACGAGTGTCTTCGCCATCGCGCCAAAATCGGACAGGACCTGGAATTGCACCCGCGACGACCGGAAATCTGCGCGACCGCCGGTCTGTGGCAACGCCAGGATGCTCTCGTAGAGCAACGCGACATACCGCGTCGCGGCGTTCGCCGCCGCGAAATAGCCTGACCGGTAGTTCGACAGGACACTCGAGCTCGCCCGCGTCGGGATCCAGCTGAGGGCGTCGACGGTGATGCCGAACTCGTTCTTGAGCCGGTTGAACCCCTCTTCCACCTGCGGGTTTCTTGAAAGGTAGTTGCCGCCCAGATACCGGGCTGTTTGCAACAACAGTGGTCGACGGAGTCGGTCATACCATCCGTAGTGCCAGGCCACCGTGATCGGACGGGGAGCGTTCACGAGCACGCCGTCGTCCAGCAGGCCGATTGTGCGCGACACCGCATCGACTGCATCCTGGTCGATTCCAGCGCGACCGAAAACGTCGGCTCGAAAGTCGAATCCCCGATTGGGCTCGAGCGCGAACCCCCGCGATGTAAAAAGCGCACCCCGCATTAGCTGGGTGTCATCCGAGCCGAGCAGCCCGTTGCCGTTGATGTCGGCGACATACGGTGGAAGGATTACCGAAGGCGAGGTCTGAGCACGTAGCCCTCCCCCCATGGCTCCAGCCAGGCCGAGGGTGCCGACACGCAGGAACGAGCGCCGATCGAGGTCTGTCATTGTGTGGCTAGTAGCCGCTCCCGATGGTCGCCGTTCGCCATTGTCTGTAAATCACTCCGCTGGGCATTCTACTCGCGCTCGGCCGTGGCGTGATACAGGATCCGTGTGCCGGATGCCAACGATTGGCGCCTGACAGTCCCAAAGTGCCGCGCCAATGCCGCTTCCATAGCGTCAGGGGAGTAGTCGAAGTCCTGATCGGCCCTGTGACGAAGCAGTTGGCGCACCATGGGGTCATCGCGGCCAACGAACTCGATCACGAGTTCCGCCCCGAAACCGGCCAGCCACCCAATCAGCTCATCGAGCGGAATGTTGCGGCCGATGACGAGATGGTGCATGAGGGCGAGACAGAGGATGAGATCGGGCGCCCCGCGTTCGTTCAGCGGACGCCGCTCCAGACCACGCCAGCCGAGGCCCGGCGATGGGTCCGCGCAGTCGGAGATCAGCGGCAAAATGTTGGTGCAGCCCTCCGCTTGGAGGGTCTGATACAGGCGATCGATCACCACATGATCGGTGTCGATCGCGAGCACGTAGTCCGCGTGCTCGCTGGCTAGACGCGAGTAGATACCCGTATTGCACCCGAGATCCCAGACCCTATGCCATCGGCGGGGAGTCAAAGCCTGTGTCACGAAGGCGACTTTGTCCCTGAGCTCGTCCGATTGGTAGGTATGGGTGTGCTGGTAGTTCGACCATGTCGACCGCGTTCGCTTCCAGCGCAGTCCCTCGACGAGACGGCGCAAACGGGCCACGTTATGTTTGATGAGCTCGGCGTCGAAACCGGCGGCACGAAGATCCGCTCGGATGTCGCGAACGGAGCCTTCATACCGGGATTGCGCTTTCGCCTGCAGGTAGACATGCGTCAGGACGCCGGGTCGGAGATAATCCTGTGCTCTGAGCATCGACCGGACCTGTTCGGCTTCGATGCCGTCGAGACTCCCCCGTAGCCAAGGATGAAATGAAACGTTTCTGTAGGCCTGGAGCAGAAGAGGGTAGAGAAACAGCTTGCAGAACTGACGATAGCCCATCCACGGCTCACCGGCGTGATACGCGGTGAATGACCCAATGTCGATAAACGTGGGGTGCGGGCCCACCCACTGGATGTTGAAGGGAGTCGCGTCCTTCAGGGTCATGCCCTCCTCGAGCGCCGCGAGCGTCACGTCCAGTTGCAGGAGCGCCGCGTCTCGGAGCATGCTGAAGGGCCATTCGTACGGGTAGGACACCAACGGGACTGTCTCGTGTTTCAAGACAGCGGCCCATTTCGCGTCCAACGCGGGTAACCCGGCTCGGTCGCGGACTTGCTCGGTCGGGATTACACGGTGCTCGGCCGTCAGGCGCTTGAAGAAACTG
>MDTC01276975.1_pt1 | contig 11787 bp, 10 predicted proteins | sample 811181 | NCBI WGS metagenome assembly MDTC01 (sample SAMN05326644, study PRJNA326480) | marine metagenome | isolation source: seawater | place: Pacific Ocean: North | collected 2011
GTCACTCGGGTCATCAAGAATCAAGATATCACTGTTACCGTCAGGTGATGCACCAATAATTTTGGTACCAGGGAAATAAACAATATCGCTTGCATTCAAGGTGTCCCAGCACGTCGATTTATCAGCATCGTACCGTTCTTGCCACGTACCGTTAAAGGTTAATTCGCACACTTTGTTGACGCCGAATTGGTCCAAAAGCCATCCGGGATAGGTTTCATTGGTTCGAAAATGATCGTGATAGACGTTGATGCCCGTGTCGATAGGGGCGACGACGGAAAATGGTCGCCAATCGTCGCTCTGTTCAACTATCGCCGGTGCATTTTGCGGTCCCGCACCACCAGTCATCGAAACGGCCAAAAAAGACAAGATGAGTACGACGGTAATTGAAGCAACTCCAATCAACGAACTGACTTGAACTCCTTGAGAACGAACCTCAATTGGGATGAGCATTCCTGCATCGACATCTTCGGACACGCTGAAGCCTCGATGGTGAACCTCATGAACCCTACGCCCAGTTGAAAAACCTCGTAGCCTTCGCCGAATCATGGCAGCAAAAGATGGACGACTGGTTTGGATTGACCTTGAGATGACTGGATTGGATGTACAAAAGGAATCCATCATTGAGATTGCGACCGTCGTAACAGATGGCGAATTAAACATTCTTGCAACAGGGCCTAATTTAGCGATTCAGGTATCTGATATTCTCTTGCAAGAAATGGATGAATGGAACACAACCCATCACACTGCAAGCGGTTTAGTTGAACGTGTTCGAACCCAGAGTGTCACCGTACAAGAAGCCGAACTTCAAACGATGGAGTTCCTCGAAAAGTGGGTCGATAAGGGCACTGCCCCACTGTGCGGTAACAGTGTGTGGAACGATAAGAAATTCATGGAAAAGGAAATGCCGAAGTTGGTGGACTACCTGCATTACCGGATGATCGATGTTTCAACCGTCAAGGAACTGGTGCGACGATGGTATCCTGAGGTCGGCCGGTATCAAAAGAAGGGGGCGCATCTCGCTCTCGATGACATTCTCGAGTCAATCGAGGAGCTGCGATTCTTTCGAAAAAGAGTCTTCGCTCAAGAAGCGTCACGAGCGCCATGAAGGTTTGGTTGCGTCGATGTTCTTGAACGAAGCGAGGATTTGACCGACCACTGCTACGGCGATTTCTTCTGGTGTTTCAGCGCCTATGTTCAACCCAATCGGACAAATCACTGAATCGAGTAGCGATTGTGAAATTCCTTCTTCAATGCACGCTTTTTCAAACGCTTGCCACTTTGAGCGGCTGCCAATTACTCCTATTCTGGGGCCGTCACGACCGTCGAGCAGCGAGTTGCTTTGTTGAAATCTGGAAAGGAGCGAAACCAAACGCTCTTGGTCTTCTGACCAGTCATGACCCAGCAAAAGAACATCACTGAATCGGCAAAGACTTTCAGAAGTCTCACCATCAAAATATTCAGCGACTGAAGTAGCCGAACGCTCAACTGCATTGGGATACAGAGATTCATTGCAAAATTCACTTCTCGTATCATGAACGGAATGCTGCCAGCCAAGTGCGTCAAGTGACGATGCAAGGGCCTGTCCACAATGCCCTCCACCCATCAACAACACGTGTGGCATTGGAATTATCACCTCAAGCGAAAGCGTCACGTGGCCGCCGCAAAGAGAATCAAGCGGTGTCACTTCATAGCCCTTCGCACCCTTGTAAAGTCCGAAGCGATGGATTGCTCCAGTCGCTTGAAAGTGATCTTGAAGCAGATTTCGACAGTGGCTGAGAACCTTCATTTCTAAACCCGCACCACCAACCGTTCCTACCCATTCCCCATCACTGGACATTGCTAAACGGGCCCCAACTTTGCCTGGAACGCTTCCCGAAGTCTCTACCACGCTGGCCAGAACAATACGGTGACCTGCGGAAAGTTGGGCTAGAGCCCACGACAGAACCGCTGCAGTCATATCGACCCCTTTGGGCGGTCACACATACGCTTTGCCCTTCTCCGCTCAGCCGTCTGAAAGCAATGAATTGGCGTGTTCACAAAGTAATTGAAGGTCGGAAGGTGAATCAATGTTCAGATGCAAAAGTGGCGCGGAAACCTCGAGAGGGTGGAAGTGAACTATGTCCCTCAATGGCGTATCGGTGGGTGCGGAGAGTACGTTTCGACATGCAGTTTGGTCCATGATGAGAGGATGGCCTTTTCTTCCGTTGTGCATTAAAGTTGAATTTGCGGGTGCATCTATGAGCGAGCGTACGTGAGAGGCGTTCCAGCCGGGACGGTCGACGGGGGCGACGATGACGCTGTGAGGGATGCGTCCTTTGTCAGCCATCAAGGACTGCAGTGCGCACTGTAAACTTCCTGTCCGACCACGTTCCGGTTCTGTATTGACCACGACTGTAGCTCCGGGTACTTCGTGCATGACCTCAAAAGATAATTCTTGGCGGGTGACAACCAAAATTGGCGAACACCCTGCGAGGACCAAACGTCGATGAGCTAATGCGACCAGTGAGACACCTTCGATACAGACAAGTGATTTTGGTTGTCCGAGTCTACTGCTGGCGCCTGCTGCGAGAACTACCGCTGGAACCGCTTTGCCCATGATGATGCATGAGGGGGGTTGGTCTTCTCATTTCCTCTTGATATAGTCTGGAAAGGTGTAGACTGCATGTGGCGAGGAAACTACCGAATGACAGAGCCAGAAATTCGTTCAATTCAACTCATGCAATCTGTGATCGATGAAACTGAGGGCATGACATTGATGATGCTGACCAACGAGACCGTCGTCGTTGAATTGAAGGGTTCTTCAGGGAGATGGTACAGAGTTAAAGCGACGCTTTGCGAATCTTTTCCAGATTCAGAGCAGGAGATGGACTGGATGACTTCCATCAAAGGTGCTCGACGAAAGGCAGACCTCAGTGCACAAAGTTCGTACAATGCAGACCTGTGTCTGCATTCGAAAAATGAAGGATTGCCAATTGGTGACCGAGTAGCATCGTTGATATTGTCACTGCATAACGACCTCAAGACTGCGATGCAAATCCCTCTTTTGGCTCAGTTCATAATCTGTTCACGAGAGGATTTAGCAGACATCTTAATAATCCAATCAGACATCATCGTCACCTTCAGCATGCTCGATGGAGAAGGGGAAACTGAACCGTTTGAGGAATTTAATGCAGTGGAAGAAGCTGGTCTTGCTTACAACCCCTACGAAGCGTTAAACAGAGCTGCAGAAGCCGAAGACTGAATTAGAGATGCTTGGTGATTTCTCGACCAATGATCATCTGCTGTACTTGAGAAGATCCTTCGTATATCTGCATGACCTTAGCACCGCGCATTAACCGAGCAACGGGGTACTCTTCGGAGTATCCATAGCCACCGTAGACTTGAACGGCATCGGTCGTGACTTCCATGGCCGTATCAGCAGCAAATCGCTTGGCGTGAGCAGCCGACTCGGTGTTCGGCACTCCAGCATCAGAATCTGCCGCTGACCTCCAAGTCAGCAGTCTTGAGGCTTCGATCTTCGTCTTCATGTCAGCCAGCATGAATTGAATGGCTTGATGGCGGTGAAGGGGTTTTCCAAATGTAGAGCGCTCGCCAGAATACTGCAGTGCATGTTCGTAAGCAGAACGAGCCAGACCAGTTGCGTGAGCGGCAATATTAGGACGACTCATGTCGAATGCTTTCATTGCATTCATCCATCCACCCGATTCAGAACCGCCAACCAACTGGTCTGCAGGGATTCGAACATCATCGAAGTTGATTGAGCGTGTATCTGAGCAACGCTGTCCCATATTAGACTCTTTTTTACCGAGGCTGAAACCTTCAGCATCTTTCTCGACAATGAAGCCAGACATGCCCTTGTAGCCAGCATTGAGGTCGGTCTTTGCCAAAACGAAAAAGAAGTCTGCGTAGCCAGCACCGGTAATCCACATCTTTGATCCATTCAACACGTATTCATCGCCATCTCGAACAGCGGATGTTTTGCATGCTGCGACGTCTGAACCAGCCCCTGGTTCAGTCACTGCGTACGATGCAAGGGCTCCTTCTTCAGCCACTTTACGCAACCATAGTTGCTTCTGTTCTTCGGTTGCTCCGGTAAGAATTGGAGCGCATGCCAACGAAGTGGCGTAGGCGGCAGTAGCAAACCCAGGGTCGCCCCAGGCCAACTCCTCGTTGACGAGAACTTCTTCCATGCACCCTAAACCGGGTCCGCCATACTCCTCTGAGATGTGAAGGTTGAGCAGTCCTAATTCGTGAGCGGCTTGTATCGCTTCTTTCGGATAGACTGAATGCTCGTCCCAATGTTCTGCATGTGGACGAATTTCATCCTGAGCAAATTCATGAGCGAGTTCTTTCAACATCTCTTGAATCTCATTCAGTTGGAAGTTCACCATGGCTATGCCAAGGGGTGGACCTTTATGTCTTCATTGATGCTCTAGGCAAAAATGATTGAACGGTTGTAGGCTTCCAGCGTGAGAATGAACAATAAATAGATTCCAATCAACGTATATCCTTCCCATTTCTTGAATTCATAGGACGTTCGCATCATAATCAAGCAGACCATGCAACCGAAAATCGTGAAAGGAATGATGATGTAAACGATTAGATCGAACCCTGCTGGTGAAATTTGCAGTGGATGAATCAAACCAGCGATGCCGATTGACAGCAGTGGGTCAGTGATGTTCGAACCGATGAGTGTCCCGATGGCAACGCCTTGACTTCGCTTCGCAGCCATGAGAGCAATGGTGAGTTCAGGTAGAGACGTTCCTATACCCGATACTGTCGTTCCAACAATCGCTTGAGGAACGTTGAGTTTTATGGCCAAGGTGGCGGCGTACTCAACAAGTTGATTTGCTGCAAAAACAGCGAATGCAAGTCCAATAACTACCATGATGAGGTAGGCGGCAATACTCCAATTGGAACCTCGAACATCTACCTTCTCCATGGAACTTTCCTCGAGCAAAATTTCTTGTCGTCGGAACAACAACCAGCCGATGTAGAAACCGTAGAGTGAGACTAAAATCATTGATTCAATCTGGGTCAGCGTATGCTGGTCGGTCATGAGGAAGAAAGAGAGAATTAAAACGGCAAGAAGCATGATTAAGCCGTCGCGCTTCAACCAAGATTCACGGATTTTCAAGCCCTTGTTCACTACCACAATCCCCATGATAAGCGTTATTTGAACAAACACAGAACCCAGAATCCCACCAATTGCAAAATCTGCGGCCTCAGGTGTATTGGCGACTTCCATTGCTGCTGTACTGGAGACTAAGATTTCCGGTAACGAGGTTCCGATCGAAACAATCGTCAATCCAATCACGACTTCCGGTAATCCACCTCGACGTGCCAGTCCTTTCGCCCCTTCGATGAAAAAATCTGCCGAAAAAATCAGTAACCCAAGTGCGAGCAGTGCAATGAGAAGGGTGATGATCATGCTATCGGAGCCAGTGTTTTCAGAGCCGAAAGTGAGCGCAAGAATTCCCAAGAAAAGGGCTCCAGTTGTTACAGAGGTCTGGAAGTGAAGGAGTTGGGGGATTCCCATGACTTTTTCCTTGGACCCCATGGTCGTGCGAGGGTTACCTCCTTCTTCACCGTTATGCCTTTTATCAAATAGGGGAAGGGGTTCACAAAGAAGATTAATCTGTGACTCGTGGATATACCGTGCTACGACGAGCGTCCGCAGAGTTCGTCGGCACCGCTTGGATGGTTGGCGTTGGGTGTGGAAGCGTCGCTTGGGGGGCATCACCGTTGGTCATTTCAGCGAGTTTTGGCGTTGCGGTCACCGTTGCAATTTTGCTGTTTCAACCTATCAGTGGAGCCCATATCAATCCAGCGGTGACGCTGGCATTTTTTCGCAGCGGGCATCTTGAGAAAGAAGCAGTAGTACCCTACATCACCGCTCAATGTCTTGGCGCACTGTTCGCAGGATTTCTCCTCGATGGAGCAGGTGCCACAACCGTCGCTCCGGACATTAGCTTAGCATCTGCTGCTTTGATTGAAGTGTTCATTACATTTGCTTTGATGGCGAGTATTTACTGGATTGTCGTCCGTTCCCAAACCCATATTTCGGTTGCATTCGTGGTTGGAATAACCGTCGCAATCCTCGCATACTTGTTCGGGTCTTTCACCGGTGCATCAATGAATCCAGCACGAACACTTGGACCCAATATAATCGCTGGAGAGTCAAGCATTGTACCGTTCTATATATTGATGACCGTCATAGGTGCATGGGTTGCTGCAGAAATTTTCAACCGAACAAAGTTCGCTCTGCGACCATCCCAGCCTCAGGACTGAGCGGTGAGACGAAGCACATCAATGACGTGATCAACCGATGGAATCGTGAAGTTTTCCAACGGTGGAGAAAAGGGAACCGGAGTATCCAGTGCCCCAATGACTACAGGAGCCGCTTCAAGGGTGTAAAAGCAGGATTCGAGAATGCGACTTTGAACGGTATGCCCAAGCCCGCCACACCATTGACCTTCTTGCAACACAACCAATCGACCGGTTCGGGTCACTGAATCAATACACGTATGTGCATCAAACGGGAGAAGTGTGCGCAAATCAACGATTTCAACTTCAATATCCTCAGTTGCCAGGTGTTCGGCTGCTTGTTGCGCCACGTGCAGCATAGCACCCCATGTCACCAAGGTAACATCTCGGCCACCTCGAACAACTGCTGCTTTACCAATTTTATATGACTCGCCGCGTTCAATCGCTTTGTTCACCGATTCAGTATCCACTTCTTGGTTGATGTTCTGACCCCATCCGGTAAGACCACCCCGCAGACCGTACAGGCCTATGTGTTCCAAAAGAAGAACTGGGTCGTTCAATTCAGCAGCCTCAACGAGCAGATCATACGCATCCTGTGGCGTTCCTGGAGCGACTACGACCAAACCTGGATCGTTTGAAAACCACGATTCGATCATATTAGCATGGAAAGGGCCGGAACGAGTTCGAGCACCCAGCGGTATTCGAACGGTCATTGGGCAGTCGGCTCCCCATCGCCATCGAAGCATGGCTGCATTGTTGACCAATGCATTGAATCCAAGCGCAGCAAAGCCTCCAAATTGAATTTCAACCATTGGACGCATACCAGAAAGGGCCGTTCCAACACCCGTGTGAACGATGGCGGCTTCACACAGGGGCATGTCGATGAGTTTGTCTGAATGACCGGCATTTTTCAAAGCCATGTTCATACCAAAGGCACCGGCAACCTCCATGTCTTCTCCGATGAAAATACAATTATCTCCATGGCGAGTCGCAATGTCTGCCATTGCTTGCTGGATCGAGCGAGCGTACGTCCACCCGCCCTTCGGAGCATATTCGATGGTCGTCTGTCCCACTTTCAGAGGCGATTCTTTCAAGTCAGAAGGAGAGGTATCAGAAAGGCGAGAGAAGCGATCTGTATGGGTTTCAGCGTCGTTTAATGTGGTGACTCCTTTGACGACCGTTTCTGGCTTAGGCCAATCCATCGAGTGAAGCGAGGAGAGGGCTGAATCAGATTCATTCTGTTCATGCTGTTCCATCGCTTCCAAGCGAGATTCGTCGCATCCCAAATCAAGCATCAACTGGCGATGCGTAGGAATCGGATCTTTCGCTTCCCAATACGCTAACAGTTCTCTGTCTACGTATCCGGGCGGCGTACCTGATTCACTTCCAAGATAGAGGTCATCGTGATGATGAGCGTGGCCGCAACCACGCATGGTTTCTACATGAATCAGCGTGGGGCCGCCTCCATTCAAAGAAAACTCTCGGGCGCACGCAGTACTGGCGTACCATGCAGCAGGATCCGAGCCATCGATGGTCCAAGCGGGGAAACCCATCGCATCGGCTTTGTCGGCCCACACTTCGACGCCAGACTGTTTGACAGGCGATGTATCAAGAGCGATCTGGTTGTTCTGAAGAATGTAAGTGATGGGTAGACCACGGGTTCCTGCAAGGTTCATGGCCTCCCAAAATTCTCCGGAGGAAGAGGCGCCCTCTCCAATGCAGGCGACGTGGAAGCGGTCTAATTTCTGTCGCCAGGCTGCGAATGCAAGGCCTGTCATGGTAACGCTGGCTATCGGCAAAGGTGCTGTTGGAGGTAAGACGCCAACATGCCAAGCACCAACGTGCAAGTCTCGACCCCCGGCATCGTCCCATCCACCGTTCTGATTTGAGCCAACCTTGCCTAGATTTGCAGCCATCACATCAAGAGGTGTGTCACCCATCGCCAAGCCAAGGCCGATATCTCGAATCATTGGTGCGACCAAATCTCCGTTGTATCCTTTTCCAGGTCGAGCGTCTCTTGGGGCGTCAGCATGTCGATTCAAAGCTGAAGCAACTGCAACCACGCCTTCCTGCCAAGTTGAACGGAAGCCTTTGCCCCCAAACATTGAGCCGTCGGGCGTTTCGACACCTTCACCGAAAATGTGCTTGAGGTGCGTGTCGAGCATTCGGGTTCTGGTCATCATGGTTTGCCATTCCATGCGCTGTTCCATGGTTACCGACATGTAGTGGGCCAGACGACGAAACACGAGTCGTAAATCGAGAAGAAAATGCTTAGAACGGCGTGAGAGAAACAGTGTAAGGGAGCGACGAGGAATAATCTCTATCTCTTCCTGACCCTGCATTTTGGCAGCGACTTGTGCATGCAGACCACGCTCAACTGCATTTACGAAGCGGGAACTGAATTCATGCCAAGAAGGGCCTTCGAACTGTTGTTGTTCATTTTCAATGAGCACGTCCCATACGTTAGCGACCAAGAAAAGATGGCCGTCGTGACGTTGGGCAACGAAACGAAGAATCTCAACTCTCGCAGCATCTGCATGAAGGGGTTGTGTGAACGCTAAGGGCTCATTTGGAGACCAATCTGCTCCAAAGATGACCGGTAAATCTGCTTGGCCCATGGTTTGGCCAACAGCCACCTACATACAAACGCGACGGCGAGATAACATGTCGAAAAAGAACTTCATTCCTCTTCATGCATGACTTGACCGAGTGATTTCAATGAAGCCCGTGTGATGTATACGGTTGCGATGACCGAAACGATGAGCCCAAACACCAGCATCGCGGTGCCAAGTGGCGTGGTGCTCATGCCCTCAATCCCCGATGAATTGAGGGCAAATTTACCTAACGCGTGTCCGTAGTAAGCATATGCTAAAGAATACACAACACCCGAACAATTCGACAAGATGTACACTCTGAAACTTACAGGTGTTGCCGACATCATGTAATTGAGCCATTCGTCAGGTATCAGTGGAGAAAGACGTACTAAAATTGAAATTTTCATCGCATCGTTGGTCAGGGCTTGCTCGAAGTTTTGCATTCGCTTGTCGTTGAGAATAGAACGTTGAATGGCATCTCGGAAAAGCCATCTTCCGAGCAAAAAGGCTAGTATTCCACCGAGAAGGGAAGCGACAAAATTAACCGCCACAGCAATCCAAAAAGGGAACAAAGCGCCCGCAGCCACCTTCACCAATGGCGTTGGGAGAAGGATTACCACGCCCAAAGAAAGAGCCAGAGTGAATACGATGGGACCTGTTGGACCAAGTTCTTCAAACCACAGCAGAATATCGTAAGCGTCCCTAAACAAAAGTACAGCGCAGATTCCGCACAATGTAAGCAAAATCAGTCCAAATAAAGCCCTCCAGCGGTAAATACTGGGCTGATGTTCTTTGAGCACTTCAAGCTCTACTTTGCGATCGACTAAATTCAATTCATTCGGGCGAGGAAGCGGGAATTTCGACATACTATTCCTCTTCCTCCGATTTGGGCAACGCGTCCAAAACATCGGCGAGCATTTGGGCTGCATCTTCAATCTGAGTCGAGAGTGTGATATCTGAAACTGCCCCTCGTTGCCCAAGGTTCCACATTAAATCGGAGACCACCTCGGTGGTCAGACGGGTCATGTTCAAGACTTCAGGGTCGATGAAAGCCATTGTTTCATCGGTGTGAATGGCCACCAGTTCCGGCTCTTCATCCAATATTTCGTCCATCATTCCTTCAACTTCATCAGCCAAACCCTGTGCTTGAGCATCCAGAATATCTTCCATCGATGAGGCAAAACCCTGTTTCATTTGAACACCTCCGCCCAAGGCTTTTCCTCGGCTGAGTTCAGAAAACGATGGAGCAGATGATTCTTGTGACGAAGGTTCAGAACCGTCTTTCGATTCAGGGGCGGGTGCTCCCCCTTGCTCTGGGGGTTGATTGGGAGCAGTCAAAGAACCGTCTTCACTGGCTTTTTCAACCAAATGATTGAGGGCAATTCGAAGCATTGAAGCCATACTTGAAGGCTCAAAGGCAGACTCTAAATCAAAGCCTTCTTCGTTCATCTGAACCAAAATCTCGTCGATGAAATTAGCATCAATCTTTTCAGGTCCAACCAATCCTTTGAGCATCGGTAGTGCCCACGTACTGTCACCCATGGTCATGGATACATCGAATGAACCACCTCCTCCAACATTCGAGGCCACATCTGCTGGTGGAGGGACGAACTGTTTTCGAGTGTGCTTGTTCAGTTGCTGAACGAGTGATGGCATGTCGATGGGTTTTCGCATGACTTCTGCAACGCCTGCCTGCGCTGCACTCACCAAATATTCCTGCGACACGTTGCGGCCGAGAATTACGACGCGACACTTGAATGCAAATTCAGGGTCGCTCATCAGACGTTGCGTTGCATCAATGGCATCGCCATTTTTCCATTCTCCATCAATGAGCACCACTTCAGGCATGATGGCAAGAGCAGTGCCTTCCGCTTGACGTAGCGTTCCTGCACGGGTAATTTCGAAACCTTCCCGCTCCAAGGTATTGGCCAGAAGGGTGCGTCTGCCTTCATTCTCGTCTGCAACGATGACTTTGGCCATTGAATCCCTCCCTTATTCAGCAGTGGGTGGCTGTTGAGACTTGAACCTCACCCTTCAATCAGGCAAACAATCTATGGTTGATAGCGTCAAACTACGATGCGATTCACCCGGAGACAATCTCGCTTGGTGCAGCGGCTTGCCACGCGATAATCCCGCCTTCAAGGTTGTACAACATTGCGCCCTGATAACCTGCTTGAATCAGGGTAAGGGCTGCCATCTGCGAACGCATTCCGCTTCGACAAAAGATGACTATTTCGCGGTCTTTCGGAAGGGAATCAACTGCAGTCATGACGATTTGATGGTCGATTTGGAAATCGCATGAAGCAACGCTTGCAAGACTGTGTTCTTGATCGGAACGAACGTCGAGGAGGAAGGGGTTCCAGCCAGAAGTACGTTTCTCTAACAACTCCTTCATCGAAAGTGAGTGAAACATTGTTGCATCGCTGGAAGCATCTCCTTCATCAATTTCACCTCGCGACGATTCGGTCATACACCACGCATCATCAGCGAACATTGCTGCGCTTTGCGAAAGGTCAGTGACCGGTTTTCGATGAGGATCTGCAGAGAATGCGAGGGTCGTAAACTCCAGAGATTCAGCGTCGTAGAGCAACAACCGACCGGTCAATAAATGACCGATTCCAAGAAGTATTTTGATCACTTCATTCGCTTGGAGTGAACCAATCACACCCGGTAGAACACCAAGTACTCCACCTTCTTCGCACGAAGGCACTGAGTTCGGCGGTGGTGCTTCTGGAAACACGTCGCGATAACACGCACTTCCGTCGTGATTGAACACGCTCACTTGGCCTTCAAAGCGATATATAGAACCGTAGACCCAAGGAATTTTATGAAGATAACAAGCGTCGTCAATGAGATAGCGAGTTGGCAAATTATCGGTTCCATCGACAACGGCGTCCCAGCCGTGAGAGAACACTGCAGCTACGGA
>MDTC01078333.1_pt1 | contig 11785 bp, 11 predicted proteins | sample 811181 | NCBI WGS metagenome assembly MDTC01 (sample SAMN05326644, study PRJNA326480) | marine metagenome | isolation source: seawater | place: Pacific Ocean: North | collected 2011
GCAGTGATTCTTCAGACTCAAGTGATAGTAGCGATAGTAGCGATAGCAGTGATTCTTCAGACTCAAGTGATAGCAGTGAAAGGATTGAAAATATAGATACGAATAACGCTGAAATTGAAGAAGATATTTTACCCACATTAAACAATCCAGAATTAAATAGCCAAGAATTAGAGAGTTGGTCTGAAGTTACTATTACAGATGTGCTCTTAGGATTAATTTTTATCACATTACTCGGAATAGTGGCATTATTAGTTAAGAAAAATGAGACAATATAGAAATTATAATGTATTATTATATTGATCCCGTATCCAATTTCTATATTCTCCCGTAGTAATTGAATTAACCCACTTTTCATTATTATGATACCAATTAATCGTATCCTTAATGCCATTAGACCATTTTATTCTTGGGGACCATCGGAGCAACTCTCTTGCTTTTTTATTATTTATTGCATATCTCCGATCATGACCAAGTCGATCTTTAACATGTTTAATTTTTGAAGTTGAATTTTTAATATGTTTAATAATTTCATTAACAATTTCAAGATTAGTTTTTTCATTTTCCCCCCCGAAATTTATTACATCTCCTGGAGAAAGAACATCATTTCTTAGACCGTCATAAGCAGCAATTATCCCATTAACATGATCTTCTACATGTATCCAATCTCTTATTTGTAACCCATCACCATAAATTGGGAGTGGGGCGCCCTTTATCCCATTAAGAATCATTAGTGGAATTAATTTTTCAGGAAATTGACGAGGCCCATAATTATTCGAACATCTAGTAATGATAGCAGAGATTCCATAGGTGTTAACAAAAGATTGAACTAAATGATCAGATGCAGCTTTAGTTGCTGCATATGGATTACGTGGTGAAATTGGACTTTTTTCAGTAAATGGGGCTTCCTTTTTATCTAACGACCCGTAAACTTCATCAGTAGAAATATGAACAAGATCGATTTTTTTATCACTTTCTTTAATAACTTCAAGAATAGATTGAGTTCCACTAATATTTGTTTTTATAAAAGGCGCAATTGAATTAATTGAACGGTCAACATGACTTTCAGCAGCCAAATGAAATATTACATCAATTTTTTTTATATTTATTAATTCAAGTAAAAGATTTTTATCATTAATTGATCCATATCTGAAAGAATATCTTGAATCAGAAATATCTGCACAATTTTCAGGGTGACCTGAATATGTAAGAAGATCAAGATTTTGTACAAACTCAAAATTATTAGAAACTAAAAGTTGACGAATAAGGTGGCTGCCAATAAAACCACACCCTCCTGTTACAAGTGCTCTAATCTTCTTCACCAACTGGTATCAACCATTTTCCTAAATTCCATTTTTGCATAAGGACTGAAGTCTCTAACAATGAATCTATTGTACCACAATCAGCCCAATGAGAATCAAAATAACATCCGTTTGCCAACCCTTTTTCCATATATAATTTATTAATATCTGTAATTTCTAATTCCCCCCTTCTAGAATATCCAATTGTATCAACAATTTCATCAATTAATTCAAATACTGACGGTGAATAAAGATATAATCCTGTAATAGCCAAATTTGAATCTGGATGTTTTGGTTTTTCTTTCATATTAACAATCTTACCTTTTTGATTAATCCATGCAATTCCAAAAGATTCTGGGTTTTCAACAGGTTTCAAAAATAAATAACACTCATATTTTTCTTCAACCAAAAAAGCATCACTAAATTCTTTTAATGATTTTTCAAAAACATTATCTCCAAGTATAACAGCTACTTTTCTCTCCCCTACAAAACCCCTACAAAGACTGAGGGCTTCTGCAATCCCCCCTGCTTTTTCTTGATACGCATATCGTATAGAGATACCAAATCTATGCCCATCACCAAGAAGAGAGAAAAAGGCATTTCCTGAATAACCTCCCAAAACTACCATAATTTCTTTTATACCCATTCTAACAAGCGTGGCCATCGATTTACAAATCATAGGTTCATCATATACAGGAAGTAAATGTTTGTTTGTTGATGTCGTAAGAGGCATTAAACGCGTGCCCCACCCCCCTGCAAGGACAACCCCACAAATTTCCTCCCCTCTGGCCATATACATTCGACACCATATCTATTTTTAGGATTACCTAAATTTTTTAATTAGAAGGTTTTGCAATGACCATGTCCTCAGAGGATTCTGTAACATTAAGCGCTCCCTCGGACAAAAAATTAATTTCAGAAAAATCACAAAACTCCAATTTTAAAACCAACTTGAATATTAAACAATCTTTGGCCTTTTTAGAGGATAATAAAAAATTTGATATTTTTTTAAATTTTTTAATTACATTTATTTTAATCCACGAAATATTAATTTCTTTATTCACTGGCTTTAGTGTAAAGAGTGTTTTAATTTTAATTTTTTTAACATTATTAGCACCTCGAATTAAAATTGAACTAGATGAAGAATTAATTGCAATTTTTTCAGGGCTATTTTTAGGGATTAGAGCAGTTGGTTTAACCTTAAGTGAAGGGTGGTTTTCCCCCTTTTCTTCAGACATTCAAGATCCATTAATTAGTAATTGGATAATGTTTCTAAGCGCCCCAGTTTTGGGGATACTACTCTTCTTCTTGTTACGTTATTCAATAGAGTTATTCAATCATGTTTCTGAACATGAGAATAAAGCATAGAATAAATATAGTCCACATCTTCTTTAGTCATTGAAAGATGGAGGGGCAATCGAATTAATGATGCAGCAGATTCAAGAGTTATAGGTAAATCTAAAGGTTCAAAACCCATTTTTTTACCCATTGATGAAGCGTGTAAAGGGACATAATGTATTACAGCCTGAATTCCTTTTTTATTTAGAAATTCCCTAGCATCATCAGCAGATTTGGAGGTAGGAAAAATTAAAGCCATCATATGCGCATTATGAAGACAATTTTTAGGCGGCCTTAATAATTTGAAGAAACCTAATTCTTCAAGAGGTTCCAGAAGTTCTTCATAATAATTCCATAATTCTAGTCTTTGTTCTAGATTATTTTCAATACCCTCTAATTGTGCATATAGGAAAGCAGCTTGTAATTCACTTGGGTAGAATGAGGACCCAACTTCTTGCCAACTATATTTGTCTACTAATCCTTTGAAAAATGCACTTCTATCAGTTCCCCTTTCCCAAAGAACTTCACCTCTTTCAATATCTTCTATATTGTTGATAATCAGACACCCCCCTAATCCTGAATGAATATTTTTTGTTTGATGAAAAGATATTACACCAAATCGGGAGTTTGTACCTAATGAATTACCATTCCAAGATGAGCCCAAACCCTGTGCAGCATCTTCAATACAGATTAAATTATATTCTTCACAAAGATCATTTATTTTATTAAAATCTATTGAATAACCCGCATAATCAACAGCAATAATACCTTTTGTCTTCGGAGTTAATTTACGTTTAACATCTTCAATATCTAATAACATTGTATCAGGATTAATTTCACAAAAAACCACACTGGCTCCTGTACGTAAGATTGCGGAAGCACTTGTAACAAAGGTGAAAGAAGGCACTAAAACCTCATCATCAGGGCCGAAACCTGCTAGCATTGCAGCTAATTCAAGAGCAGCCGTACAACTATGTGTAAGCAAGACTCTAGGCGCATCTAAATAATCCTCAAGTATTTTTTGAACTTTTTTAGTAAAAGGTCCATTTCCCGCAAACTCATTTTGGTCAAAGACTTCTTGGATGTACTTGTTTTCGCTGCCAGTAAGGAACGGGACATTAAATGGCACAGTACGCATATTCTTCCCACTGCCGCCTCACTTTTGATTTTTTTTATTAGGGAGAGATATATATGAATTTAAAGAGGAAAAAATTACTAATTTTAGGTGCAGGAATGCACCAGATACCTTTGATAGAGCAAGCCAAAATGATGGAATTAGAAGTACATGTTTGCTCAAAACTTGGAAATTATCCAGGGATCCCCCTGGCTCCTTATTTTCACGAGGTTGATATTTCTGATAAAATTAAAATTCTTGAACTTGCAAAAAATTTACAAATTGATGGTATTTTAACAACCGCCACAGACGTATGTTTAGAAAGCATGGGTATAGTAGTTGAGGAGCTAAATCTTCATGGAACAGGATTAGAAGATAGTAAAGCCTGCTTTGACAAAGGTATAATGAAAAAAAGGTTTTTTGATAATAAAGTTCCAACGGCAAATTATATTGAAATAAATAAATTACAAGACGCAATAGGATTTTTCAATAATACAAAATTTGCTTGTGTTTTGAAGCCTACAGATTCATCAGGATCACGAGGAGTTACTAAAGTGGAAAATATTTTAAATTTAGAAGATGCATATAATAAAGCCCTCCATTTTAGCAAATCAAGCAAAGTGATTATTGAAGAATGGTTAGAAGGAGAAGAATTGGGGGCACAAGCAATAGTAATTGAGGGAAAACTTGCAATATTAATTCTTCACAGTGATATCACAACTCCTCCTCCCCATAGAGTACCGATTGGTCACGGGTGCCCCCATCCCGAAGAAACAACTCTACTCCCTTTAGCTTCTGAAATAACTCAAAAAGCAATTCATGCACTCGGCATTGGTAATGGAATTTGTAATGTAGATTTTATACTTTCAAATCAAGGCTTACAAATTATCGAAATGACTTGTAGAATGGGAGGGACCCATTTACCCGAAGTGTGTGGAGAATATTGGGGAATTAACCTATATAAATTAGCAATTCAACTTTCTCTTGGTGAGAACCCCATATTACCACAAAACCCACTCGGGCAAATAAATGCTGCACATAGCCTTATTTTCCAATCAGAAGGTACCTTAATTAAATTAGGTAAAATAGATCAGGAACTAGAATGGCATTTTTACTTTAATGAAGGTGAAAATGTAAAATTTAATGCCAGCAATCAAGCAGAACTTGGGTATGTTCATGTGAAGGGTTTGGAAGCATTAACAACTTTAAATTCAGCATCTAAGGCTGCAAATATTTTTTGTAATACTACTGAAATTATGGAGGATCTATGATGACTATTTGTGCTATTTCTCAATCAAATTACATTCCTTGGAAAGGGTATTTCCAATTAATATTTGAAGCGGACATTTTTATTTTTTATGACACTGTTGATTTTACTAAAAGAGATTGGCGTAACCGAAACCAGATTATGACCCCCCATGGGCTTCATTGGCTAACAATTCCAATTTCTTCAAAGAGAGGTATGGCAATTGAAGAGATCATATTGCCCCAAGGCCCTTGGCGCCGAAACCATTTAGAAACTATTAGAAGAAATTATTCAAAATTTCCTTATCTACAAGATGTAATGGATTTATTATCACCTGTCTTCAATAATGAAGATATAACACATTTATCTGAATTTAATCAAACAATAATTAGGAGAATTTCGGAATATTTAGAAATTGATACGGTTTTTTATAATGCGTCAGAATTCAATGTAAATGGTGAACGCGTAGATCGTTTGATTAGATTGTGTGAGAAAGTAGGAGCTAACACTTATCTTAGTGGGCCCGCAGCAAAAAATTACATAACTAATGAATTTGATAAAAAATCATTGAATTTAAAGTGGATGGAGTATGGCCCCTATGAAACATATGAACAATATGGAGAGGAATTTTCTCATCATATATCTATTGTAGATACGATAGCATCTCTTGGCAAATCCTCTATAAAACATATTTTCGGTTGAAATTATTATTTTTCATCATTTATTGTAGAATCTTGAATCATATAATTAGGGATGCCCCTAGATTCTATGTAAATCCTACCAATATATTCACCAAGGATACCTAAGAATAATAAATTCAGCCCCCCGAAAAATGAGGTTACAAAAGCAAGCGAGGTCCATCCCGGCGCGACCCTATCTTGAAGCCCATAATTAACAATTGAATAAGCAGCAATACTTATCGAAACAAGCCCGAACAAAATACCTAGAAAAATCGACATTCGAATTGGTTTAATTGAATAAGTTAAGATTCTATCACTTGCTAATTTCATTGATTTACGTAAATTATATCCTGATTTCCCAGCGATACGAGCATCACGATCTAAATCAACAATGCTGTATGGTATTTTTAATGAATATAACATTGAAAATGGTGTGCCAGTATGTTCTTTAACATCACAAATCTGTTTTACTACGTTTTTTCTTAATACTCTAAATGCTCCCAGATGCGGATCAACTTTGAATGGAACGAGAACATTTGAAAGTGTAGCGAACGTCCTACTTCCAATTTTTTTCAATAAAGAATCATTTCTACTTACTCTCCTAGCGATGGCCATAGGAGTATCTTCTTCTAACATTTTCTCGACCATAATTAGGATATGTTCTGGGCGATCTTGTAAATCAGAGTCCATAACAGCAACAACATCCCCTTTTGTTGAACGAAGTCCCGCAAGAATCGCACGGTGTTGACCAAAATTTCCAGCCAACCTAATAACTTCCAAATTTTTAAACTCACTCCTCATTTCCATCGCATTTTTAAAGGTGGAATCGACTGAACCATCATCAATAAGAATTAATCTAAAAGATTTAAATTTACCATTAATCTCAGAAAAAACAGCATTACAGAGTGCAGGCAAAACATCACTATCATTGTATAAAGGAACGACAATATCTAATTCTAAATCGTTTATTTTTGACATATTAATCACGCAATTAATTCTACTCCTATTTCTTGAGGAACCGATTTTCTTATTTCAAACAACTCATTTTGAAATAATATTCCAGGTATGCCTGATAAAATAATAGATATTGATAATGATAACCCCACAAGAAAACCGATTTCATTTTCTATATTCACTAATGCACACAAACCAACATAACTAGCTTCTCTTAATCCAATCCCTCCAATAGAAATCGGTAGAGTCGAAAAAATTGCTACAAGCGGAGTCATTAATGCAATTGTAATTGCAACATCCCAATCCGCTAAAACATACCCTACAATAACAGGAATTGATAAAGAAACACATTGAAAAATAAGTGATAAGATTAAGACACCAAATAGTAAAGGGGGGGTAGTGTAATTTTTAACATATTCAATTACTTTAACAACTATGGAATCTTTTTTAGTATACATTATTAAAAATCCACACAAAGAAACCACTCCCGAAACTATTAGAAAAATGTAAAGAAACCAAGTAGTAGAAACTGAAAACGGCAAATCAATAAATGAAATAAAAAATGCAAGAAGAAATAAACAGAAAAAACCAACCACCCTTTCTAATGATGCAACAAGCAACGCCTCTTTTCGAGTATTTCCAGAACAATTCTTCATGTGTTCAATTCTTAAAATATCTCCCCCTATCGCCGAAGGGAGAAAAATTGTACCATAAGCAGATAGGACATATCCCTTTGAAGCATCAATAATACTTAATTCCCCAATTGATTTGTAAGCAAACCAACACCTTATACCTCCTAATACTGGCCGAATAAGAGAAATAATTACAATTAATAAAATAGTACTAATTGGTAGAGAAACTAATAATTTGGTTATTTTTGTAAGATCAGAGAAAATAATTAAGAGAATTAATGCTAAAAAGGGGAGGCCATATAACAAGATCCATTTGGAAGATAATTGGGTGGATTGAGACATTGCTTTCAATACCCCTGAACACATTAAACTATTTCTGCTTTTTTAGGCACGCCTAAACTTTATATTAAGATGGTTATTGGCCCCCAATAGTGAAACAAATGAAGTGTAGTCCAAACAAACCAATGAAAGCAATTTTAATGATTGGATTTATGATGTTAGCATCCTTATCAGGATGTACAGGAGACCAAACAGAAAATGAACAAACAATTACTGATAATAGTGAAACATACCAAATCGATTCCTTAGTAGTGGCATATGAAGTAAGAGACGATTATCCTGATGAAGCAGCAGATGAAAATCCGCAAAGATTTGCTGATTATTTAGCAAATAAATTAAATGCCACTGTTTCACTTTATCCCATTACTTCAGAGGGTGCAGCAATTGAGGCACTTCGTTTTGGTAATGCAGACATTGCATTCATGGATGGGGGTTCTGCATGGGTAGGATGGCAGCAATATGATTTAGCAGTACTTGCATCTGAAACCAAACCTGACGGACGTACACAGTATGGGGCTAGAGCAGTTGTTAAAGCTGATAGTGACATAGCGCAAGCACATTTAGATGAGGACCCTTATACTGATCCATTTTCATTATTCCAAGGTAAAACTTCTTGTCATACTGGTTGGTTAAAATCAGCGGGTATGCTACTTCCAATGGGATATTTAATTGGTAATGGATATGCGAATGTAATTGGAGACCCCAATACAGTAGAATCTATGAGAGATACAATTTATGCATTTTTCAATGAAGACGCATCAATTCCAGAAGTTGGAGATACTTACTATAGTTACAAAGGCGCATTAAGATGCTTATCAGAAGATAGAGGAGATATAGCATTCATTGCAGACACAACCTTAGATTATTATTGTGTAGATCGTATAGATTCTAACTCTTGGTGTCTTGATGAAAGTGAGTATGTTGAATTAACACCATTTGGATATGCACCAGGACACCCAGTAATGTATAATCCTGCAACAATGAATGATGAAAAAGCGAAAGTTGTAAGACAAACACTTGTAGATATGGAAAACGACGAAGTTGGAGAAGATATTCTTGATGAAGTTCTTAATTCACCTAGAGGAATTGAAGATGTAGGAACAACAGAAGACCATCTTGGAACTTATTCAGCAGCAATCAGAAATGTACCTGGAATTCAAGCATATTATGGTGGAAAATACAATATTAATACTACAGTGACTCCAACTAAAAATCCAATAGTCATTGCTTATGAGGTTAGAGATACTTATGAAAATATAGATTCTAATCCCCAATTACTTGCAGATAGGCTTTCATTAAAATTAGGCGTAACAGTTGAATTATACGACGTTTCTTCTGAAGGAGCAATTATTGAGGCACTTAGATTTGGTCATGCAGATATTGGCTTTATGGATGGAGGAGCAGCATGGGTAGGATGGAAAGAATACGGCCTTTCTGCTTTAGCTGCAGATTTGAAACCTGATGGCAGGTCATGGTATGGAGCTCAAGCATATGTCAAAGCCGATAGTGACATGGCTCAAGCATATTTGGACGATGATGACTCAACAGATCCATTTGAATTGATGAGAGGAAAAACATCTTGTCACACAGGATGGCTCAAATCTGCGGGCATGTTACTTCCAATGGGGTATTTAATTGGGAATGGCTATGCAGAAGTGATCGGAGATCCTAATGATGTAGAATCTTTAAGATCAACAATTTACAATTTCTTTAATGAAGACGCCTCGATTCCAGAATCGGGAGATTTCTACTATAGTTATGAAGGGGCACTGCGTTGTCTTTCAGAAGATAGAGGAGATATTGCTTTCATAGCAGATAGTACGCATGAATTCTATTGTGAAGACAGGAATCGAAATTGGTGCCTTAAAGACGAAAATGGAGAATCAGAATATGTTGCTCTTCCATTATTTGGTAAAGCGCCAAGTCACCCAGTAATGTATAATCCGGAGAGAATGGATATGTATACCAGAGCGGCAATATTGAATGCATTAATGGATATGAATGGTGAAAGTTGGGTCGAGGAAGGTGAGGGATATTGTTACAATCAATATACACACGAAGTTGATAGAGAAATTGCAAAGAATATGTGTGGAGATTCAGTACTTGATGAGATATTGAATACTGGAGGTTTAATTGCAGTAAATACACAAGAACACATGGGAAGTTATTCCGACTCCATTTCGAATGTCCCAGGTATAACCGCATATTTTGACGGAAAATACGATATATAATCCAATAATCACAATATTCATGTGGGGAGGGATTCGTTATTGAAAGTAGTAATGAAACTACCCCTCTGGTTAGTATTAAAGATTTGATAATCGGATATGACTCTAACAACCCATTGGTTAGTATCGATAAATTTACTGTAAATCCTGGAGAAGTAATTGTATTAACTGGAGAGTCAGGTATAGGAAAAACCACCCTACTCAAAACAATAGCAGGGTTGATAAAGCCAATTTCAGGTAAAGTTTTAGCACCTGATAAAAGAGGCGAATTAGGTTACATACCCCAAAATCTTGGTTTGGTTAGGCATGCAACAGTAATGCATAATGTGATGTTAGGTGCTAATGCAGGCCATAATAAATTATGGCCTAAATTCTTCGCCTTCGCACTCTCGTTCTGTTCATTATTTTCACTTTCTTTAATTGGGTATGGTTTCGTAACTTGGAACAGCATTCTTCTATATTTAAGCCCCATAATTGCAGCCATACTTTTCCTAATTCTAGCTTTCTCTTTCTCTTTATTCTCTCCACCAATTGCCAAAGATTCCGCATTAGCTGCAATAGATTCCTTAGGAATCTCAAGTTACAAATTCAAGATTGTTAGGCAACTGTCAGGCGGCGAAAGAAGAAGAGTAGCTACAGCAAGGACACTATCACAAAAACCAAGATTAATTTTAGCTGACGAATTTCTTAGTGAATTAGACGAGAAAACGAAGGGAAAAGTACAATCTGAAGTATTGAATTATATTACTAATAATAATTCTTCAATAATTATAGTTGAACATGACTTAATTAGAGCTAAGGAAATGAGCGATCGGTTATTTATGATATCAGACGGGAAATTAAAAGAACATTTGACGGAAGAAAAGCTGGCTAGAATTATTTTAGTCGCTAATGAGGAGGAGTAAGAATGAGTTTAATTGATAATTATTATTTTAGAAAAGGTAGGAATATCTCATTATTTTTACTTCTAATTGCATTCACATGGGCCGTTTTTAGTAATTTAGTAGGTGGGGATTGGGGCTCTTTAGAAAATAGTATAGACAACCTTTCAATATTTTTTTATGAATCATTATGGCCGCCAAATTGGCAAGTTCTCCAACCCCGATCATATCCACCATGTGAAGAATCAGCAATGTTTGATTTCAAATGTTCTACAGCATGGGTTGGAATGACTGAAACACTAAAAATAGCATTTGTAGCAACAATTTTTGGAATGTTACTTTCTTTACCTATTTCATTATTGGCAGCAAGAAATCTAAATCCATTATGGATTTCTTACCCGGCTAGAATTATTTTAGCATCATTTCGAAGTCTACCTAGTATTATTTGGGCAATATTATTTGTAATTTTAATCGGCTATGGGCCAATTTCTGGAACCTTAGCTATGACATTTTATACAGTTGGATATTTAGGTAAATTGCAGTATGAATCATTTGAAGGTATTTCCAAAGATCCGTTAGATGCTGCTGAAGTCATGGGCCTAAATAAGATAGAAAAATCAATAGGTGTAGTAATTCCAGAATCAGCCAACAATTTAATTTCTCAATTAATTTTTATGTTTGAGTATAATGTTAGACACGGTACTGTAATTGGTATTGTTGGAGCGGGGGGAATTGGTTATTACATTAATTTATATTTGAAATTTTTACAATATGATAAAGTAATTGCATATCTAATAATTATATTCATAACTGTAGTAATTATTGATTTAATATCTATTTATGCAAGGTCCTTTTTCACAGAAAAAGAAACCATCAAACGTCCGAATTGGACAGAGGTATTTCTACCTGAATTCATTATTTCTAAATTTAAGAAAGATTGAGGACATGACTTCAAGAACCACTGCCTTCCACACCATTCTGTTACTATGCCTTCTAAGCCGAAATCAGATGAAAAGGCGATAATAATTAAAGGGGCTCGTACACATAATTTGAAAAATATTAATGTTGAAATCCC
>MDTC01050642.1_pt1 | contig 11784 bp, 7 predicted proteins | sample 811181 | NCBI WGS metagenome assembly MDTC01 (sample SAMN05326644, study PRJNA326480) | marine metagenome | isolation source: seawater | place: Pacific Ocean: North | collected 2011
GCTGGCCATGAATGTGTCATCTGCCGAATTGCCATAGGTATCGAGGCGGAAGTGAGCAGCTTCACCACCCGCACAAGTTCGCCGACAAATCGTACCGGGTCCAAGACGGTGGTTACAGCCCGTGCCACTCATGCTGCATGAAAATGACCTTTCTGCTGCGACTGCATGACGACTTGCCAAGAGTGGGCCTGTGGAATGACGACACCGGGCATCTGCATGCCTATTGGCGCGATGCCTGCAAGGTCAGCAGTTGGAATTCCCATTACAGCTGACTTGCCCTTATGAAGCTCGCAGATTTCTGACTAGCTCAATCGCGAAATACGATCGTCTTGTTGCCATGAATCAGGACGCGATCGTTGGCGTGGAAACGCACGGCACGTGACAATGCCAAGCATTCGCAGTCGCGCCCAAGGCGCATCAGATCTTCTGGCGTGTGGTAATGTTCGACACGTGACACTTCTTGATCAATGATAGGCCCAGCATCGAGATCGGAAGTGACGTAATGCGCGGTGGCACCAATGATCTTCACGCCACGTTTGAAAGCCTGCCGGTAGGGATTGGCACCAATGAAAGCAGGCAAGAACGAGTGGTGAATGTTGATCATGCGGCCCGCATGGGCGGCACAAAACTCGGCCGGCAGGATTTGCATAAAGCGTGCCAATACCACCAGCTCTGCACCAGATTCAGCGATGGCTTGTTGATACTCCGCAAAGGCTGACGCTTTATCGTCCTTCGGTACAGGAATCAGTTGAAATGGGATCTCGTAGCGATCCGCCACCGTTCTCAAATCCTCACGATTACCCAAAATCACCCGAATATCGACGGGCAACTCGCCCGACCAAGCGCGGGCCAGCAAGTCCTGTAAGTTGTGCGCCGCCTTGGTGACCAAGATCGCAACGGGAGTGCGATGGCCCCGATGACTAAACTGCCAGTCAGCCTCGATTGATTGACCAAACTGCTCGAATTTCTGTATCAGGCTCCGTTCTGACCCTTCCAAGGCAAATTCGATCCTCACAAAGAACCACTTGGCTACTGGATCTGTGAATTGTGACATTTCCAGAATGTTACCACCCTGCTCGGTAATGAAGTTGGACATCGACGCCACCAAACCGGGCCTATCAGGGCAGGAAAGCTTCAAGATCATTTCTGCTGGTTAGCCAACTTAGCCGTCACATCAACTAAAAACCTTGCCGTGCGGGAATCGGTTGCCAAATCGCGATCACTTCCTAGGTTCACGCCCATTCTTGAGCCCTAGGTGGCCTGACTCCATGATTAAACCTGAGAACATTCGCAATATCGCCATTATCGCCCACGTCGACCATGGCAAGACCACACTGGTGGACGAACTGCTGAAAGCAGCCGGTACCTATCGCGATAATCAGGTGGTGGCCGAGCGCGTCATGGACAGCATGGACCTCGAGCGGGAGAAAGGCATCACCATCAAGGCCAAGAACACTTCCATCCATTGGGAAGACAAGATCATCAACATTGTGGATACCCCAGGCCACGCAGACTTTGGTGCCGAAGTCGAGCGCGTGATGAAAATGGTCGATGGCGTGCTTCTGGTCGTGGATGCCTACGAGGGCCCACAAGCGCAGACGCGTTTCGTGCTCCGCAAAGCACTGCAACAAGGGCTCAACCCAGTGGTGGTCATCAACAAGATCGATCGCGAAGAAGCCAATGTGCAAGCTTGTCAGGACGCCGTCTTGGAATTGTTCCTAGAACTTGACGCCAACGAAGAACAGTTTAACGCATCTTTTGTCTACGCCTCTGCGCGTGATGGATTCGCCATGAAGCAGGTTGATGATCCTAAAGTGGATCTCAAACCGCTGATCGAAGTGATCGTAGAGAAAGTGCCCAGCCCCGACGTAACCCCTGAGGGTGAATTTCAGATGCTGGTGTCCAATATCGATTGGGACGACTACGTTGGCCGAGTTGCCATTGGTCGCGTGCAGCAGGGCGAAGTCAAGACTGGCGATTCCATCTTCCTGGTAGGCAAAGATGGTAGTCGCACCCGCGCTAAAGTGACCAAAGTGTTCGAATACACCGGCACTGGCGTGGTGCAGTCTACTGAGGGCGTGGCCGGAAACATAGTGGGCGTGTCAGGATTTGAAGAAGTCGATATTGGCACTACGTTATGTGGCACCGCGGAGACACCAGCCCTACCATTCGTTGAAATCGATCCAGCGACCATCCGCATGGAGTTTGCTGTCAATGATGGTCCTTTTGCTGGCACCGAAGGCAAGTATGTCACTTCGCGTCAGATTCGCGATCGCCTGACCCGCGAAACGCGCACAAACATTTCCATCCAAATCGAAGACACTGAAAGCTCGGGCATCTTCGCTGTAAATGCGCGCGGGTCCATGCAGATCGCAGTGCTCGTTGAGCAGATGCGTCGCGAAGGCTACGAGGTGCTCGTGTCACGACCGACCGTAATCACCAAGCACATCGACGGCAAGACCTGCGAGCCTTTCGAAACACTCTACCTCGAGATTCCTGAGGATCAAGTTGGCTCGGTAATGAAGTCTTTGGCCAACCGCCGTGCCCGCGTTGAGAACATGATTGCCAATAATTACGGGACCACCATTGAAGCGGTCATTTCCACACGTGGCCTGATTGGCTTCGAGTTTGAGTTGGTCAGCATCACCAGTGGTCATGGCATCATGTCGCACTTGTTCAAGGCTTACGAGCCTTACTGCGGCGAGATCAGCACACGCATTACGGGCACCTTGGTGTCCATGGAGAACGGCGTTGCCACGCCTTATTCATTAGATGCGCTGGAGGAGCGCGGCAAGCTGTTCATCGGTCCTGGCGACAAGATTTACGGCGGTCAAATCGTTGGCGAGAATCCTCGTGCGGACGATCTCCCTGTCAATCCTACCAAAGAAAAGCATCTCACCAATCACCGCTCATCAGGCGATGGCAAAGGCATTCAATTGTCGCCTCCGACACGTTTCTCTTTGGAACGGGCCATCGAATACATTGCCGGTGACGAATATGTTGATGCTACTCCGAAGACTCTGCGATTACGCAAGAAGGTTCTCTGTCCGCATGAGCGACGCCGCCTGGCGAAGTCGCAGAAGAGCGCCTAAGATCCGCTAGCTTTTCTTCGACACCAAGTTGATGAACAGCTTCTTGGCTTCCGGGGCGACCATCGCATAGAGGTTGTCGCCACACTCGACGACATCCTGAGCATCGGGCACCACCGCTTTGGAGTCGCGAATCAATGCCACCACAATAGAGCCACTTGGCCAAGCAATCTCGCTGATCTTCTTGCCAGACACCACGGATCGCTCTGGGACGGTCATTTCGATGATTTCGCCCTCAGCCAGTTCTTTGAAAACGTGGTAACGATCGCCTGTCACGAACCGCATCAGTTCTAGACGCGTGGCTTCGCGGGGGCTCACAGCTGCGTTGATGCCGAGATGCTGCCCATTGTCACTGATCGCGTCCGCGTAGTCAGCCCGATGAATAAGCGTTAGACAATGCTTGGTGCCCAAGCTGTGCGCCTGCAGGCAAGTCATCACATTGTCTTCATCATTGGCACTACAAGCGACAAAGAAATCCGCTTCACCGACCTGCTCTTCACGCAGTTCCGTCAGTGACGTGGCATCGACATTGATTATCTGAATGTTCTGCAAAATTTCAGCAAGCAACTGAGCACGCGCAGGGTTTTCCTCCAAGATGCGGGTCTTAAAATCCCAACTCTGCAGCATCTCCGCTAATGCGTGCCCATACTCGCCGCCGCCGAAGATCACTACCTTCTGCTTGGACGGCGCCACCATGTCATCGAGCAGCTTGGTCACCACGCCACGTAATTTCCGTGGTTCACCGACCACTGTCAGGCGGTCCCCTGTATGAATGACTGTGTCTGCATTGGGCACGAAACTCTCGTCACCCCGTGTCACCGCAGCTACTCGTACACGACCAGGCGGATTCAACTCAAGCAAGCTTTTCCCCACGCTGTCGCTCAATTCCGACACCACCACCTGCTGAAGTTCGATCTTTCCACGGGCAATCTCTTCCACCACCATGCTCGTCGGATTACAAATCGACTTTGCCAGCTCAATAGATGACAGTCGTTCCGAGCTGAAGATGTAATCAACGTTGAACTGCTTGCGAAAGTCAAACATCCACTCCTCTCGCTGCAAACTAGGATGCACGCGGCACAGCGCCTTCGGCGCACCTAACTGTTTGGCAATTGAGCAACTGACCAAGTTGGCGTTGTTACAACTGGTGAGAGCGAGAAACAACTCACACTCAGCCACTCCAGATTCGGCGAGGTCACTGGGGGAACAGCCATTGCCTACCAAGACCTGTGCGTCGAGCTGCGCATCGAGTTCATGCGCGACGCATTCATCTTGCTCAACAAGAGTGACGTCATGCCCATCAGCACTCAGACTGAGCGCCATGTGTCGCCCAACTTCACCTGCACCAATGATATGGATCTTCATAGAATCACATGACCGTTAAACAACCTTGAGATCCTCAATGCAAGCATCAACCTTGAACCCATTGTCTAACAATTCACCAATCGGGTCCCAACGACCACTCACCAACGCGTCTTGGGCGGTCTCAGGAATGTGCACTGTGAAATTGGTATCCCCGTAGAACACACGTGCCTTCTCCACATCAACCGTAATCTCAATTTGCGGATCCGCTTCCACTGCAGCAGCCAAAGTAGCGATGTCTTCGGATGTCGCGGTCACACAGGGAATGCCTAAAGTGGTGCAGTTGCCAAAGAAGATCTCCGCAAAGCTCTCAGCAATCACCGCTCGGAAACCTGCACGGTAGATGGCCTGAGGAGCATGCTCTCGTGAGCTACCACAGCCAAAGTTCACCCCAGAAACCAGGATGCTACTTCCAGTGTACTTGGCATCATTGAGAGGATGATCTCTCTTCTCATCATTTTCATCGTGACGGACATCGTAGAACAGATACTCGCCCAAACCGTCAAAGGTAACGCACTTCATGAAACGCGCCGGAATAATACGATCAGTGTCAATGTCAGAACCAAGCACGGGGACCGCGCGGCCTTTCGTTTCAAGAACAGGAGATAATGCCATGGGAAAAGAATTCGTGAAGGATGGATGAAACGTTTGGTTAGGCGGTGACGGGCTCACCGACTTCGAAGACCTCGCGAGCATCTGCAACTGAACCACGCACGGCCGCAGCTGCGACCATGACAGGGCTCATCAGAATGGTGCGTCCGGTAACACTACCCTGACGCCCTTTAAAATTGCGATTGCTCGAGCTGGCGCAGACTTGATCGCCTACTAGCTTATCTGGATTCATGGCCAGACACATGGAACACCCTGCGCCACGCCACTCGAAACCAGCTTCAGTGAATATCTTGTCGATGCCCTCGTTCTCACAAAGCTTCGCCACGATCTGTGAGCCCGGCACCGCGATCGCAGTGACATTGTCAGCGACCTTGTAACCTTGGATGAATTTGGCCGCTTCTCGGAAATCAGAGACCCGTCCATTGGTGCATGAACCGATGAACGCAACGTCGATCGGCGTGCCTTTAATAGGGCTGCCGGCGTCAAGCTTCATGTATTCGAGCGCTTCTTCAATGCTGGCTTTCTCAGCGGGAGATTCGGCTTTGTTCGGATCTGGAACAGTACCCGTAATTGGCAAGCCTTGGTCGGGACTCACTCCCCAAGTAACACTCGGCGCGATATCTTCAGCGAGGATATTGACGACATCATCATACACGCAGTCAGCGTCCGAAGCCACGCTATCCCAATGGGCGACGATCTTGTCCCAATCGGCACCTGTGGGCGAATACGGCCGACCTTCCAAATACGCATAAGTAGTTGCATCCGGATTCACATAACCACAACGTGCACCGCCTTCGATAGACATGTTGCAGACCGTCATTCGCTCCTCCATGGAAAAATTGTCGAAGATCTCCCCACCATATTCGTAACAGTAACCGATGCCACCTTTGGCACCCAGTTGAGCGATGATGTGTAGCACCACATCTTTGGCATACACACCTGGGCCCAGCTTACCGCTCACATTGATACGCCGCACCTTAAGCTTGCTCATTGCCATAGACTGCGCCGCCAGCACGTCGCGCACTTGGGTGGTGCCGATGCCAAAGGCAATCGCGCCGAAGGCTCCATGGGTTGCGGTGTGAGAGTCTCCACAAGCAATTGTACTACCAGGCTGCGTAATGCCTTGCTCCGGTCCCACCACATGCACCACACCTTGCTTGCCGCTCTTGAGGTCGAAGTAAGTCACATCAAACTCCTTGGCATTGCGATCGAGTTCCTTGATCATTGCATCCGCTAACGGATCGGCGAAAGGCTGCTCGAATTGATTGGTCGGCACGATATGGTCCACTGTGGCGAAGGTCTGCTCCGGATGACGCACCTTGAGCCCCAAATCACGCAACATGCCGAACGCCTGTGGACTGGTCACTTCATGAATCAGGTGGGTATCAATGAGAAGTTGCGTTTGCCCATTGGACAACTGCGCGACGGCGTGTGAATCCCAAACCTTTTCGTATAAGCTTTTACCCATAATCGTGTCGTAATCTGATGAAGTGCGGAGCGCACCGTAACGGCACCTTTGAGCACGTGAAGTAAAAATGCCAATAATTTCCGGAGCTCGTCAGTCTTGCCGAACCCCTCAGTACCGGCTAGGCTACAGCTCACATTTATGAATGCCACGGCGAAGCCTCCAGCCTCACCACCGCTCGCCATCCCGGATGAGCTTGCCGGGCCATTGGCAAAAGTGCGACTCCGGCTGTGGACAACCAAGATTCTCGAGATGCTCTGCGTGGTGTGCATGCTGTTGATCACAGCCTACTTGCTGGTGTTCTCGCTAGAGCGCCTGTGGGACACCTCCAGTGCCGGCCGACGCCTGACATTGATGTGCTTGATTGGGTGCACTGGGACTCTTGGTGCATTCACAATCTACCGTTGGGTGCTGCATCATCACGCATGGAAAGCCATGGGCCACTTCTTGCAGCGCTGGAATCGCCGACATGGCGACCGTGTGCTAGCAGCGATTGAACTCACTTCTGCCGATGGTGACACCCTCGCCATGGAGTCCCCGCAACTACGCGCAGCGGCGATCAAACAGCTGGCAGGTCAAATTGCCGAGACCGATCTTCAGGCTGCCGTGGATCAAACCACGATTCGCAAACGCGCCCTCATCTTGGCTGGACTGGTCTTGCCAGCCGTTCTCAGCTTGCTGTTGGCACCACAAGCGAGTCTCAACACTAGCAAACGTCTATTTCTTCCTTGGCAAGACACCGATCGATACACCTTTGTAGATCTACAGACACTCCCAGCAACGCTGGTGATACCTCATGGCGAGCCCTTCGACATCACCGCCACACTCTCGGCACAGGCACACTGGCAACCGAACAGCGGTAAAGCGACATTGTTAACCACCAATCAGCAGACCGAAGCCGCCCGTGACGGTCAATCCTATCAGTTTCATTTCCCAGGCCTAATCGCTGCGGAGACCGCTCGCCTCAGCATTGGTGATTGCGTCCGGGAACTACGTATCGAGCCAACCATTCGCCCAGGGTTGACCTCGCTGGTCGCCGAGGTGACGCGCCCACCGTATCTTCAATTACCGCCCGTTGAGAAACCCGTCGCCGGCAGCCAATTTGACGCGGTCTCCGGCAGTATGCTGACTTTCACAGGTACCATCAGCCGTGCTTTAGCTGAGGTCGATGTACGCAGCGAACCCAAACCCTCCACAAGTCTATCAGGCACCCAATTCACCACCAGCGTCTTGGCAATTCAAGAAACGCCCCTGGCCCTGGAAATTCATTGGCGCGATCAACTCGGCCTGGAAGGCAAGAGCCCTCACCGATTCCGTTTGCTAGGCAAGGAGGACTCCGCACCGCTAGTGACGCTTCATTCCGATGCTCCGTCACAGATTGCCATGTTGGAAGACGATGCACTCCTTCTCAGCGTGCGTGCCAAGGATGACTTTGGCATTCGGGAAATTGGCTACCTTTGGGGCGACACTGACCTTGGACCTGCAGAAGCTTGGAATATACGACAGCGTTTACAGCCAGGCCAACCCGACATGGATCAGTTAGGCGCAGATCTCACGTTTGCACCGAAGAAACTTGGCCTGGAGAACAAGACATGGAATATCTGGGCCTACGCACTCGATTACAAACCTGACCGAGCCCCGGCTTTTTCTGAGCCGCGTTCCGTTCTGGTTCTGAATCACCGTGAGCACGCCGAAGTGATCCAAGCACAGTTCGGCCAATTGCAGGAGCAGTTGGAAGATATCGCCCGTCAAGAAAGTCACCTCAAAGAGACCACCGAGGCTCTCGCAAAGCATGACACACTCGATGCAGAGGCGATCAAACAGCAACGCGAAGCCGAGCTGCGTAATGCCAAAGCGCTAGAGAAGTTGGCCAAGAATTCCGAAAAACTTTTGCAAGATGCATTGAAGAATAAGGCGCTTGATCAGAGTGCCTTGGCACCATGGAGCGAGATGATGGCTACCATGAAAGAAGTCGCCACCCAAGACATGCCAGCAGTTGCGGAAGCCTTGCAAGAGGCAGCCTCAGAGGCAAGCAGCGGAGGCGCAGGCGGTTCACCCACTCAGGTGGCTGGTGGCGGCAAAGCAGCGCTCGCGGAAGCTGCCGAAAAGCAACAGGAAGCGGTCAATAAATTATCTAAAGCCATGCAGCAGGGTCAACAGACCAAGGAAAAACTGGAAGCTGCCACGTTTATCAATCGCCTGCGCATCGTTGGCGATGGCGAGAGTTCGCTGGCCTCGACCATGCGGACAGCGATGATGGAAACGTTAGGGCTATCACCTGCTGAACTAACCAGCACCCAGAAAGTCACGCTCAGCAAACGTCAACACCAACAGTCAGAGTGGGGCAAGGAGACGCAATACATTCTCTCTGACCTTCAACATTACCATCAACGCACAAAGAAAGAAGCCTATGCCAAGGTGCACTCTATGATGCAAGCTGCTGATGTCGTCACCGAAATGGGCCTGTTAGAACAACGCTTACTGCGCAATCAACACGGTTGGGTGGTTCGCAGCGCCCTGCATTGGTCCGAGCAATTTCATGCCTGGGCAGACGCTCTTTCTCCCAAACAAGGGGAAACGCCGCCGGCCGATGAAAGCGGTAGTGGCGAGGGCAGCATGCAGGGAGACATGCGCACCATGCTCGCCCTCATGCGTTTGGTGCAACGCGAAATGACCCTACGCAATGAGACCCGCCTCTTGGATCAGCGCAAAGAGGTGATCGACGATCATACCTCGCAGGCATCGGCCTTGGCCAGCGAACAATGGACCGTGGGACGCAGTGTGGCGGGTATCTTGGCCACGGTGTTTCAACCTGCCGTGCAGCAACGTTTGCATCAGGCTGCCAAGGCAATTGATGACGCTGGCAAACTGCTTGATCAGGCCAATACCAGTGGCGAAACCATCGCAGCGCAGACAGAAGTCATCGAATTGTTAGGCCAGGCTGCCAAGAGTTCTGGCCAAGGTGCAGGTAAATCAGCCGGCATGGAAGCGCTCGCCGATATGTTGGAAGAAATGCAGATTGGTAATAGTCCAGGTGGCAACCCTATAGGAGGCACCTCATCGCTAGCTAGCCAAAAAGCTAAAGGAGCCGCTGACCGCGATGATGCGGAAGATCGCAACATTGACAAGACTTCAGGCCTGGCCCATGACGATTTGCCCGCCGAGTTCCGCGACGCACTGGGGTACTTTTTCGAACAGCGCGAGGTGTTGTTGAAAGAATTTGAATCCTCCACCAACGACGCCGCAAAACCATGACCCGGATTATTGTTAGTCTCTGGTTATGGAGTGCCTTCTTGGTCATTGGGCAAACTACAAGCAATCGTAATCGCCTGGCGGACCCCGTGCGGCCCGAAGTGGAAGCTCTGTACCGCAAGGGGCTGAACTACTTGATCGGTTCGCAAACACCTGAAGGTTGTTGGCAAGATCGTTATGGCCGATTTCCGGGCGTGGTTGGGCTCACCATCATGGCCATCCTCGCTCACGGTGAAGATCCGAATCACGGCCCCTATCAGAAGAATCTCAACCGTGCGTTGGACTTCTTGCTCAAGAAACAGAACACTGAAACCGGTTACATTGGCGATAGCATGTACAATCATGGCTTTGCCACTGTTGCTCTGGGAGAGTGCTACGGTAGTATTGACGATGATCGTTTGGGTCCAGCCTTAAAGAAGGCCACCGAGCTCATTCTCACCGCGCAGGCTCAGAACCCGGCTTCTGGCTGGCGTTATCGGCCAGAAAGCAAAGACGCCGACACCACAGTCAGCGGCGCTCAGATGGTGGCACTGTTTGCCGCACGCAATGCAGGCATTGCCGTGCCAGACGAGGCGCTCGACAAAGGTCTAGCATTCTTCAGTTCTTGCCAAAGTCCAGGTGGTGGCTTTGGGTATAGCAGCCCCGGCAGCCCGAATGTCCCACGAACCGCCATCGGAGTATTGGTGTTTGCGCTCGCGCATCAGAACGATGCCCCAGGCCTGGCCCAATCCTTCCGCTACCTGACGCAAGACCTGGATTATCGCGATCAGAATTACCCTTTTTATTACGAGTATTACATGGCTCAAGCACTTTTTCAAGTCGACCCAAATGTCTGGAAGGATTGGGACCAACGCAACGTCCTCTATCTCACCGAGAATCAATTGGAAGACGGTTCTTGGGATGGCACCAATGGCCCCACCTTCGCCACGGCAGCTGCACTGCTGTCCACAGCGCTCAACTACCGGTTCCTTCCTATTTATGAACGTTAGTACGAAGACGGTGCTATTGCTATTGACTTGTTTGAAACTCAATGCACAGGAGTCGTTCGATGCGCAGGTGCATTTTCAAGGCGGTACTGATCGTCTTCATGGCCGGCTCGATTCCATGAACGACACGATGCTACTGTGGACGTATCCTGGCATGACCAGTTCGTTTGAATTGCCGCTCGCCAAGTTGTCGCATTTGGTATTCCCGTCAGATCGCCCGCTTGGACCAGCAACAAACGGCTTTCAAGTGTCACTGATCACGGGGGATCGAGTGACGGGGTCGCTGACCAATCTAGACGCCAATACCATGGTGCTCAATACAGGCTTTGCCGGCGCACTGTCCATCCCCAGAGATCAGATCCTTAACGGGCGTGCAGTGCTGGGTGCCGGCCAATTGGTCTATCAAGGACCCAATACGGCAGGAGAATGGAAGGTTGGCTATCGCGGCAAGAACTGGCAATTTCGTGAGGGTTGCCTGGTATCCGAAGGCTACTCCAGCACCGGGCTGGATGCCAAGATTCCCCATCGCTGTCGTATCTCTTTGGATGTGTCCTTGCGCAATGACCCAACACTCAATCTGTTTCTTTGTGCCGATAACCCACAGAATGGCGGCGACAGTTATTATTACCTGCAGCTCACTCCGAACATCATCACCGTGCAGCGCTACTGGCGAGATCACCCCCGCACCTACATCAATCTCGACAAGGTCGAAGCAGGGCCAGAGGGCAAGGCTCTCTTTCTAGGTCAACCGAACGTGCGCATGGACATCGAGATCGACCGCGCCCGCAAACGTTTGGCGATTTTTATTAACGGTCGCTTCTATGCGCGTTTCACCGATCCGGCCCCCAATGTACCCAACGGAGCGTCAATGATCCTGGCCAGCTACGGCAATGGCGACGTGCAGATTCGCAATCTCCGCATTCATGACATGAAGGATCATCCACCATACGGCTGGGATCAGCTCGCTCCAGGCGAAGCTTTGCTCAAGGATGGCAAACGCACCCGAAACCATGACTAC
>MDTC01187475.1_pt1 | contig 11784 bp, 6 predicted proteins | sample 811181 | NCBI WGS metagenome assembly MDTC01 (sample SAMN05326644, study PRJNA326480) | marine metagenome | isolation source: seawater | place: Pacific Ocean: North | collected 2011
ATATTTCCCATATGATCTAGTAAATGCCATTGGCAGCTTAGTCCAATTAACAGATATTACGTCTACTCCTTCTTGAGTCGGAGTTTTACCTGTGTGACTGCGTGTAATAATCGAAACATCATGCCCTAGTTGGACCAAATGTCCTGCCAAATGATACACAACTGAACCGATGCCGCCCCACCTTGGCGGATACTCACCTGAGACAATGGCGATGTGCATGGGGAACAGGGGCCCCTGTTCGTAATTGCATAAATAATCCAATGGATAGGTGCCTTCAAAACAGATTGTTGGCTCGATTGTTCATGGCCGACAAGTTACCTGTATCTGTCACCATAATTCTTCCAACAAGAAATGAGGAAGAGGCATTAGGCCTTACTGTGGACTCCATCCCAAGAGGTTGGTGTGATAATTTGGAGATCATGATTGTAGATGGTAACTCTACTGACAGGACAAGAGAAATCGCACTCGAAAAAGGTATTCGTGTTCACCTTGAGCCAAGAAAAGGCTACGGCAGAGCATATCGTACAGGGTTCGTCGTTGCAAAAGGTGACATAATTGTAACAATGGATGCTGATTGCACATATCCTGCTGAAGTCGTTCCAGAATTGGTACGAAAGTTGGTTGAAGATGACTTAGATTTCATAACTTGTGACAGGCTTACTCTTGCAGAAGAGGGCTCTATGTCGGGACTGCATGGGTTCGGAAATTGGATGCTGTCGTTCAACGCAAGACTTGCATTTGGATATGGCATAAAGGATTCTCAGTCAGGCATGTGGGTTTTCAGAAAATCGATTTTTGAGAACGAAAAGATGAGACCTACTAATGATGGTATGCCTTTGTCAGAAGAAATGAAAATTCTCGCTAGAAAGGTCCTAGGCAAGAAAAAAGCTATCGAAATCTCAGTACCTTACAGGCCCAGAGTTGGAGAAGCCGAAATCCATACATGGGGAGATGGATGGAAAAATTTGAAATTCATCTGGGCTAAGAGATTTGGTCTACACAAGACAAGGACCGAATGGGGACCATTAGACGATAATCCAGATTCGCTCAACGGCGATATACCTGAACAGAAATAACTGATTTTACACAATCGTGTAAGCGTCATTTACTCAATCTAAATCGTGATTAAGATTCTAATTCTTCATCTTCCAGTTCTTCAGAGTCACTTCCGAATACGCCCCAAGAATCAATGAGATCTATATCTGCTAAACGTCTTCTTCTTCGAATAACTAAACCAGCAAATAGCACCGAAACGAGTATGAATATCCCTATTGATGCAGTAGCGATGTATACAGACGTATTGTCAATTTCTTCTTCAACAAATTCGATGTTTATCGTAATGTAATCGATATTGCCACCATCAAATGCGGTGACTTTTAGCTGAGCTTTCCCTTTTTCTTGTGGTAATATCTCTATTGCTCCATACCAAATTCCATCCCCATCATCATCTGAGAGATTAAAATTCCAGGTTTGCAGATTTCTAATGATTGTGGCATTTACAATTGAAGTAGTTCCGTCAGGGTCATCAAGTTCTATTCTTACTTCTATGACTACTAACTCATCTACGAAAACTGAATTTGGAGTTGCTGATAGATTAGATAAATCTGGGGAACTTGACGCAACAGTAATGTTAACATGCTCTTCATCGAAACCTCCTCTTCTATCCTCAGCATAAAGGGATAAATGATGTACTCCAGGTAATAATCGTACAGAATGATACTCATCATTTGACAAAACTACAGGATAAAGTGCCCCGTTTTCGTACAATCGCCATTCTCTTCTTGTGATGTCATTATCAGCATCGAAGGTCCCATTGGAGTCAAGTATTACAAGTTCTCCTGGCTCGTAGAATTGATTATTTTGCGGCTCATAAATCATTACATCTGGGTCAGATTCAACGATTGTCAACTCAATCTCTTCAACCCTTACAATCCCCGTACTGTCTGTCAGAGTAAAGGTAAGCGTATGTAATCCAGCATCAAGCAAATGTTTCTGAACCTCTGATACGCTTTTGTTGATAAAAATCTCACCTTGTATATCTGAAGAAAGATTAACTGAAAAGGCGTCCCCATCATAATCTATGCTATTTTGAAGGTCGAATTCAATCAATTCGTTAGATGGATACCCCACAGACAAATCTGGACTTGATAGTACTAAAACTGGCGCTGAAGGTGAAATTTCAATAGCCTTAGTCGTGGTCACAGCAGGATTTATTCCGTCATCTATTGTCAAAGTAATCTGGTGAGTCCCACTAGTAAGGTGTCCATTGAATATCAACCAATCAGTACCGTTTTCCTGTAATAGACCATCTTTATCTGACTCCCATTTGTAAATCAAATACTCAGATCCAGATGTTGGTTCAGTTGGGGAGCAATGCCAATCGATGCCAGCAGGGAAAGTTGAGCAGGCGCTATCCCAATCTCCTGAACCTGAAGCATTGAACTCTAGGCTGATGCTTGAATCCAAGCCTGATTCCTCCAGACCGTGGATTATCGCAACAGGAGGACTGTTTTCAACAATCAAAACCGTTGAATTAGTACTTGTCGAATTAAGATGCTCCATCCTACCGTCATTTACACTCAAACTAATGACATGATTTCCTCTTGAAAGATGGCCTTGCCACAAACTCTGGTTAGAGAGTATGCCATCTATTGAAGACTCCCAAAGATAGGTTATGTTGTCACCCTCTGGGTCCACAGCAGTGCTTTGAAGAGTAATTTCGTCTTGTGAATAGTTACCTAGTCTAAGTATCTCAAATGATGAAATTGGAACCTCATTAAACAACTCGACAGGGATTTCCCAAACACTAGGGGTGTTGACTCCATCATATGCAATCAATTTCAAATCAAAGTCAAAAATTGTCACATTAGCAAAGGATAATTCTCCCGTAGCATTACTGCAATCGGAAATATGTTGTGTAAATTCTAACCACTCCCAACTACAATTTAGAACATCTCCTTCTGGATCATATGTTCCATTCAAATCGAAATGAACTGGCTTTGTTATTGGGGCAATCAACTCTCCCCAAGGAGATAGAGCTGGATCAATTTCTACTACAAGTATTGGTGGTTGGTTTGATAACTCAATGGTTCTGGATTCTACTGTACAGTAACTAACATCGCAGACCTCCAATTCAATCGAATGAATGCCATCACTCAATGTTGTAGAATTAATTACATTTAACTCCGGATTGGCCGTAAATTCTGAAACAAATCCATCAAATAACACCCCGTCTAATGATGATGTCCATTTGAAAGTAAGCACATCATCGTCTAAATCCCAAGAACTTGATGCATTGAAATTAACTTCAGATTTCGATGGGAATATACTTTGGTCAATTGGAGTATCCCAAACGATAAATGGTGGCTGGTTAGCAAGTGGAAGTTGACACCAGACTATCTGGTCTTGATTAAGTGTGATATTTGTTGAATTTGCAACTCCGCTATATGCACAGTCGATTGTGATCGTAGTATACGGACTCTGCCCTGCACTGAAATACTTCTTTCCTCTTAGGTCCGGGAAGGAAACATATCCGTCATAATTAGTTGAATTTGAAATCGAATTTTCTAATTGATCGAAATTGAGTATGACTGCCGAATTGGGCACACCATTCGAATTATTGTTAATTACCCAAACTAGTAGGTCCCATGATTCTTCAATCCAACCGTTTCCATCAATATTTGCGCTGGTGTAATCAACCCCTGATGGCTGGTGAAGATGAAGATTCGAATTTGTATCTACATTAAGAACATGGGATGACTCATCTGTGAAACCTGTCCAGTTCAATTTTGTGTTGACGAAATTCAACTCTCCTGTACACGAAGTTTCTACGATGTTCCCTGAACCTGTTAATTGATCGTGGTTAGATAAGTTTAGACACCCTGAGCCTGTTAAATTAGCATTAGAAAGAATACTAGTTCTCTCAACATTATGATCTGCATCCCAATCTAGACCGGAGTGATTACCATACATGTCTAGGCCATCTATTACTCCTTCTGCACCGACTATCTTGATGGCAGGACCTGTATTATTTGTCCATACCTTTACGTCATGAAGGTTGAACAAACCACCTTGAATACCAACATTAAGTCCTTGGTTATCAATATCAATTGCTGAACCAGAGAGAGGATCGTGAACATTTAGTTCTGCCAAGTAAATATCTACTGAATCTGTTATTGAAACACCTCTACTGTTTCCTATTACTGTGCAGTGTGTACACCTTACATCACCCGATGACGATTCTATGTCGTTAGCCTTTGTGAATTCCATACCAGCTTCGGCATTATCATAACTTGTTAGGTTTGAGAGATAGACGTAACGAGCATCGTTTATGTGGACGCCTGAGTCACCATTATTTGATAATTCAAGACCATCTACAATAGTGGCAGCGCTCTCGAGATAGAATCCCTCTTTTCCGTTATTATGCAGGTTCCAATCATTTCCTTGAATCGCTCCTCCGTTGAGTGCAAAGACTCCTGGACCTGTAGAATTAGAAACTTCAAGTCCGTTGAATTTTGCAGCAAAATAAGACGATCTTACAGAGATTCCAGCAGCATTTGCTCCTGTCCCGGAACCACCAGTATTGTTTATTTTCAGGTTCGTGAAAACTGTTGACGAGTCAACAAAATACATCTGTATGCCAACGGCATCATTATTCTCCAAGTGGGCATCTTCAATCCATGCTCCTGTGGCATTAATCTCAATAGTAGCTGTTGCCAAACCAGCAGTTTTTGCACCAGAAGTTCCAGTGCCACTAACTGTTAGACCTTCGATAATAGCACTCTGGTAGTTTGTGTAGTTTGTACGGTCGTCCTTGTCTAAAATAATTGCTTTATACATCGAATTACTGATGTTCATATCCCGAATTACTGCTCGTGTGATCGAGCCATCATCCATGTGTCGAACTATTAGTCCATGATCTGACCTATCAACATCGATATGCTCAATCAAAGGTACACTGTCCTCGACCCAAACACCTGCTGCTTGGGCTAGTGTTGCTCCGGTAACATTTGCAATTGATACATTCCTGATAATTCCACCTGAATTACCCCATATGTTGAGGCCCCTAGTCACTACATCGTTGATAGTAACCCGATCTATGTTTGGGGCTGAACTGGCGCCAATTGATAGAGCTATACCGTAACGCCAGTAGGTTGGAAAGTTCCAATCCTGACCCGCTTGATTTACAACTAGGTCGCGTATAGTTGGAGTCGCTGAATTAAACATGTCAATCCCAACATCATCAGGATTCCAAATAGTAACATTGGCTATGTAAGGGTCTGAATTGTAAATTGTAATTCCATACGTAGCATGAACAAATGAAGCATTATCTATTCTGCTACCCCTACCATTTGAAGTTGAGTTGAATTGTATTCCCATGTGGTCTCCACCGCCAGCATAATCGAAGTACACAGGACAGTTTGTTGTACCCTCAACTAGTAATCTTCCTTCAACGTAAATTCTGATACCGTTTGCCATGGTTATATTTGTACAGGGCGAGATTACGAGTTCATCAGTAATGGGAATTGTGTGGTGATTATTCAGGACAACAGTTCCAGACCAGACGGTCTGAGCCCTACCTTGAGTAGGATTCTCGACTTCCTGGTGTAAAGCGATTGGAGATTGAACAGATAAAATGAACATACCAAGTAGGAAAAGCGAAATCCCAACTCTTTCCCCCACCATATATAGCACAGCATATACATTGCATTAGAGTATTCCCCCTTGAGGTTTGCAATTGAAAAAGCGGCATAGTGAATAATGAAGTTCTTTTCGCCGGGTCGATGCCAGAAGCGTTTGTGTTGTTGAAGACCGAGCCAACCAAGGAAAGAGATGTCTATCTGGAATTATCCTCCAAAGATCATGTTGCAGAAGTTCATGTTCTGTATGGTGAATTTGATTTATTGGTCAGATTATCATCTGAAAATTCAAAAAAACTATCTGAATTGTTAGTTGGGGAGTTTAGACAAATTTCTGGTGTTAAAGAGACACAAACGATGATTGCTGTGGATTTTTGAGGTGATTTTATGGCAACAGGATTCGTATTGATTACAACAAAGCCAGGCATGGAAAAGAATGTCAGGAATATCTTAGATTCAGTTTCACATGTGACAAATAGATGGATGCTATTTGGTAAATATGACCTTATAGCCAAAATTGAGTCTGATGATGAGTTCACATTAACAAGAGTTATCGTTGAAGAGATTAGGCCAATTGAAGGCGTTCTTGAAACCAAAACCTTACTCGGGGCTGAGATATAGTCAAAGCATTTTATGCATCTTTTCAGTTGCTTTCAAAGCTGCATTTGGACAAAGTGCTGATTTCCATAAAGAGATCGCCTCAGCCATCGATGACAAGCGGTTGTGTGTTCCAAAAATAGCTCTGTAATACCAAATTTTTGCACTTATTCTTCTAGCCGCAGCAAGGTTAGTCTGCGCATCTATTGTTGGTATCTCAATTCTATTCAAAACCGAAATTGCTCTATCGCCCTCCAGTTTTTCCAAAATAGACAATTGAATCATCTTCGAACGTAATCCAGTGTCAACAAATGATTCCTCAATTAAATCATCAAAACTGGATGAATTTTTTGCTGTTTGATCAATTTTTGCTCTTAATTTCAATGCTATAATTTGTGGGTCGCCGCTATGAGATAAAGCCTCCAAGTTGTCTCTTACTTGTTTTGCCTCACTATGCATTTGGTAGGAAAGATACCATGAATGTCTAACATGAGCGATTGCTACAAGAATCACTTTTTTCAGTGATTCATCCGCTTTAGATAAATTGATTTTCTCCAGCAATTCGTGTATATCTGAAGACGGAGGTTCTGTTGGAAGACGGTCATCTATTCTTCTCGCTGCTTCTGCAATAAGAAGATGAAAATCAGCATTTTCTGGAACCACAGGGTTAGTATCTCCGTCCAATATAGAAAGCAAGAATTGTAACTCAGAGGATTCGCATTTCAATAAGTGCTGTCTTGCAAGCTCAATCTCGCCTCGCTCAATTGCTATTCTTGCTGAAATTCTGTGTAGGGTGGGTGTTGGAGTTCTGTATATTGCATCTCCAATTAGAGAAGCAAGTCCTGCACTTGATCGAATCATTAGCGATTCCGCATTTCGCAAAAGGTGTGATTCAATATCTCCGCCAGAGTGAAGAATGTGATACATTTCAACCAGCCTAGCTAGATCTCCATCCAAATTATTCCAATGATTTGCTGCTTTTCTGTGGTCTGATTCTGATAACATTAGCGATCTCACATTTCTTACAAGGTGGTGTAATTCCACATCTTTCTCAGCCCACCGAAGAAGAGCATAATCATCTAATTCTAACAAATGTTGTTCGTGTTGAAGAAGATTTGTTGGTACAGGAACTGGCAAGAGTGCGAGCTCATCAAGGGCTTTTATCTCCTCACCTAAATCTGAGATTACAACATCTTTTATCCAGTTCTGCAAGTCGGTTCCAGCCTCAGGTAGTTCAGATGTTTCGTCATGCATTTGCAAGGCTAGTGGATGCCCCCCTAACCGCTCAGCGATCAATTCCCTATCTTCAAGATGCTCCGGTAATATCGCTACGGCATCTGAAATCTCAAGAGGTGGGACTTCAATGACTTCAAATCCATCGGAGAATGGTAAAGGCGACCTACTTGCCATAACAATACAATTCGCTTTTTCGCAAAATGATTTTACGCGTGATAAATGTCTGCTACTAATCTCTTGTAATTCATCAATAATTAATACATCATTTTTACAGGAATTGATTACCGATTTTTCGTTTGTGTATCTAAATTCCCAATCAAAAAATAATTCTGTTATATCCTTGAAAGCATTCGCTGTAGCAAACCTGACTATCTTTCCTTGAGAGACATATGAGTCTGCTAAATTTCTCAAAATTGAGGTTTTTCCTATTCCAGGAAGGCCAGTGATTATGACTTTCTTTTTTCCTAGGATTTCTTCAATTAATTTGTTTCTGCCATGAATTACACATCTTTGTGGGTATGTACCAAGCAACTCTCCATCGGTTTTCTTCGGTTGCGATTCAAATCCAACACATTCACTTCTTCCAGTTTCGGTGATGTGGTAGACTTTTCTTCTTCGACTTCCGCCACCAATTACGTGTGTTTTTCTCTCGACAATGAGCTCCTTATCCAAAAGTTGTTTCAAAGGATCATGTAAGGCTGAGCGAACTACTCCGAGATACTCAGCCAAACCTGGTAAGCATATCTCGCGCGGTACATCCCAAGATGTTTCCAAACTAGGAGGGAATGTAGCAAGCCGAGCAAGTATCCTTGCCTCTTGGCTTGTCACCATAGCCCTAGGGTGATACTTCTCAATGATGTTACTTACTCTCCCATGAGTGCGATGTATTCTTGATTGATTGACTCTACAAGCGAATTATGCCGGTAACGCCTGACATGCTAGACCTCCCGGCAAAGCCAGGGGTTTACATGTTCAGAACCGATAAGCAAAGAGTGCTTTATGTTGGTAAAGCAACTGTTTTATCGCAGCGAGTACGCTCGTATTTTGCAAAGAATCCAGATAGGGTGATGATTCCAGAACTTGTTGAAAATTCCGATGAAATTGAGTTTATTGTTACAAACACCCCTCGAGAAGCACTGATACTCGAAAGACAGCTTATTCGACAACACAGACCTAAGTATAATTCTAGATTAAAGGATGACAAATCGTATCCATATCTAGCACTAACAAGAGAAGAGTTTCCAAAAATTTTGTACACCAGGCATCCGCCAAAAAAGTCATGGAAATGGGGGCCTTTTCCTAATGCTGGTGCTGCAAAGCAGGTAGTACAGTTACTTAGGAGGCACTTTGGAATAAGGGATTGTAATGAGTTACTCCCTCAAGGATGTTTATCGATGCACATCGGGCTGTGCGCAGGGCCTTGCATAGAGGCCGGAGATTATGCTCAGAGAGTTAACAATGTAAGGAGAATTCTAAACGGGGATGCTGGAGATTTAGTTGAAGAATTAGCAAAGGAGATGGATACTCTCTCCAAAGCACAACATTACGAAGATGCTGCCATGATAAGAGATATGATCAAGGCTGTAAGAAATGTCACTAGTCAACAAGTGATATCGTCTACCGTTTACAGAGATTGTGATGCAATAGGAATTGGAGTCAAAGGGGACCTTGCGGCAATAGTTGTGTTACATGCTGATGACGGAGTAATCAAAGGACAGGAATCTTGGCCACTAGTCTATGGAGGAGATGAGGGAGATAGTATTGCCAGTTTCATAGTTGAGCATTATTCAGACCGAAGGCCACCGAGAATGCTTCTCACCCCGATACCAATTTCAGATACAATACAAGGCTGGCTTGATGAGAGAAGGGGATCAAAAGTTGAGGTTCGAGTCCCAAATCGAGGGGATTTGGTTACCTTGACAAACTTAGCAAGACAAAATGCAAGTATGCAGGTTGAAAGGATGTCTAACAAAGCATCTGGTTCTCTTGAGCAAAGGGCTGCTGATGATGGGGCAGCAATCCTTGGAATGGAGTCTTTAGACCACATCGTTTGCTTTGATATGGCGCAATTACTTGGTGATTCACGAGTAGGTGCTAGCGTCTGTCTTCGAAATGGAAGACCATCGAAAAAAGAGTACAGGACTTATACTATCAAGGGTGATGCTCTTGATGACTTACGGATGATGGAAGAGGTTGTTGAGAGGTGGATTAAGAGAGTAGAGGATTGGCCAGACCTCCTACTAATCGACGGTGGTCAAACACACTTGGATATTATCAAAAGGCTACTCGACAAACACGGAATTCAAGATAGAATGGAATTAGCTAGTCTCGCCAAAAGAGAGGAAACTGTGCACAGGGACGGTAAAGAGGATATTGTATTGGATAGGAGAGGAAGAGTCCTAGTCCATGCTAGAGATGAAGCGCATCGATTTGTCAATAAATTCCACAGAAAATCTAGGGCTAAAAAACGTCTTGCAGACCCACTGGAGAGTGTGAGTGGGCTGGGAGCAAAAAAATTGCAAGCCTTATTGCGTCACTTTGGCGGCAGACAAGGTATTGCTCAAGCCTCTGTTGGTGATTTGAAAACTGTCCCCGGTATCGGTCCATCTCTGGCACAAAGAATCTACGATTCTATTCATTGATTCCAATTATAATCATCTGAATATAGATCAAAGTCACCACTATTTGGTGCTGACGGATCGTACCCAAACGTCGGGTCGTATCCAGCACTTAGTGAAGCGAAATCTGCATCCGATAAACCACCTTTACTTGGTCCGGTTTTCATCTCGTTGAGTTCGGCAGCCATCTTTTTCTTCCTCTTCTTTTTCTTACGTCTTGCGCGAACTCTCCAGACAATTAGGGAGAGTAGAATAGTTGGGTAAATCCAGATTTGGGATAAAACATACAACCACGATACCTTCAAACTAAACGAGAATTCTTCTCCTGCGGTTAGAGATTCTAAGGACAGAGTAATTTTCTGGCGACCATCCTCCTCTCCAATTTTCTCCCAGCCATTTGCGGTTTGGAAATTTTCAAGAGTAATTCCAGAGGGCATTACAAAGGTTACTTCTCCCTTTGGCTCAGGCTCGGTATCTTCGTAAAGAGATGTCTCAAATTCCGAGGGCTCAATATCAAACTCTATTGGATTACCATCATTATCGATAGTTATTCCAGAACCACTTGTTTGAAGGTACTGGACCCCAATGTCCATAAGAACATTCTGAAGCAAATTGGATATCCCTTGAATGGGAGATGTAAACGCAGTTGTTGCGCCGAAGATTGGTTCTCCGTCAATTATTCCCGACCATCCGTTTGTAACACCTGAATTTATTGTAAATTGAGGAATTTGTAATGACAATTTGATTGGGGTCTCATCCCCCATTGTAGTACCAATATTACCAATGTTCTCCAGAGAGGTGATGAATTGGACACCATCCATATCCATCTCTAAATCATCATTTTGTCTACTGACATCTTCGGCCCATAGGTGGAGTTTGTTAGTCAGACCTTGCCCTATGTCACTGGCAAATTTTGTAAGGCCGCTTGCGGAATATTCCAGGAAGTAAGTTTCAGAGAGACCAATTTTTGAAAAGTCAAAAGTTTCATTTGGCGGGTTATCCATTCGCTCAAATATGTCAATTCCCAACCGAATTAGGTCTGATGGAATTACTTCCATGGAAATTGTCGCATTATCAGATTCAAATATTTCCGAGACCTCGTCTGGGACCTTAAATCTGTAAAATTCTAAAGATGAAGAGAATGATGCCGTAATATCGATACTAGGCCCCCATTCGTTGAAATTCAGTTTACTAAAATCGAACTTAATTTCAGAATTTACGCATGTCCAGTCTACTTCATCAGCTGAACAAATTTGGTTTCCCTCATCGTCGACTATTGCATGCCTTGGATCATATGGAGAGGGTGATGCTATGGATATCGACAACTCATCCTCCCCAACTGAGCGCTCGACTAGTTTTATTGACGAATCACCAGTTGCTGCCTGCATCCATGTAGGCAGTATTATCTCAAGTGTTAATTCTGAAGGAGGAAGTGATGTAGGAATCATATCTTGCAGTAAATTTTGACCGAATTGAGTTTCTATCGAAAGGCCTGAATCAAGGAGTTTCCTGAGGTCACTCTCTTGTATTACATCAATCAGTGGATCTTCTGTTTCTTGCTTGATTAAGTCAAGAATGTTTAGATTAAATGAGTTTGATGTAGATCTAAGGAAGATAGGATGGGTCCCGTCCATGGCATTTTGCCCTCTAACACAATAAAATGCTTCAACACCTGGAGGGAGACTCTCCGGACA
>MDTC01040642.1_pt1 | contig 11783 bp, 10 predicted proteins | sample 811181 | NCBI WGS metagenome assembly MDTC01 (sample SAMN05326644, study PRJNA326480) | marine metagenome | isolation source: seawater | place: Pacific Ocean: North | collected 2011
ACAACTTCATTTTGAACGACTTCATTTTGAACAACTTCATTTTGAACGACTTCATTTTGAACAACTTCATTTTGAACGACTTCATTTTGAACAACTTCATTTTGAATGACTTCATTTTTCATTGTCTTTTCTTGTTTCTTTTTCCTTTTTTCAATAATACGCATGTGTTGAAAACAATATTCGCCGGAACAATCTTTATTGCAAACCATACCTTTCTTTTTACCGGATAAAAAACTATATTTGCATTTGTTTACTTTAATAGCATATGAAACTGGAGAATTTACAAATAATATTTCTTTATAGCCTTTTCGCAATGGCAATAATCCTTTTTGAATAGTTCTACAATATGGGCATTTAAATTCATGTTTACCTAAACGCTGTGTTTCTTTATTGTTTACAACGCACTTCTGCATAGAAACCTCTTTAAATAAGGCTTTAAAATTAAAAGAATGCCCACAAAATAATTTTATCTGACTCTTATTTAGTGGTTCATTTGTAATTAAACAAATATTATCTTGGGAATTTTTATTTTTATTATTATCTAATTCTTTTGATAATAATTCATTAAATAATAAAGTTTGATTTAGCAGCATTTAATAAATAAAATAATATATCTTTATATTAATTAATAAATGTCTAAAAGATGGGGAACACCAACATGGTATTTTCTACATTGTATTGTAGAAAAAATAAATGTTAATTATTATAATAAAATACATGGTGAAGTTAGAAATTTGATTATCAATATATTTCAAAACTTACCGTGTCCTTATTGTAAAAATCACGCATTAAATTATATAAAAAAGAAGAACATCTATAAAATAAAAACAAAAGAAGAAATGAAAATGTATTTATTTAACTTCCATAATGAAGTTAATAAACGTTTGAACCATCGTATTCAAGAAAAGAGTATTTTAGACATGTATAAGAAAATGAATTTTGTAAAAGTGTATAACTATTTTGATAAAGAATTTTTTTATTCAAATCCACTACAGAAAACTTTTTTTTCATGGCAATCAACATTAAGTAGAGATGTTATAGAATTTTTAAATAAACACCGTGGTCAAATGAGAGTATAAAAACATTTTAAATAAAAGATGTTTTTATATATTACATTATAAAGGTCTGATCACCCTGCTTACATCTAAAACGTGTTTTACTTAATTTGCATTTTTTCATTGTATTTTCTTTACCAAAATACAAGTATTCTTTTCCCGGCCATTTTGAATTGGAGATAATCTGTTGCCAGATAACACCGATAATAGCACCCAATGCTAAACCTTTTAACATATCAGTAGGTTTACTACATTTATTTTTTTGTCTTACCATAAGGTCAATGGCTCCAATAACAACCAATGCTATTAAGAAAGTCCAACCGACACTATTTGGATTTGCTAGCATACTTTGTAAAATATATATTATAGTATATGCATGGAATATACCATGTGAACTAGGACCGGATAGAAGACCATATGAAACATTAAATGGACCATCAAAAGTTAAACATTTTGCTCTAAATTGTTCACGACGAAATGCAATATCTTGAAACTCGTCTGATGTAGAACCTCCAGCTCGAAGGAAGATACCCATAATGATAGCAATAAATAATCCAAATATCCATACAGCCCATTTTAAATGTCCATTGAAAGCACCTTCTAAAATAAAATAAAATGTGATAAAAATAGGTGAAACAGTAGATGCAAATACAATTACACTTCTAGGATTAAACAATAGTGGCATATTATATATATATGAATATATATTTTTGAAATGTGAAAAATATATATTAAACGAAAACAATATTTAATACTTCTTTAATATTTTCTACCTCGTGGAAAACAATACCTGATAAATCAACATTTTCATACTTTTCTAAAAATAATAGATAATCTTTATTGTTGGATTTAGGATAAATAAATGTTTTAATGCCTGCTTTTAGTCCACCCATTATTTTAAGGTCAAGTCCACCAATTGCAGTTATCTGACCCTGCAAATTAATTTCACCTGTAATTGCAACATCATTTTTAATCTTCTTTTTATTCATCAAACTATATATGGCGATTGTTATGGCTGTTCCCGCACTTGGTCCATCTTTTGGAACGGCTCCTTCGGGACAATGGATATGAAGACCTCCTGTTTTAGCTTTTTCATGAGCCTTAATGAAAGATTTCTGCATCGTTAATTTAGTAAGGTTCCATGCGAGTGTTTTGGCTACATTCATACTCTCTTTCATAACATCTCCTTGCATACCTGTAAGTTTAAGGTCAAGAACATTACTAGCTGGGAAATGCGAACATTGTATTGGAATAATTCCTCCTAAACCCAATGAATTTGCCCATAACCCATTAATAATACCAACTCGGGGTTCTTGGTGAATTTTCTTTTTATTTATTTTGTGTCTATTTTTAAGATACGTTAACTCAATATCTTTATTTGTTATATCAATAGGAACATCATCATGCGTGGTTTCTTTTAATAATTCAAGATTTATTTCGCTAACAATTTCAAAAATGATTTCCTTTAATTTTCTTACACCAGCTTCATTTGTGTAATTTTCAATAATAAATGTTATGTTTTCATTTGAAAATTTTATAATATTGTCCATTCCCATATTTTTATAAATTTCGGGCAACATGTATTTATTAACAATATTGATTTTGTCTTTTATAGTTAAGTAATCAAATTTAACGCGATGAATTCTATCTAATAGAATCCTATCAATAATAGAAACATCATTATATGAAAATATAAATAAAATTTTACTAACATCTAAATCAATACCATTGAAATATTTATCTTGAAATTGTTGATTTTGCGTACTATCAATAAGATGTGTTAAAATACCGATGATTTCCTTTCCATGCTCTGTTCTTGAAACCTTATCGAGTTCATCGATAAAAATGATAGGATTCATGCATTTCTTCTCCATTAATATATCTACAATTCTGCCCCAAGTCGATCCAACATAAGTATAATTATGACCAGATAATGTGCTACCATTACTTGAACCGCCCAAAGCTATAAAAGAAAATGGTCTGGAAACACCATTTTTATCTTTTAAACATTTAGATAAACCATTCTTAGCTAAAGAGGTCTTTCCGACACCTGGCGGGCCTTCAAACCCAAAGCAATATCCAGATTGTTCACCAGTTATCCATTGACCAATAACACGTTCGAGTTGTCTCTTTGCTTTACTATGGCCGTAAATAGATGCATTCAGAGTGGTATTTATATCTTCCATCGTTTGTGAAATATAATTTTTTTTATCTTTAATTTTCTTAATATTGTTTGTGAAGAAGTTTTTATGAATGATTTGTGTATCATTAGTTATATTAATTAAGTCTTCCATAAAAATATTATTTGTTTTTAATTCATTTATAACTGTTTGTATTTGGTCTTTCATATAAGTATTCTTTTTTCCTGAATGACATAATTTCTTTATTTTAATATTATGTTTTTTTAACAATGAATTAATAAAGCAAATATTTGTGATTAATTTATTTTTTTTACCAGTAGTAAAATACTGTATGCATTTATTTGTATTTATATCGTCAATTTCATTAAATATATTATTGGAAATATTGTTAATTATTTTTGTTATTTCAATATTAGTATAAAGTTCTTTTTTTTTAGCGGACATATTGATATGTAATGACTCTAATTTTTCCAATATCTCATTAATTAAAGCTGAATTTTCTCTCGCGACATTTAATATGAATTCTTTTTTGTAAATACCGAAAGGAATTTTCAAAAGACCTTCCAAATATTGTCGGGCTTTAGATCCAGAATCTTCGGATTTAGCTTTCACTTCTTTAAGTTTTATCATTGCCTTCTCTTTAATTGTTTCAGAAGCTTTCATTAAACAAATCTGCTGTTCAATTGGTATTTTTGAGTTATCAAATTGTGAGAGATGTTTGGTATATTTAATAGTATTTTTCATGGCCAATCTAAATGACTTTTTAATTTCCCAAGGAAAACTATCAAATAAAATAGTTTGCTCAAATGTGTCAATATTTCCATTTTGCTCATTGGATAATAAATCATATAGTAAATATGCCAAATATTGATATTCATATTTATCTGTTTGAAGAAGTAATATTATTAATGTCTTTCGTTGTTGAAAAAGATTGTTATTTATAAATTCTTTAATAACTTGCGAAATGCTTTTTTGATTGATTAATGCTGCCTGATTGTTATAACCTACGAATCTATTGTAAAGTTCGGTATCATTATATATCAGCCATTCTTTAATACTTAGGTGATTCATAAACTTGTTAAAAAGAACTTCTTCAAATTCGTGTTCTTTTGGTTTATTTTTTAAACAAAGCTTAATGCGTTTTTCAATAAAAGTATTTTTTAAACAGGAAAGAAGTATTTCAGTTGCAATACCATTTATAATGATAGTATTTTTATTTTCAACATTTTGAAATACAACTTTAATACCAAACACTTTTGTGTAGAAATTATTTGTTGTTCTACATAAATCATAACAATCTAAATTTTCACCCATTTCTACAATCATAAAATCTTCAATAATTTTATTTTTAATAATTTTGTTATTTGTATTTTTGCTTTTTGGTTTGTTTTTCCATTGTAGTATTTTATAGCTGATAGGTTGTACGAAACTTAGTATGAGGTCTAGTTTTTCATTATCTACATTTTGAATAATGCCAGGGAGGAAGTCGCTACCATAACAAACGGTCAATAAATCTTTAATTTTACTAGTTCCAAAAGTTTTAAATACGGTTGATAATTCATCATTAATATTTTGTAATTTGGTTATGATTTGTTTGGATTGCGTTTTGTTTGAATGGATACTATTCTCGATATTTTTTAAATCGCTATAAATATTCTCTAAATTCTGGACACATACATTTAATTCACTAGCAGATAATATATCATTGGTTTTATATTTTTCAACTGCTATAATAGTGTCAGTTATGATTTTAAAGAAAAAATCGATTTTTTCCTGTATTTTTATTTTACTTGGATATTTCGAATTTAATGATTCTTTTTTGTTAGAATCCATCTTTATTTTGATATTTTTGTTTTCTGTGGACATTATTCCTAAAATATATTGCGATTTTAAAAAATAAAAAAACACAAATAATAGAAAAATATGTGAAAACAAATTAAATAGAATTTTTTAATTATTATATTATGGGAATACCAGCATATTATAGTTATTTAATTAAGAACTTTAAAAAAATCATTGTAAAAAAAGAACGATTAAATAAAAATGTTCATAATTTTTATTTGGATTCTAATTCAATTATATATAATTGCCTTGCTACATTAAAGGAAGTAAAAAAAAACGAAATTGTTAATATTTTAATAAAAGAAGTATGTTTACAAATTGATAAATATATAAAAGATGTTGCCCCCAAAAAACTTGTATATATTAGTTTTGATGGTGTGGCACCTGTTGCGAAATTAAAACAACAGAAAGAAAGACGTTTTAAATCAAAAATAATAGCAGAATTGGTCGCCGATTGTATTAAAGAGCAAACTGGTGTTTACCCGGAAAGTAAACAAGACGAAGTATTTGATAGAACGTGTATAACACCGGGAACAGAATTTATGAATATATTAAATATAAGAGTTTCTGAATTTTTTAGGGGACGTGAGAAAATGTATGAAGTTGATAATATCATTGTATCAGGCTCTAATGAAAGAGGAGAAGGAGAGCATAAAATATTTGATTTAATACGACAAAATAAGAGAGATGAAACACATGTTATTTATGGTTTGGATGCTGATTTAATCATATTGTGTTTAAATCATATGTATATAACAAAAAACATATATCTTTTTCGCGAGACTCCTGAATTTGTCAGAAGTATTTCATCAGAACTAGATCCAATGGCATTATATTTTATGAAAATAGATGAATTAATGAATTTCATTATTCCGAGAATGACAGGGAAAACATTAAATAAAAAGAAAGATGTGGATATTATTAGAGATTATGTGTTTATTATGCAACTTCTTGGTAATGATTTTATGCCTCATTTTCCCTCGTTAAATATAAGGACACATGGTATAGAAATGTTATTAGAAACATATAAGAATATATTGGGAAAGAGGGGATTATTTATAATGGATGGAGATATGATTATGTGGAAACATCTTAGGGAATTGATATCAGAATTGTCTAATATGGAATTGGATAATTTAAAACAGGAATATAAGATAAGAGATAAAATTCAAGCAAAGGTAATAAAATATGAAGTAAAATCAAATGAAAATGATATATCAAAAGAAGCAATGGAAAAAGATATTTTGAATTTACCAATAAAGGAGCGAGATATGGAAAAGTTAATAAATCCTTTCATCGATCATTGGGAAGAAAGATATTATAAATATCTATTTAATTCGGAACGAAATGAAGAAAATCTGAAGAAAATTTGTTTAAATTATATGGAAGGTTTGGAATGGAATATAGAATACTATACGCGAGGTTGTAAAAATTGGAAGTGGAAATACAATTATTCTTATCCACCATTATTTACAGATTTGATACGATTTCTTCCAATATGGGATATTGAATATGTCGAAAAGAACAATGAATCAATTTCATCAAAAGTACAATTGGCATATGTTTTGCCTCCTAGTTCATTATATTTGCTGCCAAATAAATATCAAGTTAAAATTATTAAATATAAGCATGCTCGCAATGATGTAGAGTTAAATTGGTCATTTTGTAGATATTTTTGGGAAGCACATTTTCATTTTCCAATGGAAAAACTGGAAGAAATTAAACAAATAATTGAAGATTAAATATGTATGCCGTTCCAATCATTTATTCTGCTACAATGGCAATGTTCGATGGCTAATATTGACTTTATATTTAGATTTGCAAAATAATTTTTATTTAAAATTTTATAAACTTTTACCTTATCAATCATATCAAATGGTTTATTTGATTTATAAGCGAATGATAGATGCGGTTTAAAACCAGTAGCATGTTTGATAACATCTATTCCACTAGAATCCGTGCAAATGATAGGAAGTTCCAAACTATGAAAACCTTTATACTCATTTTCTATAAAACGAAGTGGATGTTCGACTTTTAAATGTAAAGGTTTTTTTAAGATATCTTTCCATTTTGTAATATATAATTCTTTATTATTAGATATATCATATTCAACTGTTATATGAGGTGAGAATTGATATTCTGAAACTTCTTGAAGTTGTTTAAATAAATGGAAAACTTGACTATTTGTCTGTATTTTTAACCATAAACAAATACCAAAATCTAAATCCATATATTAAAACATTTTATTTTTTTTATATTAAAAATAAAATGTTTATGACTATTAGAATGAATGAAAATAGAATTGTTTTTTTGAAAACAAGAGACGAATTTAAAAATTTTTTATTAAATAACGATGCTTTTATTGTGAAAGCGAGCGCAGAATGGTGTGGACCATGTAAAAGATGTTTGCCTCAATTTATGGAACTTTTTAATGCTTTACCAAGTCATATTAGATTAATAAAGTTAGATGTAGACGAAGGTGAAGATTTGGCACATTATTTGAAAATTAAATCTATGCCAACATTTATCCATTATTTTAAAGGTGAACCCAAAGAAATTTATAATTCTAGCCGACCAAATGATGTACAGCACTTTTTCGATACAGTAAGACAGTATTATTAATTATAAATCATTTATCATTTCATATTCTTTCCATAGATATTTAAAAAACTTATCCAATTTATCACTATTACTAATATTTGAATCTTTAGTAATAATGTTTATTTGTGTGGTCAAAAAGTATGTAATAATTTTTCTATTGGTTAGTAAGTAAGTCATTAATTTGGTTTTTCCCTGATTTTCTTTTTTGCTAATATCGTAAAATGATAAATTACTTAATTCTTTTTCTAATAAAGATAAACTACACAATAGTAAGAATTGAACCATACCATGTCTTGCAGCTGAAATCATAAATAATCGTTTATTGTTTGGACCAACCTTTTCACTATTAACATACCACATATTTCGTATATATCTGTGAAAACAATAAGGGTCTTTGTCAATTTTTTTTTCTACAATTTTTAAAAACTTTATATTTTCAAATTTATTTCTTTCTTCATCATTGTTTATTCTATTATATGGGTCAATGGGTTCATCTAATTCTTTATTTTTATCATAATTTTTAATAACTGTATCGATTCCTTCATCTAATGTTTGAAAAATTCTTAGAATAATAAAGGTGAAGAATTCTTTATTTTCTTCTGGAAAAATCATCCAAAAGTTATTTTTGACAAATGTTTCATACATTAAAATGAAGTATCCCAATTCATCTACGCGATTTTCTTGGTTTTTTGAAGCATTTGCATTAATATTTTCCTTTATAAAAGTATAATAATTATTTAGATATTCTTTAAAACTAGTCATAGATATATTTCTATTTCTAAGATTAAAATACATATATTCGACGATAGATTTTCGCATATAATCATTCTGCATCTCTTTATTTTCTTCAGCATCGCGTTTTCGAAATTCATTGGCTTGTGTTTCTAACATTTTAAACATTTTCTCAAATTTGTAAAATTTTGGTATATTAATGTTTAATAAAGCAATAACAAAATGATATTTTTCTGGTATATCGGAAGCATTTTTAAGAAAGTCAACTTGTTGTTGTAATTTATATTTCCAAACACTTTTATTAATATTTTTTTGAATGCCCATTTTAAAATCTTCTTTTTCTTTTTCTTCTTTACTCTGTATTTCCTCTTCCGCATCTTCTTCTTCGTATGCTTCTTCGTCGAAATCATCTAAATCAATTTCATACTGCATATTTGGATAAACAGCATTTAAATTAATTAAATTTTCAGGATTCAATTTTCCTTTTTGAAATAAAAGTGTAAAACTTTCTCTTTTATTTTTTTTTGCCATTTTGTTCTCCTTTCTTAAATATTTAATATAAAGCTTTCTTAGTTTTTTTTCGTCATCTTTTTTCTTTTGTTTTTCATCATCTTTAATTTTATTTACTTTTCTATATTTTTCAAACAATTTTTTTTTATTTTTTTCTTTTTCCAATTTTGATTTATTTTCCCTTTCTTTTTTTTTATCTTCAGATTTAGTTATTTCGATTGGATTTTTAAGTTTCGGTTCATTTTTATCTGTTTTTATAGACATTTCTCCCGGTTTAAATACATTTTCGGGTTTTTTAAAAACATCTTTTTCATCACTCATATTTAATATATAAACAGAAATAAATAATTTTAAACTAAAACGTTTTTAATTTAAAATTATTTTAAATATATAATAATAATGAGTTCTCTAGAAGATTTAGATTTAAATATAGATAATTATAATTTAAATGATATATTAAATTTATTTGGCATACAAACAAATTATAACTTGGAAGATTTAAAGATGGCCAAGAAGATGGCATTGAAAACACATCCAGATAAAAGTGGGTTAGATAATGCTGTATTTATATTTTTTAGTAAAGCATATAATATTTTATCAAAAATATACAAGTTAAAAAATAAGACAGAAAGAAAAGTTGAGAATATAGACTATGATGGTGACGATATGGATAAAGAATTGGGTAATAAAGAATTATTGCAAAATAAAGTAAAAAGCTTAACAAAAAAGAATTTTAATTCATGGTTCAACAAAATGTTTGAAAAATCAAATTGTAAAACTGATTCAAAAGGATATGGCGATTGGTTAAAATCTTCGGAAGGTGTCTCAAATGCAAAAGTCTCTAATAAAAGAGAATTCAATGAATTATTTAAGAAGAAAAAGCAAGAAAGTCGAGAATTAGTGTTAAGGCAAGATATACAAGATATGGTATATAATAATGGCTCAATGATAGATGGTAGTGAAACAGTATATTCATCAGATATATTTAGTAAATTGAGATATGACGATGTAAAGAAAGCACATATGGAAACAGTCGTCCCAGTTACAGAGCAAGATTTTAAAGAGAAAAAAAGATTTGATAATGTAGAGCAATATATTCGGTATAGAAAAACGTCTCAAGGAGATGTTCCCGACTTAACATTTTCAAAGGTACAAATGAATGATATTAGGAATAACCGTGAAGAATTGAATACAAAACGAGCTTATAATTTATTGGTTCAAGAAAATGAAATGAAGAAAAAAAATGCAATGTGGTGGAAAAATTTGAAATTATTAACATAATACTTTATAAAAAAATGTATATATGTAATATATACAATGATGAAAATACAACGATTAATGACAGCATTTATAATAATTACGGCAGTAGGTTTATTGTATGATAAATATAAAGAAAAATATGATCCCGAGCCAGAAAAAGTACAATTCCAACTTATTCAAAAATATTTGTTGAATGAGCCAGGATTTGATGGTAGTGATAAGCCATTAATGTGGGTATTTTCGGACCACAAATTTAATGCCAGACACTGGAAATCATTTAATTCAAGAAAGTCGAGAGATTTAAATCAACCATATATCCACATGTGCATTGAATTAATAGTGAAACATTGTGGTAATTCATTTAATATATGCTTAATCAATTCCGAATCATTTGATAAATTATTGAACGATTGGACTATTAATGTGAATGAATTATCTGAACCTATAAGAAGTAGAGTTATTCAACTAGGTTTATTTAGAATATTGCATAAATACGGTGGTGTTTGTATGCCAAATACAATGATAATGTTTGAAGACTTTAAACACCACCATGATAATTATTTAGGAGCTACTGGATGTTATTTTGGTGAATTTGTATGCCGGTCAGTGACATCTGAATTAAAACAGACATTCCCAAATAACCGATTATTTGGTTGTGAAAAGAACAATGAGAACATGAAAGAATTATGCAATTATCTGGAAAAAATAATTTCAACAGATAACAGCGCTGAAACGGATTTTATAGGAAATCTTGAACGATACGTTCATCTTTTAATAGATAGGGGTGCGATTAATAAATTACCGGGTCAGTTAATTGGAACAAAAAAATTCAATGGCGATATTGTATTAATCGATGAGTTATTGGAAAATAGCGAAATTCACTTTAATAGTAATATAGCATGTCTTTATATTCCGGGAGATGAAGTGTTAAAACGTAGAAAATATGGATGGTTTGCAAGATTAAATAAAATTCAAGTTCTATCTAGTAATACAAATGTTGGAAAAATGTTTGCAATGGCGTATAATAATTAATGTGCATATTCAATATTATTTTCAATACAATAAGAATTATAATTTTCTAGGATTTCATCATTTAAGTAAATGATGTAATTGATAGTATATTTGGATTTATTATAAATAATCTTAGAAGTAAAAGGAATACATAAACTATTCATAAGTTGTCTAATAATTGTTAATACATTCTTATATGTCATATCTCTTTTAAGATAAAATTGTTTCGATTTGTGATAATATTCAATTAATCCTTGGATAAAAGGTTTTAGTTCTTTATTGTATATAATTTTCTTATATGTAATTGGCGAAAAAAAATATTCATTTTTCTTTTCACTAATGCAGTATTTAATTATGAAATTAACAAATTCATTTATATTATATATTTTTTTAAAATTTTGACTCATTGTATTAGATATATAAAATACTTTTATAATATTTTTTTAATTAAATTATTAGTGAAAAAAGCAAGCTCTATTTTATTTTCGTGAATCTTGTAAAAAATAGATATATATTGGCAAATAAATTTAATAACATTATATTTTTGTTTTTCATTTAATATATCTGTTATCTTAATGAAAGAGAAGTAGTTATCTAATATATCTAATACAGAATAACCTTTATCGTATAT
>MDTC01126268.1_pt1 | contig 11783 bp, 12 predicted proteins | sample 811181 | NCBI WGS metagenome assembly MDTC01 (sample SAMN05326644, study PRJNA326480) | marine metagenome | isolation source: seawater | place: Pacific Ocean: North | collected 2011
CGGTATTCAGTGTTCTGAAGGCTCTCATATTACACATGTTACTAATCAGATTATTGATGGATTGTCTGATATCAAAAAGTTCTCTGGGAAAAATGTTAAAAATCTGATTAAAAATCATCTGCAGTTGTTTGTTATTGCGGATATTGTCAATCCGTCATTTAGTTCCCAGACTAAAGAGAAACTGACAACCCCTGTCAGTAAGTTCAAATATAAGTTTAAAATCTCAGAGGATCTCTTGAAGAAATTGAGCAAATCAGAGATTGTAGATAGAGTTCTCGCTTCGTTTGAGAAAACTGAAGAGAAGGCTTTGGCTAAGACTGATGGTGTTGGTCGGAAAAACACAGTGAGAGTTCCTAAATTAAGAGATGCTCAAATGGCTGGTACAAAAGAATCATATAAGTGCACATTGTTCTTGGCTGAGGGAGATTCAGCTGCCAGCTTGTTAGTAGCTGGTATTTCAGCTTTACCAGATGGATTTAAGTATAAGGCGGTATTTGGGTTGAGGGGTAAGATTTTGAATACTCAAAATTCATCGATGTCCGGTATTGCTAATAATGCAGAAATTTCTAATCTAAAGAAGATTCTTGGGTTGGTATCGGGTGAGGTTTACACACCCGAGACAGTTAAAACTAAATTGAGAATGGGGTCAGTATGTGTCGTAGCCGATGCGGATCCGGACGGTCGCCACATCTCAGGACTCGCTATGAACATATTTAACTCTCTATGGCCAAGTCTACTGGATATTCCTGGCTTCTTCTCTACTTTCAGGACACCTGCTGTAATTGTTACGCCCAACAAAGGTCCAAAAACCCAAATCGAATTCTATTCGCAACCCGAATACGAACTATGGGCAAAAGGTAAAGATATCAAAACGTTCAAAGCGAAGCACCTAAAAGGGCTTGGTACTTCAACAAAAGAACAGGGTAAAAAGTACTTCAAAGAATTACATAAGAATCAAGTATTTCTCGAAGATGATCGAGACGATGTCAAAATGTTCTTTGATGGGAAATTAGCCGATCAACGAAAATCTTGGCTTGCAACTAATGAAAGACCACTTGACAGTAATTCTACAAATATGAAATATAAAGACTTTGTTAATAGAGATCTATTTGATTTCTCTATAGAGGCCAACCAAAGAGCGATCCCAGATCTTCGAGATGGTCTCAAACCAAGTCAAAGAAAGATATTGTACACTTTATTTACCAAATACAAATCTAACACTAAGGATGAAGTAAAAATAATGCAACTAGGTTCCTCTGTCGCAGAGTGGACCATATTCTCTCATGGGGAGACCAGCTTGGTTGAGGCAATATTTAAGATGTGTCAAGATTTCCAAGGAGCAAATAACATAAACTTGCTAACAGGTGTTGGTCAATATGGTTCTCTGAATTCGTCAGGTGGTCCAGGGCAGGATAAGGCGTCGGCGCGATATGTGTTTACTAAATTAAGTGAAGTATCTCGCCTGATATTCAAACCGGTAGATGATAATATCTTGATAACAAAGGTTGAGGAGGGGGTTGAGGTTGAGCCTGAGGCTTACATAGGTGTGATCCCTATGGCTCTGTGTAACGGACCAATTGGTATAGGGCTTGGATATTCAACAACCATGGTAAATCATAATCCGTTGGATCTTATCAATAATTTCAAGAGAAAGCTTCAAGGCCAAGCATATGAGGGAATGTTACCCTATTACAATGGATTTCAAGGTAAAATTGTTGCTAAAGGTGATAAATTCGAAATTTCGGGTAATTATGAATATAAACATCCGAACCTTCATATAACAGAGTTGCCAGTTGGGTTAGCATTTGTGGATTATCAAGATCACCTGGATTCATTGGTGGATAAGGGAGTTATTAAACAATTTGTTAATAAATCAACTACAGAGCATGCAAATTTCGTGATCACGTGTGTGAAAGAGATGTCTAAGTCTGAATTGGAAAAAGTGTTCAAATTATCGACAACCATATCAACTACAAACATGGTGTTGTTCATTGGAGAACGAATCAAAAAATACGAGAGTGTAAATGAAATCATGGACAAGTTCTACGAAATAAGCATGGAGCGTTACACAAAGAGGAGAGAGTTCATCATCTCAAGTCTAACAAACACCATTAAAAATCTAGATGTAGATCGACAACTAGTTCAGCTTGTGGTTGATGACAAAGTGATTGTGTTTCGTCGCAAAAAGGATAACATAAAGGAACAGTTGACAAAGTTTAAATTGGATACTTATGCGGAAAGGTTGTTAGGTTTTCAAATGACAAAATTCACAGAAGAGGAAATTGATAAATTGAGTAACAAGATAGATGATTTGAATGTTCAGCTTGATGATATCAATGGGAAGACAAATAAGGACCTCTGGTTGGGTGATCTGAATGAACTTGAAAAATTCTTGAAAAGTCACTAGAGTAGATAAGTTACATATATAGTTAGGGTTAAATGGCTCTGAGGTCAACTGGTGAATTTGGAGAAAGAATCACGGAGCTGGCAACAACAGCCGAAAACATGATCATGTCTCAAAAAGAGGGCGTCGAATTTCTATATTATAGCCCTGAAAATGTATATGACATTTATGACTAACACTAATTCAATTAACATCCATGAGAACCCATAGTTATATTAAGGTAATTTAGATGAGAACCGAATGATTTTTTTAAGTCAAAATTAATTTTAAAATGTTTACAATTTTTGTTTTCAAAATAACTATGACATATCCAATATTTACTGTTGTCGTCATTATATAGAATTTCAAATGGTACATGTTCATAGCCTAACAGTATTTGATATGGGGGCATGTGAGGAATTAAATCATTAAAGTGCACGACTCGCATATCAATGGAATTATCTTTGTTAAATTGTATATATGTTGATACAAAATCATGGTTACCCACCCGAGGAGATCCAAACGAAATATGAGATACTTCCAAAATGGTTTCTCTTCTCAAGTCAAATGTTAAAAGTGTAGTCAATACTGAGCCGAGTGAATGGCCCGTGGTTATTACCTTATTAGTTTTGTACTTGTTTGATAGATCCTCTATGCTTTGCATAACTTGTGGCTTTGACAACTCATACAATTCGAAAAATCCATTTTCCACTCCAATACTTTTTGATAGATTTGGATATGGTTTTAAATGCATTGAAAATTTAAAATCGTACCACCAATTCAGTGCTGTTGAACTACCTCTGTATCCCACAATTATTGAATCGTATATTCTAGAATAACCTGTAAGTATCTGAACCTCTCTAACATAAAATATTGAACTCAAGGAGATGTCACTCTCACAAGTTTTGCAATCCCATTTTACCAATGAAGAGTGGTTGCAATATGTCGACTGAGCGAATTTTAAAGCATACAGTGCGAGCGATTCATTGTAAGTGCATAACACTGATTTGAAAAAAAGGAAAAGTAATGTGAATAATCTCATTAATAATATTTGTATATTTTTTTTTGAAATTGGCACCCCAGAGGGGCTCTGAAAACTTTTATTATAATATTTAGGATAGCATTGTTTTTAGTTCACCAATCGCTTTGGCTGGATTAAGTCCTTTTGGACATGTGTTGGTACAATTCATTATGGTTTTGCAACGATAAAGTTTCATTGCAGAATCAACAAATTCTTTTCTTTTTTCAGTATCTTTATCTCTTGAATCTGATATCCATCTGTAGGCTTGCATTAGAACTGCTGGACCAAGATATGAATCTGAGTTCCACCAATAACTTGGACATGATGTTGAACAACATGCACAAAGTATACATTCATACATTCCATCTAGTTTTTTTCGATCTGCAATAGATTGAATATTTTCTTTACTCGTTTTATTTTTAATGTCTGTTGTAGAAGGATCTGTTTTAAGCCAAGGTTGTATCTCTTTATATTGTTTATAAAAATGAGTCATATCAGCAACTAAATCTTTTACGATAGGCATGTGAGGTAAAGGGTAAATTTTCATTACTTTATCAGTAGTCATTGGTGTCAAACATGCTAACGTATTTTTTCCATTAATGTTCATTGCACATGAGCCGCATATTCCTTCTCGACAAGATCTTCTAAAAGTTAATGTTTTATCAATGTTATTTTTTATATGTATTAACCCATCTAAGACCATTGGTCCACCGACATCTGTTTTATTGAATGAAAAATTTTGCAGCTTAGTTTTTCCAGCAAAGTTTCTGTATATTTTAAATGTGTTCGTTAGCACTGCGTGTTGCATGAATGCTATTTATTTTATTTAAATATCTTTTTTTCTCCGATCATAACTCCAAAGTAAGATACCTATTGTAGCAATTGAATGTAGTTTAAAGTTAGCAACTCGACTAATAGTGTTGAATGGAGTTTTTTTGATGTAGTCAGTTATAACAGATGACATGGAAAAATAAGAGTGAAAACCAACATTTGTGATAGCTAAAAAATCTAGAATGTATAAAGCTTCCGATACGGGGGGTGGTAGCAACCTCGACTCCCAGTTGTGGTCACTTGCCCATACTTTATAGAGGGAAGGTGTTGTTATAATAGATGCTATAGATAAAGGGATTAAAAATTTGGATGATGTATGATATTTTTTAAAAAGAAAGGTGTTTTTGTCTGGTTGTAATATTTTACTAAACAAGTTCATATTTAATTTCGTTTTGATTTTTATTTTTCAATATTTACGTTAACTAAAAATGAACTTCTTGAGAAATAACCTAATTAGACTCCTTCGGAGCAACAACAACAATTCCCCACATGTGACTATTTACAAATTTCCTGAATCAGCCGTATCTTCTATTGCTAATCGTATAACAGGAGTCTTGTTGAGTGGTGCTTATGTAGCTACAGGTACTTTATATTTTTGTCCAGTTGAATATAAACTATTACAAGATAACTGGTATCCAATTTTTCAGTCAGATACTTTTAAAAAACATTTTTTTGTATCATCTTTGTCATTTCCTATAAGTTATCATACATTGGGAGGGCTTAGGCATTTTTTATGGGATAAATATCCGTCATTTTTAACAAACAGGATTGGGAAAATATCTTCTTACACAATATTAGGGTCATCTTTAATATTGACATCTGCTGCAAATATTTTTGTGTGAAAAAGAATATAAAAAAATGATGATAAATAGTATCAAGTGCAATGGTATTTACGAAACTTGGAAGAAGATTTTTTAGTTCAGGATCTTATACAGAGCATACGTTTGATGCATTAGTTGTTGGTGCGGGTGGTGCCGGTTTAAGAGCAACAATGGGTCTTGCAGAAAAGGGTTATAATGTAGCATGTATCACAAAATTATTTCCAACAAGATCACATACCGTTGCTGCTCAAGGGGGAATAAATGCAGCATTAGGTAATGTTACTAAAGATGATTGGCGATGGCATTTTTATGATACTGTCAAGGGTAGCGATTGGTTAGGGGATCAAGATGCTATTCATTACATGTGTAGAGAGGCACCAAATGTTGTATTGGAACTAGAAAACTATGGGTTGCCATTTTCAAGAACAGAATCTGGACTTATTTATCAAAGAGCTTTTGGTGGTCAATCATTAGAATATGGTAAAGGTGGTCAGGCATATAGAACTGCATGTGCTGCAGATAGGACCGGTCATGCTATGCTACACACATTATACGGAAATTCATTAAAATATGATGCAAAGTTTTTTGTAGAGTTCTTTGCCTTAGATTTGCTTATGAATAGTGATTCTACGGCATGTACTGGTGTGTTAGCGTATAATTTGACAGATGGAACGTATCATAAATTTAATGCGACAAATACAGTGATTGCAACCGGTGGATATGGTCGATGTTACTTTTCTGCCACAAGTGCCCACACTTGCACTGGTGATGGAAATGCAATGTGTTTAAGAGAGAATCTACCGCTACAAGATGCAGAGTTTATTCAGTTTCATCCAACTGGAGTTTATGGAGCTGGTGTACTGTTAACAGAGGGTTGTAGGGGGGAAGGTGGGTATTTGCTTAACAGCGAAGGTGAAAGGTTCATGGAAAGATATGCACCAAGTGCCAAAGACTTAGCAAGCAGAGATGTTGTTGCAAGGTCTATGACAATTGAAATTAATGAAGGTAGAGGGGTAGGAGAAGAGAAAGATCACATTTTATTGCAACTCTCCCATCTCCCAAAGGAAGTTTTAGCAGAAAGATTACCTGGGATTTCAGAGACAGCGAGCATTTTTGCAAATATTGACGTAACCAAAGATCCCGTACCAGTAATTCCAACAGTTCATTATAATATGGGTGGTATTCCTACTAACTGGAAAGGTCAAGTTTTAAATCCAAATGCCATTGATACTGAAATTATAGTACCAGGTTTGTGGGCAGCGGGTGAAGCTGCATGCAGCTCAGTTCATGGTGCAAATCGTCTTGGAGCAAATTCATTATTAGATATTGTTGTTTTTGGTAAAGCTTGTTCTGAAAACATTTCTGAACTATCAAAACCAGGCGATGCAGTTCAAATGGCTTCTGATTCTCAAGTAAATACCAAAATTGATGTATACAGAGAATATTTTAATAGGCCTGTAAATACAAATATTTCTGTTGGGCAATTAAGAACTGAGATGCAAAAAGTAATGCAGAAACATGCAGGAGTTTTTAGAAATGACAAAATGCTAAATGAAGGTGTTGCTCTTATGAGAGATATTTATAAACAGTTTGATGATGTGGCAATTGATGATAAATCAAATGTGTTCAATACTGAATTCGTTGAAATGTTAGAATTAAAGAACCTGTTGGACAATTCAATTGTCACCATGCAATCTGCAAATTACAGAAAAGAAAGTCGAGGTGCACATTCACATTCAGATTATCCTGAAAGAGATGATAAAAATTGGCTAGTTCACACCGTTTGTCATCTTAATAACGGAGAACCAATACTTTCAAAAAGAGACGTAATTTTTAATGTTTTAGATGATTCAGTTAATACTATTCCTTTGGCCAAACGTGTTTATTAAATAAGAGAATCCTAAGTTGTATCGTAACCGCGGGCGATTCTGCGTGAAGATACAATAGCTCCTCATCGTTTGTTTGTATACCAGTTCTTTTAAAATTACTACTTAATTATTAAACTTTGTGTTTCCATATACTTAAAGAATTACATACATAACTAGTATATTCAACATATCAAAGCAACAATCAATGGCTCAACAACTTACCTGCGTGTTTATCTCCAAGGACAATGCTTGCGGTGCTCCTGTAATTGGACAATGTAATATGTGTAAAGTCCACCTTATTCAAACTCTCTTGGATCAAGAGAAATTGGATAAAAAGGCATCAAAAATTAAGAAATCTGAACAAGCTCCGGTTGAGGATGAAAAACCTAAAAAATCAAAAAAGGAAAAAGACCCAAATAAGCCAAAGAAGGCTAAAACAGCCTATATGGTGTTCTGTGAAGTGAAGCGTCCTGAAATTCAGGAGAAAAATCCTGAAATGAAGAGCAAAGAAATTATTGTGAGGCTTGGTGAGATGTGGGGTGAAATCAAAGGAGTACCAGAAAATATTAAACAATATGTGGACCTTGCAGCAAAAGACAAAGAAAGATATGACACTGAGATGGCATCATACAATTCAGAATAAAACTCCGGGGCTGTAGCTTGCGACTGAGGTAAAAACAAAATAAACACCAAATTAAAAATAAAAAACCCTTTTGTTAATTTATGTTTTATTATTGAAAAGTTTTATAGTTAAGGGATTGTAAATATTAAAGAGTAGCTATAGCTGTGACAATGGCTTCTGAATTGACTGTGAACTGTTATCTCGATTATCTTCCCGAAGACTTGCATGATCATATTGATAAATTTGTCAAAGCATCGTATATGTCCGATGTGATGACAGAACTTCTCAGCATTCTGCATGATTTTACATTTCTCGATGAGAATTGTATAGCATCTCACTCGATTAATTACACAAATTTGGAAAACAACATAAAATATTTAACTATACAAAGAAATGATAATATTCTTTCATTTGAAACAGAGAGGACTGTGTATGTAAATTTACCTGATACGATAAGTGATTCAGACGGACAGGAATTATTTTCAGACGATCTGTCCGTTTATATTGAGTCACTCGCCGATAACAAGTTATACAAGGTTAATTATCGTTAACTTCATCGATAATAGTGTGGGGTATAAAAGTGGTATTGTACAAAAAAGATAAAGGCACTCGCCAAAAAAGGTAAATGTAAAAATTCAAAAGGGTTTTGTGTTTTAATGAAGTTTACTCGTAGTGTTGCGCCCCGCGCTGTATGGCAACTTAACGTACTCTAACGTAGAAACTCAATGTTCCACCACTTTCTGTTTTTTGAGATACCCATTCATAGTTCTCTGGGTGATCCCTGATATCTTTTTCATGGATCGCCACTGAGCATGTGAAAGAGCATGCATTCCCATATTTACTCTCATATTTCCCAGTATTCTTGTTAAAGAACATAGAGAAGCTGGATTCACCGCATTTACAATTTAGACAAATCATTTAGAGTTGCTTGTTTGATTTGTTTTAGTAGATATGTTTTCCATTCTTTAACTATATATTTTTAATGTTTTATATATTATTAATGAAACTTAATAACATATTTACACAAAACATTTATTACAGCCTTCCAGCTGAGTCGCGTAGAAAACTCTCCATGACAAGTACAAATTATAGAAATTTATACAACACCAACACTCAACGTAATCGATTGAGGATTTTACAACTTGTGGATGAACTTAGAAGACTGTCGAATCAAATAAAAGAGAAACAAAAAGATCTTAATGGTTTAAAAAGGGGAAACAACTGGAGTATTTTTAAAAGGTATGAAGGTATTAATGAATCGGAACGAAGTTATTACACAAAAAACAAAAATGGTAAACAAGAGATGAGAGATGAAGTTGAACTAATTAAGAGAAATGCAGAGATATCAGAAATAATTGAGAACGACAGTGAGTATCTTAAAAGTTTAAAAAACAGATATAATAAAAAATTGAATTCGGCAATGGGATTGTACTATCGATTACAACGTGTTGACCCCACCTTTATTATTGTTAACCCCAGTTCATTGGCAACAGCTAACAAAAAGAAAAGTGGAAGTAAAGCAGGAAAAGGGGGGAAAGGTTTTAGAGATAGCAAAGGAGGGAAGGGTTCAGGAAGAGGTCTTCAAACTAAGAGTACTAAAAGTTACAAAGGTGGTAAAGGTAAAGGTAAAGGTCGAGGTAGAAGTGGTTATTCACCAAGCAGCTTGCTCTCATAGGTTATTTAAGAATAAACTGCATTCGATTTATATATAAAGAAATATGAAGTAAAATAATTAATAATGTTAATTAATTGTACATTCAATAATTACACAAAAGGTTACAATTATAGTAATTGCAGCGGTATCTCACACACAGAAGAAGATGTCGCTTATGAAATGCTACAAATTTTTGCGATTATTATAATGTGTATTATGCCATTTATTCTGATATGGATTTGTGTAAAATGTCATACATTTAATTTAAGAAAAGTGTATGAAGAAAAACTATTATCACAAGATTTTAAAGACCAAGCACAGTAGAATTTTGCTTTCAAATTTATAATTCATTTCATAGTATATTCACAAGTAACCAAATTAGCTAAAATCATATTTTCTTGAGGTTGATTTATATTTTTAATTAAATTTGTAATGAATAACAGACCACTTCGAGTACACCATCTATAACTAACAATTTTTCGAACAGTTTTAAATCGTCTTGATACTTTAAACAAGCTATCGGAATCAATGTTATATTCATTTATATTATACTGATAATCTATGTTTAAGACATCTTTTAAAGTATCTTGAAAAACACGTTTTACTGAAATGTCCTTGATGTAGTTTTGTAAATCTTCTGGTAGATTATAAAAATAGTTCAATGACATTACTACAGTTATTTCCAAATAATATAATATTCAATAATCCTTTAACTATTAATTGTTTTAAGAAATACTTAAAGGATTATTGCTTTCTCTTTGAAGTTACTAACTCCTGTTGACAATGGATAAACATTGTGTTTATATTTGCGTGGACTCTTTCACACCTTGTAAAGATCCAACCATTGGTAAATGTAACATGTGTAAATTTCATGCGATCAAAACATTAATGGACTACGAAACCCTTGGAGGTGCAGCGGCTCCTCAAGGAGAGCCCAAACAAAGTAATGAACGATCTGAAGTTCCTATCCCACTTAGTGAGAATCTTATAGAACCTTGTGGTGAATTTATTGGTTCAGGGTTAAGACCCCCTGGGAAATATATAATGCAGCTTGCTGCTAATGAACTTGAAATAAATGCACCTGTAATGATTTCTGCTATTCATAAATTAACTAGAAGGGATGATTCTAGTAACTTAAAAGGTCTACTTCATTGTGGTTTATTAGCCTTAGAAAAAAGAGAAAAAACAGCAGGTGTAAAAAGTGTTGTTACTCAATTTAAACATAGGGTATTTCTAACTATAATCGAGGAAGGTATTGCGATATTTGCTGAACCTAAAATATCTGAGAATATTGTTGACTGTATAATAGGGATGTTTAATTCTGATAAATTAGAAGTTAAGTTGGAAAATTCACATAAATTATGTGATTTGATGAATGGGTTATATAGGGGTAGAATTATATCAGGTTTGATGTCTTGGTGCAAATGTGATGATTATTTGTTAAAAAAATTAATGCTTCCACAACCACCTGCTATAGAATGGGGTGATGCGATGAATTTAAATTTAAGTACTCAAAGAGATAAAATAAGAATGAAAAATCTTATAATTTCATTGGGTAATAGCAAAGAATCCGTAAATTGGTTACTAAAGATCATTCCAGAAGTCAACCACAAAGAATTTAATAGATTCTTGATATTTTCTGCAATACTCTCTAATGAAAAATTTCATGAAAAGTTACCAAAATCTAAAATAATTCAAACTGATATTACTTTACCAACAATTGAATATATGAAAACCATTGGTGTTTATGACTGCCATACTGGTAGGGGTAATTTTAACGATTTTCTTAATAAAGGTATGCTTGTAACAAATATGGCACCTGTGACAATTTATGGTAAATCTTTGAAGGAAATAGAAGAGATTTACCTAAAAATTAAAAAAGAGACTGGTAGTAAGCGTTTTTCAAATAAACATATTTAATTTCGATTATTTATACTTAAAGTTAGGAGTAAGTAAATAAATAAATATGTTAGATGGTAAAAAATTGTTTGGTCATTGGTGTTCGTGTGGCAAACCTTTTCACATAGGTTGTAAAAATACGATCCCTCCCCAATACTTTAGCCCTTTAACTGTAGAACGGGCACAACAAATAAGAGGTTTTTATTTGAAAGAAATTTATAATAAAAATGAATTAGCAGATATTATTTTTCAAGAAAAATCTACAAAGATATTTGATAATAATAAAAATTTGCCAACCATTATTTGTAATTATAATTATTCCAAAGACACTTTACGTTCAATCGTAAATTGGAAAAATGAAGATGGATATAGTTACGACTTTCCCAAAGGAAATTTAACGAATATACAAATAAATCAGCTCCAAACTTTAAATTGGGACGATTTTCTTAAAAGTTTAAACCATTATTACGTTGCCGATGTAATTGCTATGAGTAATGATTTTCAATTTCTATTTGCACTTCAAATTAAAGATTGTTTAATAAAATTCTTTGCAAATGGATTTGAATATGTATTTTCAGTGAAAGACTCTGGGGTCTCTGCTAGACCTTTGTCTAAAAAAAAAGATACAATTTGGATTGAATTTAATACTGGTAAATATCAGGTTGACTCTTTGGAATTTATCTA
>MDTC01107691.1_pt1 | contig 11781 bp, 4 predicted proteins | sample 811181 | NCBI WGS metagenome assembly MDTC01 (sample SAMN05326644, study PRJNA326480) | marine metagenome | isolation source: seawater | place: Pacific Ocean: North | collected 2011
GCATCAGAGGCTATCTTGAGACTACGGTCCTCAACGTTTTCGATTCTAGCCATCTGCTCGATCGGCTCGATCGTTGGAGTATTCACCGGCTCATTTTTGACGACGTCGTTACCGAGATCTGTCGGGCCCGTTGTTTTGGGGGGGCGCACAGATTCCTCCTGGCTCCTGCGCGGACCCGGGCTAGATGCGGTCTGGATGGTTAAATCATCTCCTGACATCTGCAACTCCTCCAAAAAAAACTATACGATTGGAGGATCGGATGCAAACTTTGGATCTTTAATTTTTATTTAAATTCTTATTTATTTTTGTTGGTGAACGGAAGTGATTCCAACTGATTCTTCAGGTAATCACGTAGAGTGTTCATCTCGTCGATCGCGGTCTCCATGGCCGTGAACTGGCCAAGATATCGGTCGTAGATCTGTGTCATACGGCGGTCGAGGTCGGCCAGATCGTCCCTGTATTCGTCAACCCGACTCGATAGCGCGGTGGTCTGTGATACGATCGTCCCATTCTGGTCCATCAGGTCATTGAGGGTGACAATCGCGTCGCCCGCGATTCCACGGTTCGCTTCCCCGAAATTGGTTTGATTGTTCGTATCAGCTGAAAAAATGCTTACAACATCTGTGAAATTATTATTGAGAGCGGCCGTGAGACTGTCATCATCTATTTCTAACGTCCCTGATCGCGAAAAAGTGATCCCGATATCGTTCAGGTATGACAGGTTAGATGTCGCGGTAGATGACTGGTCGAGGAATAGGCTCTTTACCCGGTCCCTGATCACTCGGAAACTCGTGTCTCCCGAAAAAATACCTCCGAACTCAGCCGTGCTATCGGAGTCGGTCAGGTTATCGAACGATGTCTCCATAACGTTATAGGCATCGACCAGGGCACGAATCCGTGTCTCAGCGCCGGACAGGTCACGGGCCACTGAAATCACCGAGGTAGAGGCGGTCGCACCCGCCAGCGTGAGGGTCATCCCCGTCACAACGTCGTTAATCGTATTGGTCGAGCGCTCTACGTCGACACCGTTCACTGTCAACTCCGCGTTGCTCGCGGTAGCCAATCGGCTCGTCATATTGAGTACCGTACCCGTGGTCGCGTCATCGGTTACCGTGAAGGCATTAGCTGACCCAAGCTGTCCCTCGAACAAGATCTTATAGGGATCAGACGAGGCTCCGGTATTGACAAGACTCGCGTCGATACCGAGATTAGCCGCGTTCACCGCGTCGACAATCCCCTGCGGTGTCGCGGTGGCTACGGTCACATTTGTTGTGGTACCTCCGATGGTGACACCTAACGTTATGGTGCTTCCACCATTGATCGAGGTATTGGTCGCAGCGTAGCCCCTGTCCGATACCCACCGGTCCTTGGTGGCCACGGAAGTCACACCGAGTTCGGTCAGGCCAGCGACCACATCTACCGTTCCGGAAACGGTGTAGGCGGTGCTGCCGGCAGACGTCAAAGCCCCACTCACATTGAGCGTATAATCGTTGAAATCATCAGCATCATTTAGAGCAGAAAAAGCGGTCGACAATGAGCTGAGTGATGACAGAACCTGTCCGTAGGCAGAAATTTTTAGCCCGGCCTTATCGACCTTCGCGTTGAGTGCGGCCTCTTTCGGGGCGCGCTCGGCCGCTACGAGAGACTCGACTAGTGACTTGGAATCTATGTCGGATCCCGCCCCGAGTGCACCTAAAAAATCTACAGTTGCCATCTAAATCTCTGTTGAATCTATTCTTCCGTACTCTTTATCGGCACTTATTCCAAAAGCCTTAGCACTGTCTGCGCAGTCGCGTTTGCCTGAGCGAGCATCGCCACGGACGCCTGTTGCAGGACCTGGGCCCGAGCGAGTCGGGTCGACTCGGCAGCAAAATCGGCGTCCATCACCCGGGACATTGATGCCGAAGTATTCTCCGAAATATTCATCAGGTTAGATATCGTTGACTCGAGACGGTTAGCCACCGCACCGAGCCCGCCACGGACACCCGCAAGTGTCTCTAGCGCAGCATCCACCACGGTCATAGCAAGACTGGCTGTTTCACGCGTCGAGATATCTATCTGTGACACGTAGCGGACCTCCTCGGCCCGATCTACGCCGCCACCGATTGATGCCAGCACACCCGTAAACCCGAGCTCAACCAGATCGTCACCAGACAGCGCTATCGTGCTCGACGCGTCTGCCGGCCCGGAGTTGACCAGGAAGTTGAAGGTGTCAGCACCCCGAGAGTAAGTAGCGACCACCGGGATCTCCATGGCCTCAAATTGCGCATTGAGCTCGGTCAGCACGTCTTCCATTGACCCAAATGCTAACCCGTCCATGTTAGACGGCTCACCAGACGCGGAGACCGGGCCTCCGAAGGCCTCGGTTACGGATGCGCCGCTAAACGTCACGGTCCGTCCACCTGTCGGTGTAAAGGTCATGGTGTGCGAGCGATCGCTGCCAGCTGATGTGAACGTGAAGCCCTCAGCGAGGAACGACGTATTCGCCGCGGTCGCGAGGTGGCTCATGTAATCAGAGAATGAAACCGAGCCATCAGACGAGCCCAGCGTGATTGTTTTCGTAACCAAAGCACCGGTCTCGTCGTCAAGGATCTCAACAACCACAGTGTTATCGGTTGACAAATTGATCCCCTCGGAAAAAGCTCCAGCCTCTACGGAAGAGCGATAACCCGCGGGGCCTACCGGGGCCTCACCCACTTCTGCGATTGTAATCGGATCACCGGTGACCGTGAGCGTTTGGTCATCACTACCCGCCCCGTCCAACACTATCGCTGTAGCCGCATTGGCGTTGGCAATACTTGTGGCCAACTGGATAGTGTCCGTGTCGACGACAATTGCGTAGTAGGTCGTACCGTCGGTAAGTCCTCCGTCTTTAGTCGTCCCATCAGAATAAACGAGCGCGTCGCCTGTCGAGAGTCCGTGGTTATTTAATGTCACACGATTCGTTGTCGAATCAATGTCATCCCCCATCACCCAAGTCTCGGACGACCGACCCAGCTGGGTAGAACCGTCCGTTCCTGTTGAAATTCCTAAAGACGACCCGAAGAAGTTACCGAAAAGGTCCATCTTTGAGCCGTTAGAACTAGCAAACGATAGGCCCCAGGACTGGTCGCTAGAGTTCTGTGTCGAGGTCGCGGTCACAGAGACCACGCCCGCGAGCCCAATCTCTGGTGAGGAGTCGATCTTTGCCTGTATCGCCGTCGCGAGATCAGCCATGTTCAAATAATCGCCCGCCGGGATGGTGAGCAACGTGGCCGTGCCGCTATCGATCGAGATATAGAGCTCGTCCCCTGTTGACGCTGTGACCTCGATAGCCGAGATACCAAACGGCTTCACATAATTTGCGTTCTGAGGGTCACCGTTCGCCGTGTTTGCAGTCGAACCGAGCACGATGCTGCCGGCTGTCCCTGACTGGTAGGCCTCACCGGTGGTGAACCCGTTGGAGAGAGCGCTCGCGTTTGCGACTGTTCCCGTAAGTGTTGCCGCGAGGCCGTTGGTAGCGACTGCACCGGTCACACCGGCGCGGTAGGCACTGTGCTCGGCCACGACAATCGTCCCGGCACCTCCAGCAACATCCAGCTGCACGAGACCAGCCGAGGTGACTGATACCGTCACTGCCTCGTCGCCAGTGAAATATACGCTGTTATTCAGGGCGGCCTGTAAGGCTGTGACAAACTGATCTTCCGTGACAGAGGTCGCGGTCGCGGAGACACCCGCGGTGGTTAGATGTGTCGCCAGGTCGATATCATAAAAACCGCCGCCGTTGACATTAATAGCGAGTCGAGTAGCGGCCTCATTAATTGGTCCGGCGGCAACTGAGAGCTTTCTCTCTCCGGCGCCGTCCGATATCTGTTCAGCCACACCGTCACCGGTCAAGCCAATGATTGTATTCGCCAGCGCATTAGCCTCGGTGGTAGACAACGAGATCGTATTCGCGTCGACAACTCTCACGAAATAGGTTGTACCGGACACGAGGCCTGTGTCAGCGCCGGTCGCGTTATAAACAACTGCGTCGCCCGTGCTGTACCCGTGGCCCGCAATGGTGATCCGGTTGGTACCAGCATTCACATCTGTCGCACTGGTCCACGAGTTCGCGATATCAATATCCGGAGCGCTTGATGGGTCAGTCACGCTCAGCGCGAGGACATCGGTCAAGAAGCTCGTGCCTCCGACCTGAATGCTGTGCCCATCCGCAGATCCAAATGTTAGACCCCAATCGCCGTTCTCGTCGATAGTCGCCTGTGCCGTTATTGGGAACGTACCCGTCGATGAAAATGGGCTGCTGTCGATCGCTGTCTGGACAGCAATCGCCAGCTCTTCCATCGCGTAGTAGGTGCCGGCCGCAACCTCAATCACGGTCGGCGCCCCGCCGTTCACTGCCAGGGTGAACGTGTCATTTGCACCGGCGGCAATAACACGATCGGTAATTCCGAGCGGATTTACTGGGCCGTAAACGCTATTCGCCGCCGTGTTCAAAGTTTCCCCGAGCGTGAGTGAGCCATCGGTCGCGGATTCTGAAGTCGAACCATTACCCGGAGCCGCATTGACAATCATAGCGGCCGCGACGCCGTCCCCAGCCGCGCGAGAAATCTGCTCACCAGTTCCATCACCGGTCAGCGCCACCGCGGTGCCCGCCTTAGCGTTCGCAAGCGATGAGGCAAGTTGGATCGTGTTGGAATCAACCGCGATAACGAAGTATGTCCCGGCCGACAAACCTGTGTCAGTGCCGCCAGACGTGCTGTAGGTGACCGAGTCACCGGTCGTGTAGTCGTGGTTGAGCATGGTGATCCGATTGGTCGACGCGGTCACATCAGACGACCCGGTCCATGTCACCGCATAGGCCGCACTATACCTAGAACTCTCAGCGAAAGTGATCGCACCCGTGCCACCGGCAACGTCGAGCTTGATCTGGCCATAGTCAGTCAGAGTGACCGTGACGAGCTCATCACCACTGTCAAAGTACGGGTTACTGGAAATCGTAGTCTGCATCGCCGCGGCGAAGTCAGCGGCGGGAACGGAATCACCACTCTCGTGTCCGAGTGCCGCAAGCGCGGCTGCCATGTCTAGGTCCTGGGCACCACCGCCGTTGACGCTCAACGAGAACTGCACGTCTTTTGATCCACGAGCTGGCGTGGTGTTGGTATCAATTGTGGTGACCGTGTAACTGTTACGTCTCAGCGCACCGACCTGTTGACCGGAGGGTCCCTGCGTCTGCTGCGTCGCGGTGAACTCGACAGCCAATACAGGACTCGTAGCGTCTCGTGGAACAGCCGGCGGCGGCGCCGCCAGGTTCACAGTCTTGGTCACGCCACTGACGGTCACATCAAATGACCGGTCCTGATACGTCGCGGGATCGCTGTTGACACCAACGACCTCTAGTGAGGCGCGAGTACCCTGAAGGATCGTATTCGATGCATCGTCCGATGAAATCAAAAACGAGGCGGGTGCGTCAATTGTGACCGCACCACCCACAACAGTGGAAGTATAGCCATACGCACCCGTCAACTCAGCGGTATTATCCTCGTCAAAGTCCAGCGTCGAGGTGCCAGTGGTCACAAAACTCTGGATGCGTATATCGTAGCCATTCTTTTGGACCATCTCGACATACTCGTTACCGTTATCATCGACCTGGAGTGTTGCTGAAATATTGTGTTCGGGATATCCACGGTTTATCTCGGCCGCGAGAGAAGCGGCCTGCGATCCTGCCGTAGCACCGACGGTAACCGTGTCCTCAATATCTGGGGTCGAGCTCGACGAAATCTTAAAGCTAAATGATCCGACACCATCAACATAAACATTTGACTTAGTCACGGCGGTGGTATTGATCTGCGCACCGCCCTCATTCAGGTTATCTGAGATAGTTCGAGCATCATCACCCTTGTTGATCGAAATGGTGCGGGGTACTTCATTCCCAACCTGCACGACTAGCGTTTGCTGATTGACACCGTTATCGATTGTTTTTAGGTCGTGACCCACTGAAATAAGGCCAACATTTGTGACTGTGTTTTGGGTATATGCGCCGATCCGCTCAGGCCTGACATCAGTAATGTTGACGGAAATCTCCTCATTATTCGATTGGCCAATCTGAAAATCTGTGGCAACAAACGATCCGTTTAACAGCAGACCTCCGTTGAACCGGGTTGTGTTAGCGATCCGGGCTAATTCTTCTTGGAGCTGAATGACCTCTTTGTTCAGGTTCACACGGTCAGCATTTGAGGGAGCACCACCCGCCGACTGTATTGAAAGCTCACGAATCCGTTGGAGGATGGCGGTAGTCTCTTGCAACGCACCCTCCGCCGTTGATACCAAGGAAATCGCGTCATTCGCGTTCCTGACCGCCTGATTGAGTCCCGATACCTGGGATTCCATGCGGGCCGCAATAGCCAGACCAGCTGCGTCGTCGACTGCGCTGTTGATACGTTTGCCGGTTGCCAGGCGTTCCATCGCCGACGCCATCTCGCCTTGCGATTGCAGTGTTGCTCTTTGAGCGTTTAACGCAGATACGTTTGTATTTACCGTAAGTGCCATGAGTTTGTGCTCCTCATTTGCCGATCACGGCCCCTGCCGCATCGGATAAAAATTTCCTCACGAGATTTAAAGCGAGATTCGTGCCAATTATCGTATGGACCGGCAGAGGGTCCTGAACCCCACATAATTCGGGCGTTTCAATAGCCTCGGTCCGCATCACTCGTTCTCTTTTTCTCTTTGAAGTGGCTCGTTTTCAATAATTGCCAGTTTTATGTCAGTAAACTGACAACTCTTGCCGCCCCATTACCGGAGGTAGTCAAAAACCGATAGCTGAGAGATCTTGGCGAACGACGACTGTGCTGCCTCGAGCGACATCATTTTCGCCTGTAGCTCGGTAATTGCCGTAGCGTAGTCAAGATCCTCCTGTCCGGACAAGGTCGCCTGGAGCTGCAACTTTAGGTCCTCGTTGATGGAGATCTCGTCCTCAATAGAATTCATCTCGGCACCAATGCCCGCCAGTGACATGGTCACGATATTAAGCATCTGATCGAGATGGTCTAGCTTCCCTTGTATTTGATCTTGGGTACCGTTTCTTAAGGCAATCGAAATCTCCTGGAGCGACTCGAAGAATTCAACTCGCTCAGGCAACGCCGGCCTCGGCTCCTCAACCAGCTCCACACGAATGCTTTGGTCATTTACATTTGTGCGCTCGATCGCCTGAAACTCTACATTCCCAAGATTGTTTGTCAGTGGCTCTATCAGCAGCTGGCCGGGTTGATTTTCATCTGTTCGGAATGAAGCCGATCCGACGAAGAGCCCAGTAGCCTCAGCAGTCTCTTTTATTGCCTCGATAACAGCGGCCGGGCTGGTTGGCGTGATGCCACCCTCATTTCCCTTAATTTGATAGGAGATAGAGCGGGTCCCGATCTGGAGCCTCACCGTATCTCCCCTCTCCATGGTTCCATCGAGCTCGGCAATCACCATAGACGAATCAACGTCCTGAACCACTGATGAAAAAAGATCATCAACCGGATCTCCCGAGTTGGAGGTCCCTACCGATATCTGTCTGTCGACTCCATCCAGAGCGACAAACTGTAGCGCGCCGTCCTGAACCGATGCCTTCAAATTCTCTAGAGTACCCACCCGACTCGCTTCATTCACATCATGGGCGAGCCGAGCTAAAACCTGCTCAACACTATCTCCAGGTCTTACCTCATAGGAAAAAGCACTTCCGTCGATAACTACCGTGTAAACATCCTGTGGCTCGAGTGTGCCACCAAGCGTCAGATCGTAGACGCCTGGAACGGGCTCAGTCGACTCACCGGAAAGCACAGGTTTGAAAACATCAAGACCGTTGCGGCCGATTGCTGACCTGCGGTGCGCCGTGTAATCAATATTTGGTCGGAAATTATCGCCCTGGTAGCGGATCGTCCCATCTTCGTCCTCCGAGTAGGGCTTGCTCGATACCCGCGATCCCCCGAACAGGAAGTTACCCTTCCCGTCGGTACCATTAGCCAAATTTTTCATCTCCGAGACCAACTCATCGATCTCGAGAGCGATCACTTCACGGTCACGGCCAAACATTGTTCCGTTTGCGCCCTGCAGGGTCAGTTGTTTCATTCTGATGAGGACGTCCTTACCCCCTTCAATGTAACTTTCCTCTACAGTGAGCCGGTCATTGACCGCATTCAAAGAGTTTTTATAGGCGTCCATTTCATCGATAGATGCCTTGATCCGGGCAATATTCACCGCTAAATCCGGTGAGTCTGATGGCCTGACCAGCTCCTTACCTGTAGCAACCTTTTCCTGGAGTGCAGCAAGATCAGACTGCTGCTGGCCCATAAGGTTTACCGCGCGACTGAATAGTAGGGTTGTTGAGATTGTCATAGCTTACCCTCAGCGAATCTGTAACATTGTGTCGAACAAGCGGGTCGCGACCTGCATTACCTGTGCAGACGCTTGATAGGCCTGCTGAAAACGGATCAGGTCGGCCGCCTCCTTATCAAGATTCACTCCAGAAACACGATCACGTGCCTCTACGGCCTGTGCCTGAACAATCTCGAGCGCGTCATGGGCGATGGAGGACTGTGTCGCCAAATTACCCACGTCACCAACAAAGCTCAGATAACCCTCGGTCAGTGTTAACCCACCGTCGAGGACTCCCTTAGACTCGAGGTCAACTAACCGGAGGATATTGACGTTATTCCCCTGCGCATCGAACGAACCATTTGGGCCCAAGTTGTTCCCATCGATGATAAATGAATCGCCTATTTTTGCCGGATTATCTAGTGTTACCTGAATACCCTGATAGTTGAGGGCTAGCTCGCCCTCATAAGATCTTTCAGCCAATGTCGTCTCGGTCCTGAGGTCTTTAACCCGATAACGATCTGATGCTACGAACTCGAACTCGATCTGACGTGAACGCAATCCATCAGCTACCGCCACTCCAGAATCTGTGGTTGTAGCTGTCAGTTGGCTCTGTCCCGATCCCGTCACAAATATCAACAAGTCCTCATCAATTTCACCAGAAATCCGAATCTGAGTATCAAGACCGAGTAAATTTAAGTCTGAGGGCTTGCCTTCGGCACCCAAATCGAGACGAATTGCGTCGCCGTCCTCTGACTCAAGTGCCATCGAAATATTCCCAATATAGCTCTTGCTGGTAATACCCAAGGCATTTCCACCCAACCCACTGGATGAGCCACCAATAACGATGTTGGCACCGCCTAGGTTATTGTTACGTAGGATAAAGTTGCCGCTGTTCAGTTTTTGGGCAAATACACCGGTCTGCTCGGTCAACGCATTTATGGACGAAAGCAAATCATCATCGGACGTAAACCGGGTTAACGACTCTGTGTTGATCGATGGGATACTGTATCCATTGATCTGGAGCCCCGCACCGGCATCGAGGCGGAGTCCCTCGCTGGGAATCTCAATCACGTTGTGTGCCTGAATGCTGACACCCGAGTCAGCCAGGTCAATCCATGCCTTCACATCGTCTGCGGATAGTACGCCTGATGCTCCAACTGTAAGCGCCCCCAGGGACGTTCCGTTAATGGAAACATCACCATCGTCAATCACTACCCTATCCGTGCCAGCCGCGTAACCAATGCCTCGCGTAATGAGCTTCGCCATGAATCGTCGATCGCCAGATGCAACTCTGCCTTCATCGATCAAATCTGAAGAGACAAAATCGCGACTCAGGGCCAAATTAGTACTGAGATCACTAGTGAAAAGCTCTGTAGTAATCCGCTTAGCAACTACGTTTCGCTCGTCTGTCAGATCAGAACCGTTATTAAATGTTATGAGCTCTGAGACCCGAGCAGCTAACTCATCTGATACCGTCCCCGGGGCCAAAGCATCAGAAAACCTGACGCGGAGAGTCTGAGCCAAACCATTATAGTTCGTCTCCAACGTGGCCAATTCAACAGCCGAGCCGCCCTGCCCCAAGAACAATGTATTGTTCACCGCAGTGACCGTTCCTAAAGCGGGGTCCGCAAAGGCTGAATTGGTCACGCCGAGCCGGTCAAACTCGGTCGCGGGCTCTAATGTGAAATCAAGGCCACCGCCACCGAAATCAGTGCCGAATGGTGCCTCAAAGAACAAACTATGGAGCGGTAATAAATCTGTTACCTCGACCGCCTCAGCTCGGGCACCGTAAAGCAAATCGAAATTTTTATAGCCCACTAAACCGGTCTGATTCAAATAAGTATCGCTGTACGTAGCGTTCGGGTTGAACTGGGGTAAAACGTCTACCATTGACTCCAACGATCCTAAAGCTCCAGACCCTGTAAGATGTCGACCATCAGTCGTCATGATTTGGAGGGCGTTATCAGATCCCGACTCTGGGTCAAATAGTAAATCAACGCCTGATTTTCCGGCTGGTATGACAGTTACTGGGGTAACCTGCGATGAGGTGACCGCAAGCGGGCGGCCTGTCTCCAACTCATTTAAGTTAAATCTGGCGCCCCTCGGTAACTCAGTAATGGAATAGGAAGCTTTTGGATCAAATGTTCCGCTATTTGTCGCCGAGGGGGTTACCCGGAATAACGAAGAGGTAGCTATTTTTATACCATCATCAAGCGCCAGCTGAATCCCTTGTGCTGCACCAGTGTCCGGGTTCAGGGTAAACTGATCTCCAACGTTTACGTTGCCAGTCACCTGAATCGTGAGGTCGTTCAGTTTCAACAGACCCAGTTGATTTGAAAATCTTGTGGTTCCATCACCGTCAGTCGAATACCAGAGGCCACGCGAACCGTCGTAGAGAACGGCGACCTGACTCGGCTCATAGTCCTCTGGGTTATTAACCACCACCTGAACCTCGTAATCGCCAGAGGACGCGCCACGGTCGACGTCAAAGCTTGGAACTACCTGAAAATAGTCCTCACCAAGATTCCCTTCACCGTCAAGCCCGGTAACCTGAATCGCGTTGACTTCATCGATCAATACGTTAGCTAAGGTATCCAATTCCCCTGTGACGTTAACTAGGGTCTCGGAATAGAAACGCGCGTAGCCAGCGACGCTGCCGCTAGGCAGTCCAGTTAGAGGCTCATTGCTGAGTTCACCCTGTAGCTTGTACTCCAATCGCGCACGATCGTTGTCGACAGGGTCGATGGCCAGTGTTGACGATTTAATTCCGGAAACGAGTCTACCCTTCGTCGAAGACTCCGACAGGGAAACCGTGACCGAGCCACGTTTATCAAATGAGGTTCTGATTTGTACATACTCGGAGAGGTCGCGGAGTAATTGATCACGGCGGTCGAGCAACTCAGGCGCTTGATCCCTTTCAGAGCTTTTTTTCAGCATCTGCCGATTGACTTCGGCGATCTGCTCCGCAAGCGAATTCACCGACCTGACATCCGCCTCGAGAGCGGATAACGATTGATCTCCAAGATCATCCAACTGGCTCGCAAGCCCATTGAATCGGGACGCTAGTGCCTCAGATTCACGCAGCATTATCCCTCGCAGGGCCGGGGAGGCTGGGTCCGTCGAGAGCGATTTTCCTGAAGAGAAAAATTTGTTCAGTGCCGTGGTCAGCCCAATTTTCTCGTCGCCGAGCAAATCCAATAGGCGATTCGCATACTCAACAGCGGCCCCCTGCGATTCAAGGTCCGAGGTCGCCTGCTGCAGTGACGATTCCAAAAAACTGTCATACTGCCGAGCGACGCCATCGAAATACGCTCCGGTCCCAATATATCCGTTACCAACGTCTTTTGGTTGGGCCTGACGGATTTCGGTCGTCTGGCGGCTGTATCCGTCTGTGCTTAGATTTGCGATATTATTGGAAACGGTAGACAAAGCCTGTTGCGCAAC
>MDTC01253841.1_pt1 | contig 11781 bp, 11 predicted proteins | sample 811181 | NCBI WGS metagenome assembly MDTC01 (sample SAMN05326644, study PRJNA326480) | marine metagenome | isolation source: seawater | place: Pacific Ocean: North | collected 2011
AATCTCGTCGCTCGTTTTCGAGTCAAGATTGCCTGTCGCCTCATCGGCGAAGATCACTGCCGGATTGTGAACGAATGAGCGAGCGATGGTTACACGCTGTTGTTGCCCTCCTGACAATTCAGCGGGCAGATGTCCACCGCGATCTTGTAAACCGACCGATTTCAGCGCATCGAGTGCACGCTTTCGAGATTCACTTGGAGATATGCCCGCCATCAGCAATGGCAATTCAACGTTCTCTACAGCGGTCAATACGGGCAAGAGATTGAAAGATTGGAAGATAAAACCCAACTGGGAGCCTCGCAGAGCTGTGAGATCATAATCGGATAACTGCGACAATGGATTGCCCTGAATGAGTACCTCGCCTGCTGAGATCTCGTCCAAGCCAGACAAGCAATTGAGAAGGGTGGTTTTCCCACAACCACTCGGACCCATCACAGCTACCATTTCTCCAGGCTTGAGTTTCACGCTGACCTTTCGCAAGGCTTCGACCCGATTTGTACCCGTTTCGTATACCTTCCACAACTCACGCGCTTCAAGTACTGTCGTCATAATACGCTCTGGGTAGAGCAAGGATATAACACTCCGTTTGTAGCGCACCGCTGATGAATCAACATACTGTCTTGTTTTTCGGCCCATTGCGAGAACAATTTGGGGCAGTTCAAGTGGAAGTAGAAATGCCAAACGATTGCACTGTGCTGGAATTGTGCGAGCAACTGAAAATTGACCCAGCCATCATCAAAGTTGCAGTCGATGGAGAAATAGTGCCAATCTCAGCAATTTTGAGTAAGGATTCTGAAATCGCCCTCCTACCACCGGTTTCAGGCGGTTAATCAAGCGCAATCTTGAATGGGGGAGTTCCCTCAGCGAGGTACGGTAAGCACATGGCATTCGGCACTCAGGAACTCGTAATCGTACTCGTTGCATTCTTCATTCTCTTCGGTGCAGAGCGCTTGCCCAAACTCGCTCGCTCCATGGGTCAAGCCAAAGGAGAATTCCACCAAGGCTTGGCCGATGTCAAGAGTGCCGGGGACATTACAGAGGAAGATTTGGATCGAGGCGGACGTACTGAAACCGTCGAATTGGCTGAGAAAGCTGAGGGCTCAAATGTAGACATTGAAGGGAAAACACCTGAAGAAGTCGAAGATGAAGTTTCCGAATAATCAATTGGAAAATTAAATTTTCAATTGGATTTTTTTCGTTTCAGTTTGAGGGGAGAACCACAGTCAGGACACAGGTCACCCTGTGAGTAGGATGCCCCACACGCAGTACAGACCAATGCGTGGCTTCGTACTTCCTTCACACCGGATTGGATTACACCTCTCCAGGGATGATTCATGGATTCACAAACATTCTGCATGCGATAATCATCCGTCACCAAAGGATGACCTGTTGAAAGCGCCAAAGCGAGTACGTCAATATCCACCTTGGACAAGCCTGCAAAATCCCCTGTTTCTTGGCTGGCTTCCCTGGCCATCTCAATCGCCGAAGGTGTCGGGTCCACAAAACTGGGCCCTTGTGCTTCAACCAATAGATGCCGAGCAGGAGATAGGTGTTGAACCTCTGATAGTTGGCTGGTCGCACACAATCCATTGATCAGCATCTGGACTGGCCAGGATAGCAGAGCTGCTGTATCTAGGACCTCCATGTCGGCAAGGACTGATGGGTGCGACATCAGCCTTCCGACCCAGCAACAATGGGAAAGGGTCATCTCTAGAATCGGTTGCTTGACCACCATGGGCTTGTTGCCGAGTAGTTTCTGGGAGGCTTGGGACGCGTACGTCCAATGGTCCCTGGATATCGGTTTACCCGGACTTGGAATCCTGTCGTTCACCGAGGCATTCATCCAACCGATCCCCCCCGAAGCACTGACGCTGCCGATGCTAATTGATGCGCAAGGTGATCCGTTGGCAATTTTCCTCATCTGGTCTGTGGTCACCCTCACCAGTGTTGCAGGTGCCTTGCTTGGTTGGTGGCTTGGTAAAGTGCTTGGAAGAAGCATTGCAGAACGGTTTATTCCTCGGAAGCACATTGTTCGATTGGACAATTTGATTGAACGCTATGGGACAGCAGGAATGTTCATCGCTGCAATTTCACCCATACCATACAAGGTTCTTGCATGGGTTGCAGGAATGGGAGAAATGGACCGGCGTCAATTCATCATTGCCGGACTGTGGGGCCGTGGATTGCGATTCGGTGCACAGGCAATGGCCATTGGAGTATGGGGGGATGAACTCTTACATTCGCTGCAAAATCCACTGATTTGGATTGTGTTCACTGTAATTGCATTGTTGGTTTTCATCCCTGCAATTCGCTGGTGGGATGGGCTTCTTGATGAGGAAGAATGACCGAACTCCTCATCAACAGGAATGACGGCCGCGAGTTGTTGCTCGTGTGGTGTAGCCAGGCCCATCATGGTGGGTTTTCATCCCGCTGACCCGGATTCGAATTCCGGCACGAGCACTTTTCGACTCTCTTGGTTTGGGCAGTGTATGGCAGACTACTGTGAAGACATCATTTGCCATTGTGGATATCGTGGAAAAGCCGTCCCACGCAGACAACACATGGAATGCCCACGTTGTGGACATGTCGTTGAAGCCTGTTGTGAAGGCGCACCTGTTTGGGAATAATTACTGGCGTTCACGGTACGATGCAAGTAGACCACTGAGGACCATCCCCAGCACAACGCCGACCCGCAAACCTTGGTCATAGGAGCCCTCACCTGCAAGATCGCGGAATGCGAGAGCGAATGCGAATGTAATGGGACCACCAAGGAAAATAAATCGCAAGAACCACTTGCGCAGCGTCGGTGCATCACCTATCGGCCGTAGAGTCACAGATCCCTTCTTCATCAGTAACTCCCAGTTCAATTCACGAGTGACACCCCGTAACCTTTCAATCACCATCGGCCGAATCTTCGGTATCGTCTTTGAATTCAGCCCACGACCCGTCACAATACGCACTCGACCAACCCATTCTCTTGAAGCGATGATTTGATCGACAACAAATCGAGACAACTTGACATCGAGATCATGTAAATCCACAGTCATGACGCCCCGGTCTCGGCGCACATGCGTTGAAACCAACCAAGGTTGCTCCATCGACCATGGCAATGATGAAGATGACTCTTCAACGGATTGAAGAAGCGCTTGTAGACGATCCAGTGGGTCAATTTCGACCACTGCTTCAGCCATCTTTCTGTTTCGCTCAACGTAACGCACTGAAGTATAGCATAGGAAAACAACGGTGGTTACTCCGCCTGCAATAGCACCAGTTTCCAATGCCCGATCTAGATTGGATACATCCATGCCGTTGGCGAAGATATACATGAAGAACGACATGGTCCCAACCATCAAACCCAATACCCCAGACAGAGAGAACAAATCTCTGACCCGCAGTTCGGTCATGGTTACCCCTCGTGGGCTTTGGCTATGAAAGAGGCGGCAAAGAGATTGACAGTAAACACATTACAGCATGTTCAATTCGGAGACACATGGAACCCCAGTTCCGTAATGGCTTAGGTGACAGAAGCCGGGAAAAGAAAGTTGGAAGGTGGGTCTTCGGAATCGCTGCTTTCTATTGCGTCTCAATGTTCCTCGTCCCCTTTCTAATGCCTGAAGATAGTGTACCCGAACTCTCTGGGCGTGCCAATGCATTTGATTACTACAACGAGGACAGTTGGGGCAATCAAGAACACCGAGAGGGGAGTAAGATTGGGCACAACCAAAGCTCACACGGCGGTACATTTGCTTGGTCCGAATTGAATCCATACTATGCATTTGTCTACGCATTCGGCGACCTTAACTGCCATCAAAAATTTGAGCGCTCATGGACCATCAATGGGAACCAGATGCCTGTTTGTGCGCGAGATGTTGGCATTTTCTTTGGACTTGCATTGGGCGGATGGTGGTTCTCAAGGAGGGGTTTGAATCGATGGACGATTCGAGATACATTCCTTACGTTGTTCCCCGATGATCGAATCACACCCTTGTATACCAATGATCGTCGATTGATGGCCATGTTCACAATTGGAATTCTATTTTGCCTCCCCGTCGTACTGGATGGTGGCATCCAGGCAATCACCGATTATGAGTCAGTGAACCCTCTACGTGTGATGACCGGGATCCCATTTGGATTCATCATTGGTTGGTATTTCAGTGCGAGTCTATCGTCCAGACCTGACAGATTTGGCCTGGATGCCGGTTTGGTTCAACTTCCTGCTGGAGCCGTATTGCGTACGCATGATCACACTGAAAGCGAATGATTAGACAACACCGTCTTGCCACCAAACAATCAATTCATCGTGATTTGAAGGTGGGGATGATCCCGCTTTACCGGCTCCGAGAATCGACAAACGTGACAAACAAGATTCTGCGGCCTCAACGTTAGACGTGATGACAGCACCAAGTGCATGTTTCCATGACGAATTTGGATGTGTCCGCCTCCATTCTGAAAGCGCTTCTTTAAACGGCCAAATGACCAAACCTACTCGGCCAAATGCCTGCCAGTCAGGTCGCAACTCGGTACGAGAAGCATCATGTCCAATCATCGGACGGTGGATTCGAACCCAATCAGATTGTTCATCAAAAAATTTCACCATTCGATGTGTATGCCTCTCAGTGACCATTCGCACTGGACCCAACCAGTTTCGCAATTCAGAGATTTCCGTGGCAGGTAACAACGATAGTGTGCCCAAAATCGATAGAACAGGGTGACTTAGAGGATCTTGTGGTACGTCCATACGTGGTGGCGCATCTTCACATTGAACCGCATCGACATACAACTTTGAGGCGTCTCGAACCACTTCCCATGGTTTTTCCCCAGCCAGCCAATCTCGATTGCTTCGCGCAGGTTTGGTCGACAAAACATCAAGTGTGGTTTGCCCTTTTTGAGATGCCAAGGCCGATGCCAACATGTGCATTTCAACTTCTTCGGTGGGGACATTCAATGGTGACGGACGTTCATGCAAAAATTTGCGAATTTCAATTTGCAATTTTCGTCGAAAATCTTCCTTGGTTCCATCGTTAATGACGGGCCCAACTACCCGCCCACGGTTAAACGGAGCCGGAATGGGTACATTCCCCCCTAGTAGGTCATGATACCCTTGACGGATTTTGACTTGGAATTCATCGGTTTCGAAATACTCTGTATCATCTGTTCGTGAAGAAATAGAAAGCTTCAGTGTCCCATCAGATATGCGATTAAGAGCCATTTCTGGATCACAATCCACCCAGATGCAAAGGTCTGGTATCATGGCAGCCGCATTCATCTGAGCGACCTCTTCTACGCCAAGGTCACCCACTACTCCTTGATACACCAACGAAGAATGCACATTCCTTTCGCTGACCACAGCATGACCCTGACTCAATCGAGGCCGAATCCAAGTGTGTGAATGGTCCATTCTATCCGCGGCAAAATACACGGCTTCCCGAACAGGACCTGCATCGCCAGTTCGAACCGCTTCTACCGCCAACAAACCCAGTTCAGCATCTCTTCGAGGCTCGGCGGTGACATCAATACCTGAGAATGTGAATTCTTGTTGCAATATTTCTGCAATCATCTGGGTTGCGAGACCCTTTCCTGAGCCATCGCCACCTTCCACGGTAATGAGGTACATGTTCGCCCCTCACTCATTGTCATCTACATCTTCAAAATGACGTTTTGTCGCTGAGAGCATGCCCATGCCAACAAGGATGAGAAGAGGCCCAATGAAAATTCCACCTCGACTGAATAATGCGAGACCACATAGATACTGAGTTCTGCGGTAGTGCTTACCTCGGCGTGCTTCCGTGGCACCCACGAATCCAAATAGTGCAGATACGATGGTCAGAGATGCCACGACAGAAGCCAGAAGTACTGCTGATTCAAGATTGGTATCTTTCCGCAAATCTTCTTCAATTGGTTCCCCTTCTCCTGGTGTTAGTGTCAAAGAGAGGACCGCTTGATCCCCTGGGATAAACGTAGTACGGACGACCCGGTGACCTTCCTCACTGATCTTCAAAATAAATGATTCTTGAGGGACATTTTCCATCGAAAAACGACCATCTCGATCGGTAAACGCACTGTGACTGGTCGGCTCATCATCCATGTTGAGCAATAGAATTCTCACACCTTCCACGGGGTCCCCTCCAGTGTAATTTTCATCATCTAAAGCAGACAATACCTGCCCATTGACAGTTGCCGTGTTTTCATCGGCAAACAATGGATTTTCCAGAACATCTTGAGGGTCAGCTGCAAACAGTAGAATCCCAAACCAGAGACCCAATAATGAGCCTGCAACAATCATCCCGATTGACACATTTAGTGTCCATGCGAGCGCATCTTCAGTCGATTCTCTGTAGACTGCTGACTCCACTTCTTCGTCCACATCTAATCGAACGACCAAGTCATCTTCATCACTCACGGTGAGCCCCCCCTAGGAGGTGGGTAAACTCCACCGTCCTTCAATTTCATGGCCCATAGAGCAATGAGAAGGAACATCATCGAGGCTAAAATGGCATCCGAAAAAACAGAATCAATCTCAGGTGCCATGACTTCTTCCGGCTGTTCAGTTAATTCGGGTTCAGGAATACGTTCAGGTTCGGTAAGAGAGATATTGTACATCTTTGACCAGTACTTTCCTGTAATCCAAAGAGAATTTGTTGAGGCGTCATGTGCGATGCCATTGAGCACTTCACCACCATCCGTCTTCAAACCACTGGCATCAATGTTCCAAACGACAACACCAGATACCAAATCAATGCCTACAATTTGTTCAGTTTGGTAGATATTGGCCAACAACAATCCCTGATACATCTCGAGCTCATTCAGATGGCTAAGGGATTCATTGTTCAGCGTGACATTAAGGGTAGATTCCAATTCAAATGTTGTTGCATTTCTAAACTGTAACACATCAGTGCCATTCGACATAATCAAGCGATTCCCGTCATATGCCAACCCCCAGCCTTGCCCTGAATAGGAATAGTTTGCCACCACTTCGAAGGTTTCCACATCATATCGATATGCAACACCTTGTTTCCATGTGAGTTGGATAATCTGGTCATCGACAAATGTGATTCCTTCACCAAATTCATCTTCACTCAAATTGACAGATCGGATCACTTCCCCCGTAGACGAGTTCACCTCCCTGAGTGACGATTGACCATAAATTCCTGTAGATTCAAACAGTCGACCTTGGTAAAATTCCAAACCTTGGGTATAAGCTTGAGAATCGTGGGTCACATTTTCGTGAACCACAACCAGCAATGATTCAGCTCGGACGTAGGACGATTCGTCATCTTGCGCACCAATTTCAGGGGTGAAATTGACAAGAAATAGGGCGCAACAAATCAACGCCAGCAGGTGTCGGCCCCTGAGCATGTATGAACAATGCTCCATCTTGTGTTAAATACCTGCTCGGTCCAAGTCAACGCGGGAACACGTAGTGTTTCCGCGAGGTGTGCAAATGTCCGCTGGTAATCGAAGACTAAGTCTGCTGTTGGTTTCATTGATGATTTTCGCGTCCTGGGTACCCTTGGCGACAGCAGATGATAACCCGTCTCAAGGAGACGAGACACCTGTTTTCTATGCTTACGATCTTGATGGTTTTGTGGCCGAAGATGATGGGAGGCCGTATCTTTTCGCTGGCGACGAAGACGAGCTCATTTTCAGCGCGACACGGCATTTGAAGCAAGAGTGGGCATCAGATGGATACCCTGGATTGGTGATGCCATTCGAAGAATCCAATAGTGCAAGGACATCGGGTAGAGCCTGTGAAAATGCATGGACAACTGGACAAACAGGTACTGTGCAGACGACTGGAGGGCAAATCCAGGTATCCGCCATGCACGTGACTGCAAATTCTGTGATTCTGATCGAAAACGGACAATCTGTATCCTCAACCACATTGAACAATATTGGTTCGACATGGGAGACGACAATCTTCCCCACCAACACCAATTATTTCGGCAGTGCACCTGATGTTGACAACAATTGTCAGATTGAGATCGTGATTTACGCCATCGATGGCGGTGCAAATATCGGAGGATATTTCATGCCTGGAATGTCATCTGTTCGTGAAATTATCTACGTAGACATCGACGATCTATCTTGGAGAAATACCATTCTGGCCCACGAATTTGAGCACTTGCTCCACAATGCACGAGATCCATTTGAATATGCCTGGATCGATGAAGGAAATGCAGACATGGCGGCTTTCCTTTGCTTTGGAGCCTCTAACACAATCATTGGTCACGCCAATCAGTGGACAACAAACGCAAGTGCATCCGTACGCTGGTGGAACCAGAGGCTGGCCGACTACGGTGCAGGATTCATGTTTATGCTATTTTTAGCAGACAACCTGGGTGGAGGGTCAGCAATTCGACAATTGGTCGGTGACTCACTGACCGGTGGCGCTGGTATCGTCGACCTCGCACAAACCCTAGGGCCATCTGGAACACCAATTGGCACCACCATGTCAGATATTTTCGCGAATTTCACCGCATCTGTGACACTCGACCATGGTACGCAGGCTGAATTCGGCCTCGATAATATCGACATGTACGAAACATGTGGTGGAAACCAGTTCTGTAGACTACAATTGTCAGGCTCCAACTTGAATTGGGGCAGTATGTGGCAATCAGGAACACAGGATATCGAAGGATGGGGAGTGCATGCATTCCGCTTCAAGGACGGAACTGGTGCACCCTTGAATATCATGATTCAGCCAAGCGAACTGGGTTTTGCTGCTACTGCACTATCACATGATGCCGCTGCAGGCACTTGGTCCATGGAGCAATTACGATTCGACCCCATGACAGGGATTGGCACAGCATTGATTCCAAGCTTCGGTAACGCGACTGATGATGTTTACCTCATCGTATGGTACGAAAGTGCTGTAGACGATTGTGATTACACAAGCCCCAACTGCAATTTCGCTGGTGGAACCGAATATCCGATTGCTACATTCGATGTCATGGCAGGATTGATTACCCAGCCAGCGCAAATCTCAGTTGCTCAAGAATTTACCACCGATCGAGATGAAGATGGTGATGTTGACACTGTCGAGGCAACAGTTGAAGTCACATCTTCTGCGTTCTACGAGGTTTTGGATATTGAAGTCAGGGCATTTGAACAAAATACACTGCATGACACATTGTCATTCTCCTTAGAGGCAGGGAACAGCGTACCTGTCAATCAAACCGTTTGGTTCACGCCTCCTTGGGATGGAGATTGGTCACTCAGTTTTACAATGCGGAATCAGATTGGCGAAATTGTAGATGAAGCATTGACTTTGCCTCTGAACCTGACCAACATGGCCCCGGTTGCCGTGGGTGGAGCCGCTTCCAATGCAACACAAACATGGTTGCCACTCCAATTCTTTGGAGCTGGGTACGATTTGTGGGGACTTGGATTGACCAATGAGTCATTTACCAACAATGAAACACCCATTGGTTACAATTGGAATTTCGGTGATGGTTTGGCAGGTTCAGGCCTCAAAGACCCATTGCGGTCATGGCAAACCCCCGGTACGTACAATGTCACTCTAACCGTCACCGACCAAGGTGGTGCAGTCAGTACACCACAACAGTGGGTCATCAGTGTCAACGATACTCAGCCGCCGATTCCGAAGATTGATGTTGGATCTCCACCATCGGCCATTACCGACCCCTACACGTTGTTGACGTCTCAACGTGTACAATTCTCCGCTGCTAGAAGCGAAGATAACGTTCCTCTGAATCAACTGACATTCACCTGGGACTTTGGAGATGGGACGGTTGTTAGTGGACAGGGTTTGTATGAGGTATCGCATGAATGGACGGTTGGTTCAGCCAACGGTACCGAGTATATCCTGACCCTGTTTGTTGACGATGGTACACATTTGACCAACATGACAGTGTCAATTTTGATTCAGAATCGGGTCCCACGGCAGATTTGGAGCGAAGATTTGCAAACCACAACGTTGACTCCTTTGAGCCTCCCGACAGTTTTCACAGATGACGACGGAACCATCGTCGACACTGATTGGTGGTTTGATGAGAACGTCAACTTGGACGGTGGTATCGTCACGCTGTCCTCACCATTTACTCAGAATTACAGCGACAGTGCCAATCCCTTGGCCGCTTGGGCCACCCCGGGTTGGAAGAATATCACTGTATTTGCTACAGATGATGCGGGCAATGTGTCCGTCGCCACACTTCACGTCGAAGTGTTGAACCAACGCCCTGTTGCCATTTTCCCACGCCCAACAGATGGGACAACGAATACGATGTACACATTCTTGTCGTCGTCCTTTGACCCAGATGGGAATTCAGGCAACATGACACACAATTGGACCATTACTGGGATTGATCAGAATATGAACAACAACCAAGTAAATCACATGTTTACCGAACCTGGTGTGTACACAGTAACCTTGGTTGTCACCGATGAGAGGGGATTAGAATCGCTTCCAAAAAGTTACACAATTCACATTGAGAACCCCTTGCCTAAGCCTGTTCTTTCTGTTCATGAGGCTTGGCTAAATGGAACAGCCATCACTGTTCCAGGACAGGATTTGTCGGTTTACAATTGGCGTACATCATTCACTGATAGTGGTGATATTTTCGTCGCACCAGGGACTGTTTTACGATTTTCTTCAGAGGGATCACGTGACATGGACCTCGCATTCGATGGAATGCAAAATCCTGACCAAAATGCACCCGATTGGAATGGAATTGTTGAAACCACTTGGAATTGGGGGGATGCTTCACCTCCTTCCAATCAAATTGATGCTTGGCACATTTTCGAGCAAACTGGATATTACACTGTGACCTTAACCGTCCGCGACGGATATGGGACAGGAGATAGCAATTCAACTACCATTGGTATTTGGGTATCCAGTGCCCCCACAATCACTACTGAGGACCTGGTTGCTGAGAATTCCGCATTTAGTGGCGCACTCAACAGTCTGAGGGCGACTGCTACAGATGCGGACATGGATTCAGGAATGCTTGCTTGGCGCGATGATGACGTATTGGTTGACAGCGACAATGATGGAATTCCAAACAATGATCGCGACACTGAACTCAACTTGAAACTCAGCTATGCTTGGGACCTAGATGATAGCGTAGATGCAGATGAAAATGGAAACTTCAACGATGACTGGGTGATGGACGAAGAATTCCCCGGAAGAATCGATGCATTGTGGAACGAAACTGGAGAATATGTGGTTAGACTCAAGGTTTGTGACGATACATTGGTTTGTACGATTCAAACATTTGAGATTACAGTCAGAGATGCTGATTCAGAAGATGAGGCATTGGGTGACCTCTCTTGGAAAGATTTGGTACCCTCTACCGATTCGGGAAGTTTGTACATCATCATCCTCATCGCACTCGTCTTGGCACTGGGTTGGTTGGTCATGCGCGAACCTGAAGAAATCGAGGTTGAAGCCGATCAAGCCGCCAGTACATACGACGTAACTGAAGTACACACTGAAGGGGGTATCTTGGGCATGGATCAACACGCGCCACCACCCAAACCATCCCACTTGACAAGGGATGACCGACGAAGCAAGGATTCAGGTTATGTGCGGCCTGTGACCAGCAGACGTCGGCGGTGAGCACGTGACATCTTGGAGACACTTGTGTTCCATCTTTGTGATCTCCATTCTCATGGCACCCCTCCTGACTGCATTTGGGTATGATGTCGCCCCTGTAGCGTCTGCACAGGTAAGTTGCAACCAGCTGTATGAAGATGGTGTGATTGACACGAATACAGTCGAAGAATTTCAGATGATCGATGAAGGAACGGCCCACATGGATG
>MDTC01259671.1_pt1 | contig 11781 bp, 7 predicted proteins | sample 811181 | NCBI WGS metagenome assembly MDTC01 (sample SAMN05326644, study PRJNA326480) | marine metagenome | isolation source: seawater | place: Pacific Ocean: North | collected 2011
CTAGATAAAAACGATATTTTAAATGATGTTTTTGGAGATTTTTGTGTTGGAAAATAAAACAATTGCTGTTGTGGGAGGGGGTCATGCAGGCATAGAGGCTGCGTTTGCTGCTGCTCGAATTGGTTGCAGCGTTAAGCTAATTTGCTCTGACCCCTTAGCCATTGGAAGGCTGTCCTGTAATCCTGCCGTTGGAGGGCTTGCAAAAACACATTTGGTAAAAGAAATAGATGCCTTGGGGGGAATAATTGGTTATGCCGCTGATGCCTGCGCCCTACAATATAAAACTCTCAACAAAACAAAAGGCAGGGCTGTTTGGTCTCTTCGCGCTCAGGTAGACAAAAAAAAATATCCTGAATTTATTCAAAAACTTATTAAAAAAAATTCTTTAATTGAGGTTGTTGCAGGAGAGGCTTCTTCTTTAAGTATTAAAAATAAAAAAATAAACGGTGTTGTTTTGTCCAACAAAAAAAAGGTTCCTTGTTCTGCTGCTGTTATTGCCTGTGGAACTTTTGTTGATGGCCTTATTCACATAGGAAAAACGTCTTATGCTGCCGGCAGGTTTGGCGAAAAAAATGTTGTTGATATTTCTAAAAGCCTTGTAGATGCAGGGCATTCTTTTATTAGGCTTAAAACAGGTACCCCTCCCCGAATTAGCTTAAAGTCAATAAACATTAAAAAAACAACTGTGGCAGGAGGAGATGATAATTATTTCCCTTTTTCTTTGTCAACAACAAACAAAATAAAAAAACAGGAAGATTGTTTTTTAGTAAACACCAATAAAAATGTTCACAGCATAATCAACAAAAACATCAAGAGTTCAGCAATGTTTTCTGGAAAAATAAAAGGGGTTGGCCCAAGATACTGTCCTAGCATTGAAGACAAGGTACATAGGTTTGAAGAAAGAAGTTCTCATCATTTGTTTTTAGAGCCTGAGTGGTCTGGCTCTGATCAAATATACATCAACGGCTTTTCCACCTCTTTGCCAAAAGAGACTCAAAAAAAAGCACTAAAAAGCATTGAAGCATTAAAAAACGTTAAGTTTATACGCCCAGGGTATGCTATTGAATACAACGTCGTTCCTCCAAGAGAACTTAAAACAACGCTTGAATCAAAAAAAGTTTCTGGCCTGTTTTTATGCGGCCAAATTAATGGAACCTCGGGATATGAAGAGGCAGCCGCCCAAGGCTTAATGGCGGGCATTAATGCTGCAAAGCTTGCCATAAAAGACACTCCTTTTATTTTAACTCGACACGAATCATACATTGGTGTTTTAATTGATGACTTGGTAACAAACCACCTAGACGAACCATACAGAATGTTTACATCGAGAGCAGAACATCGGCTGTATTTGCGTCCAGACAACTGCTATTCTCGGCTTTATAAAAAGGCTCTAAAAAATAATATTTTAAGCCCAAAACAAATAAAAACCATTGAAAAATATCTCAAAACACTAGAAGAGGTGTTTGCTTTTACCAACACAAAAAAAACAATTATAAATTCTAAAAAAACACTAATCAAAGAGGCATTAAAAAGGCCTGAAATATCTTTTTGGAACCTAAAAGAAAGCTCTTTTCTAAAAACTAAAAAAAACACGCATCTTGCTGTTTTTGAGGCAGAAACATCAATAAAATATGAAGGTTATATACAAAATGAAATAGATAGAATAGAAAAAAATTCTCAATTGGAAAAACTAAAAATTCCTGATGATTATAGCTTTGCTAAAATAGAGGGTCTTTCCAACGAATCAAAAGAAAGGCTTTCTAAGGTTAAACCAGAAACCTTAGGCCAAGCTTCTAGAATTTTTGGCATAAGGCCCACAGACATTACTCTAATAGGCTTTCACCTACAAACAAAAGTTTCACGTGAAACTCGATAGCTGGAACAGAAACAAACAAACAAAAATAGAAAAAACAATTGAATCCTTTGGCGGAGCTCAAATTAAATGTCAATCAATAGATCTTTCCCCTTTTATTTTAAGTTTTTTAAAAAAATATAAAGTTTTTTTTATTTTAGACGCCTGGGACCTTGAAAACGTGCGTGGTTATTTTGATATTCAAAAAAATGATATTGGCTATTTTCCTCTAAAACCATCCAATAGATCCTCAGGTCAATATATAGATTATGACGAGCAAACATATAAAATAAACATAAACAAAGCTTCTAGCTGCTGGGAAAAAATAAAAATCATATTATGTGATAAACAGGCAGTTGAAGAACCTCTTTTTCCTAAAGTGCAGATTGAACACAAATCTTTTAAAACAGGACAGCAGCTGTCTCGAGGGTTTTTTATAAAAACTCTTAAATCCTTAGGCTATAAAGACAAGGAGGAGGCTCTTGAGATTGGAGCATATGTTGTTAGGGGTGGGGTTGTAGACGTTAAACCTTACAATTTAGACAGGATTGTTCGCTTTTCTTTCTTAGAGGAGAGCGGCTCGGAAATATACTACATTGACAATCACAAGATTGAGCTCTTAGGGCCAGAAAAAGATTTAATTGTTTCACGTGAAACAAAACAAAGCTGCATGTCTTTAAAAGACAAAAAAAACAAAAATGACTTGTTTGCAGTATATGAAAAAGGCTTTATTGTTGTATATAATAAAACAAAAAAACATTTTCCCGAGGTGAAGGTTTATAAAGATCGCTTTGATGCTGTTTTTTATAAAAAAAACACACATATAAAATATATTTTTGATTCTAATCTTTCGAGTTTTGGTGTTGTTTTAAACAAAAACCTCTACTTGGCTCCAACTTGGTATCAATTCAATATTCAAAAAAAAGGGAAAGAGCTCTTTGTCCATGAAATGAACATAGACGATTATTTTATTCATGATAAGTTTGGGTACTGCCAGTTTGTTGGTGTTGATACTTGTGTTGATGGAGAGGAAAAAATCTGCTTAAAGTTTAGTGATGGTTTAATGAAAATAAATACATCAAGCCTTTCAGATCTTTCTTTTTTTGGTGACAAAACAACAAATAAAGCTCTTTCCTTTTTGTCAAAAAAGGGAGCCTGGAAAAGAATTAAAAAAAGACATTTTAATGCTGCGAGCGAGGTGGCATTTTCTCTTTTTTCTTCTCATGAAAAAAGAAAAAAAACAAAAAAAACTCCTTTTAAGAAAGATTGTGATTTAGACAAAATGTTTTCATCTTATTTTAAATACAAAGAAACAGAAGATCAACTAAAGGCTATAAAAGATGTTGTGGGAGATCTTCAAAAAAATTTTCCAACAACTCGACTTCTATGTGGTGATGTTGGTTTTGGAAAAACAGAGATTGCACTAAGGGCTGTTTTTATGTGTTGTTATAATAATAAGAAGGCCGCGGTTGTTGCTCCTACTAAAATATTATCAAAGCAACTTTATGATGAATTTATACATAGGTTTAGTTTTTTTGGATATAAAATAACAAGTTCTGCAGACTTGTTTGTTGCTGACAAATTTGATGTTTTGATTGGAACCCACAAAGTTTTAAACAATTCTAGCGCTTTGAGCTTGTGCTCTTTGCTTGTTGTAGACGAAGAACATAGGTTTGGGGTAAAACAAAAAGAAAAAATCATTGAAATAAACCCTTTTAGCGACGTGTTGTACATGTCCGCGACACCGCTGCCAAGATCTCTTCAATTAGCCATATCTAAACAAAGAAGCATAACTCAAATCAACTCTCCTCCTTTTTCAAAAAAACAAATATTAACTCGTCTTTATTATTTCAACAAAAACCTTGTTAAAGAAATAATTTTAAACGAAACAAAAAGAGGAGGACAGGTTTTTTTTGTTGATAAGTCTGTTTATAATGTTAAGGTTGCCTTTTCTTTTATTCAGCAACTTTTTCCTTCTCTTCGTATTGCTTTTTTACACTCAAAACTCAAAGACAATAATATTATAAAAACAATGTCTTTGTTTAGAAAACAAAAAATAGATGTGCTTATTTCAACAACAATTATAGAAAGCGGTATAAACGTTAGTTCTGCCAACACCATAATTATAAACAACGCTGATTATTTTGGTTTGTCTCAATTATACCAGCTGAGAGGTCGTGTTGGAAGAGGTTCTGTACAAGCTCATGCTTTTCTCTTGGTTTCTAAAAATAATTTTTCTTCTGCTGCTCCTCGTCTTTCTTCTTTAATGAAAAATCAGTCTTTGGGGTCGGGGTATAATATTGCATTTGACGATTTAAACATTAGGGGGTCTGGCTCTGTTTTTGGATATAAACAAAGCGGTGCTTCCGCTGTTGGTTTTGAATATTATTCTAAGCTTGTTGCTCTTGCAATAAAAAACCAAACCGGAAAAGCGGAAGAGCCTTGTCGCATTTTACTGTCTCCTGGTGCTGTTCCTGTTTTAGCTGCCCCCTCTTCTTCTGAAAGGCTTTCAATTTATAGTTTTGTTTCTTCTTGTTCTTCTGTTTCAACTTTAGACTCCTATTATAAAAAACTAAACACTTTAATTTCTTTCAAGTCTTCTTCTTTTACTGCTCTTGTTTCTAATAGAAAACTTGAGATATTAACGCTGCACACCTGCATTTCTGAGCTTTTTTACAACAACAGTAGCTTAAATATATATATTAATCTTTTTTCAGCTTACTACTCTGAATCTTTTGTTAAAAGCCTTTCCTCTTTTTTAAAAAACAATAAAATTGTATATATTTTTGTTAAAGAAAAAAAATCATTAAAATTTCAATTTAAAAAGTCTATAGAAGATTGTTATATTTTGTTACTGAAATTTTTAAAGGAAAAACATGTATAAAAAATTGTTTTGTTTTGTTTTTGTTTCTTTTGCCTTTTCTCAGGTGGTTTTGCATGATTTTGGTTATAAAAAATTATATGATTATGATTTTTTCTATGAAAATCCTAAAAACCAATGGGTTGATTTAGACTCAACGAAACAAAAAGAAGCTTTTGAGTCTTTTATTAAAAAAGAGTTGGTTTTTCATGAATCTAAACTCCTGGGCATTAATAATTCTCCTGATGTTTTTAAAAAAACACAAGAAAGAAAAAAACAACTCCTTGTAAATCATTATTATGAAAGGGAGGTTGCTCTTCCTCTGGTAGAACCTTTTTATATAGAAAGTGTGTCTAAAAATATTAATAGAGATCTTTTAGTTTATCATATTTTGTTTGGTTATGAGGGTTGTGCTTTAGAGGGTTCTTTTTCAAAAAAAGATGTTGTTTTAGATTCTCTTATGTCTGTTTATAATAATATTAAAAAATCTTTCATTTCTTCAGAAAACAAGCTTGATGTATTTAAGGATTTTGCCTCTAAATATTCTAAAGACCCTTCTGTTGTTAACAATCAAGGTTATCTTGGTTGGGTTTCTTGGGGAAGATCTATTGATGAATTTCAAATTCCTTTGTTTTTACTTGAAGAAGGAGGTCTTTCTTCTCCTATTTTAACCCCATATGGTTTTCATTTGGTTTACATTGAAAAAGAAAGACCCTCTAGTTTTTCTTTTTATAAAAAAGAAACAACAAAAGATTTTGTCAATAAAGCCTCTTTACAATCTTTACCTTTTGATTTATTAAAAGAAACATCTATAAAACATGATTCTCTTTTACTTTCAGATGGTTTTTTTAAGTTAAATGACTCTTTTGCTGATCAGGTATTAATAGACTTACAAGATTTTATGAAAAATTCTAATTTAAGGGGTGGTAAAAAAACATACTTGGATTTTTTACAAAACAACAAGCCTGGTGTTTTATTTGTTTTTAAAAACAAAGGGTTTGGCCTTAACTGGCTTAAAAACAAAGTTTCACAAACTCCATCTACTCGTATTCCTTCAATTAAAACAAAGGAAGATTTTTCTAAGCTTCTTTCGGATTTTGTTCTTCAAGATGAAGTGGTTAACAGGGCATTAGATAAAAACATTATTTCTTTCTCTCTGGTTGAAGCTGAGTTTTTTAAACATAAAAAAAACATTCTTTATAATGCTTATATAAAACACTTAAATGATTCTTTATTGCCTCCTGACTCTTCTGTTATAAAAAATATTTATAAAAAAGGTCTTTCTGATTCTTCTTTTTATTCTCCTGAAAAAAGATTGGTTTACAGTTTAAATTTTTCATCTCTCAGTAAGGCTGACAGTGTTTTAATTCTCCTTAAAAAAGGCAACCCTTTTGAAAGCTTTTTTACTAAACTAAAACAAACAAAAAAACTTAAAACAATAAATAAGGGTAGCCGGGGCCCTTTAGGTGATGCCGCTTTTTCTTTAAACATAAAAGAATATTCTTCTGTAATAAAAAACACCGACAAAACATTTTCCATAATAATGCTCATAGACAAACAACCTCCCGTTCCTTTGCCTTTTGTAGGGGTGTATAATGAAATTGAACTAAAGTATTTAAAAGAAGAAAAAAAACAGCTTAAAAAAAACATATATAATGTTTTAAAGAAAAAGCATTCTTTTTCTTTTAACTATAAGGAGCTTTTATGATTTGGTTGTTTTTTTGTTTTTTTTCTATTCTTTTTTCTCAACCTCAGCTTGCTGATGGTGTTGTTGCTGTTGTTGGAAATCAAATTGTTTTGCTCTCTGATATTAAAGATGAAACTGATTTAATTTCTAAAGAAAAAAACATTTCTCCTAATTCTTCTTTATATGGCAAGGTTTTTGAGTCTGTTTTAGAAAAAAACATTAACAATAAAGTTATTTTAAATTTTGCACAACAAGATAGTTCTTTAATTGTTTCTTATGATGAAATTAAACAAATATTAGATGAAAGAGTTAATTATTATATACAAAGGTTTGGCTCTATAGATTCTTTTGAAAAAAAAGTTGGTATGACTGTAAACGAAATGAAAGAAAAAAATTGGGAAACAATTGAAGAAGAACTGCTTGTTGAAAAATATAGAATGAAAAATTTTGCTAATGTTAAAATAACAAAACATGATGTTTTTGCTTTTTACTCAGAATATAAAGACTCTCTTCCTCAGGCTCCTTCTTTTGGATCTTTTAGTATACTGGAAAAAAAAATAGTGCCTTCTGAAAAAAATAAAAAACTTTTTTTAGAAAAAACTTCAAATTTAATAGACAGCTTGAGGGTTGGTTTATTAGATTTTACTGAAGTTGCTTTAAAGCGATCTATTGATCCTTCCGTAAAAAATAACAAAGGTGTTTTAAACACCAACAGAGGGGATTTGGTTCCTGAGTATGAAAAAGAAGCTTACCTTTTATCTGCTGGAGAAATAAGCAACTTAACTAAAAGTCCTTTTGGTTATCATATAATAAAACTTTTAGATAAAAAAGGTGAAAAAATTAAAACTCAACACATTCTTCTCTCTTTGCCTGTTACTGAAAAAGATATAATTGAAAACTTTACATATTTAGAAAAAATAAAAAAGAAAACTTTAAACGACCCTGGCGTCTTTGATTCTTTAGCTTTTGTTTCTAGAGTTGGTTTTTCTGGTTTTTATGAAAAAAAATCTTTTGAAGATTTTCCTTTATTTGTTGAACAGTTTGTAAAAGAAGGGGAAACTTATTCTTTTTCAGAAATAATTAAAAACAAAGATTCTGTCTTTTTAATATATAAATATTCTTTTACAGATCAAGAAATTAAAACCTTAGAAAATAGTTGGTTTGAATTAGAACAACTTGCTTTAAATAAAAAAAGATTTGATGAATTTGGATTGTGGATAAAAGAAAAAAAAGAAAATTTGTATATTTTAATTAGTGATTTTTAACTTATCCACAATATTTTTATTATATCAACATTAAAGTTTAACTTTAAGAGCTTTCTTTTTTTTAATTGTTTTTATATTAATTAAGACTTCTTTTTTTATAATTTTTAACATATAAACATTATATATAATAATAATAAAATAAAGCTTATATATATAATTATAATTTGCTTGTTATATTAATAAAATCAGAATAAAATACCATATCTTAAAAAACAAAAAAAAGACATATATTTTTGAAATTTTCCATAAATAAAAAAAATTTTTACAATTCATTAATAGAACATAATAAAGTAGTTCCTCTAAGAACAACTTTACCAATATTAAGTTGTGTTGTTTTAGTCGTTAAAAAAGAAACACTAACGCTTAAAACTTCAGATTTAGAACAAACAATAATTTCTGATCAAAAAATTAAAACAGAAAAAGAAGGGGCTATAGCCTTGCCTATTGGAAAGCTTTTAGAAATTGTTTCTGTTTTAAAAGATGAAAATATAAAAATTTCGTGCAACGAAGATTTTTTAGTAGAAATAAACAGCAGTCAAGGTGTTTATAAAATTACAGGAAAAACATCAGAAGATTTTCCTGAAACCCCAACTCCTCAAGTAAAGCAAACAGTTAGAATTAAAGGAGAAGATTTTATAAACATAATAGAAAAAACAGGGTATGCTGCAAGTAAAGATGATTTAAAACCAGCTTTATGTGGGGTTTATTTCAATTTTAAAGAAAACCAAATAACTGCAGTTGCAACAGATGGACATAAACTCGTAAAACATGAACAAGAAGTAAAAGAAAAAACTACAGACTCTCTTTCAATTGTTTTGCCTATAAAATTTTTAAACATAGTAAAAACTATTACAGAAAACAAAGAAGAAGTTGTTGTTAAAATAGGAGAGAACCACGCACAAACAGAACAGAAAAACTTCACCTTAATTACCAGGACCATTAAAGAAGCTTTTCCTGATTTTAACAGTGTTATACCAGATAATAATAAAACAGTTGCAGAAGTTGATACTCAAGAAATAGTAGATTGTTTAAAAAGAGTTTCTATTTTTTCAAACAAAACAACAAAACAAACAATACTTTCCTTTAGCACAAAAGGAGTTATGTTATCTGCTCAAGATATAGAAACATCAACGTCTGCAAAAGAACATTTAGATTGTATTTTTAATGGAGATGAAATAACAACAAGCTATAATGCTAAATATTTAATGGAAGTAATTCAGTATTTAGGTGGTAAAAAAACAAACATTTATCTTAGCTCAGCCTTAACTGCTGCCGTTTTTCAAACAAAAGAAAATAAAGAAAAAGAAAAAACAACATCACTGTTAATGCCCATTAGGATTAACCAATAAATGTTTGAAAAAATAAACAACCTTTTAGATGTTTTTCTAAAAAACAAAAACCTAAAAAAAAATAAAAAAAGAGATCAGGTTGAGTTTATATGGGAAAAAAGAATAGAAAAAAAAATACAAAAAAACACAACTATATTAGACTTTAAAGAGGGAGTTTTGTTAGTTAAAGCAAAAAACCCAACATGGAAAATGGAAATTTCTTTAATGAAAGAAACTTTAAAAAAAAAATTAATAAACAGAACAAAATAATAAAAGAAATAAAAATTATTTAAATGGCAGACAATAACTATAGTTCAGAGAAAATAACAGTATTAAAAGGGCTTGAGGCTGTAAGAAAAAGACCTGCAATGTATATTGGAGATGTTGGAAAAAAAGGGCTACATCATCTAATATGGGAGGTTGTAGATAATTCTATTGATGAAGCAATGGCCGGCCACTGTGACACAATAAAAGTGACTATAGAAAAAGACAAAAGTATAACAGTTGAAGACAACGGAAGAGGGATTCCTGTTGATATAAATAAAAAAGAAGGAAAATCAGGGTTAGAGTTGGTTATGACCGTTTTACATGCAGGAGGAAAATTTGATAAAGATACATATAAAGTTTCGGGAGGGTTACACGGAGTTGGTGTATCAGTAGTAAATGCACTTTCTGCAAAATGTAAAGCAGAAATACACAGAGACGGAAAGATTTATAAACAAACTTATAAACATGGAATAGCTCAAAGTAAAATAGAAGAAAAAGGAACAACCAACAAAAGAGGAACTATTATTAATTTTGTTCCAGATTATGATATTTTTATAGATCAAAAATATGAAACTTTGGTTGTTGATGAAAGGTTGAGAGAGTTGGCATATTTAAATAGTGGTATTAAAATATTTTTATATGATAAAAACACAGACACAGAAAAAGAACATTTTTATGAAGGAGGTCTTTCAGAGTTTGTAACTCATTTAAACCAAAGCAATACAGTTTTATTTAAAGAACCTGTTCATATAAAAGGAGAAAAAGAAAATGTTCCTGTAGAATTAGCTTTATCTTACAACGAAACTTACTCTTCAAACATTTTAACATTTGTTAACAATATTAATACAATAGAAGGTGGCACGCACTTAGCAGGATTTAAAACAGCTTTAACAAGAAGTTTAAATCAATATGCCAACAAAAACAATATAATAAAAACAAAAAAGAATGAAAACATTTCTTTAAGTGGGGACGACGTAAGAGAAGGGATTACTGCTGTTTTATCTATAAAAGTTCAAGAACCTCAATTTGAAGGACAAACAAAAACAAAGTTAGGCAACGGAGAAATAAAAGGAGTTTGTGATTCTATTATAATGGAAGGCTTGTTAGATTTTTTAGAAAGAAACCCAGAAACAGCAAAAACAATTATTTTAAAAGCAGAAAATGCAGCAAAAGCAAGGGAGGCTGCAAAAAGAGCAAGAGAACTTGTTAGAAGAAAAAGCGTTTTAGATATATCTGCTCTACCTGGAAAATTGGCAGACTGTTCAGAAAAAGACCCTTCTTTAAGTGAGCTTTATATTGTAGAGGGTGATTCAGCCGGAGGGTCAGCAAAACAAGGAAGAAACAGAAGGTTTCAAGCAATTTTACCTTTAAGAGGAAAAGTTATAAACTCAGAAAAAGCAAGAATAGATAAACTTTTAAACAACAATGAAATCCAAACTTTAATTACAGCGTTTGGTGCTGGTTTTGGAGGAGACGGTGAAACAGAAGAAACATCAGCAGGAGATTTTGATGTAAATAAATTAAGATATCATAAAATTATAATAATGACAGACGCAGATATTGATGGTTCTCATATTAGAACTCTTTTGTTGACCTTTTTATATAGAAAGATGCCAGAATTAATAATAGGAGGATATGTTTATATTGCACTTCCCCCTTTATATAAAATAATTAAAGGCAAAAAAGAAAAATGGGTTTATACTGATAAAGAAAAAGACCTAGTTGTTGATGAATATAAACAGCAAAACATAAAATTTGATATGCAAAGATATAAAGGTTTAGGAGAAATGAATGCTGATCAGTTATGGGAAACAACAATGAACCCTGAAAATAGAACCCTTTACCAAGTAACCCTAGAACAACTTAAAGACCCTAATAAGGTTTTTTCAGATTTAATGGGAGATGATGTTGAACCAAGAAGAGAATTTATTTTAAAAAATGCACAATATGCAACAAACATAGACGTATAAAAAATGGAAGAAAACTTTAAAAACCAAAACATATTAGGAAGAGACTTAGTTGATGAAATGGAAGAATCATATCTTTCATATGCAATGTCTGTAATAATAAGCAGAGCCCTTCCAGATGTTAGAGATGGTTTAAAGCCTGTTCATAGAAGGGTTTTATATGGAGCATCAGGAATTGGTGCGCAGTGGAACAGAAAACATAAAAAAAGCGCAAGGATAGTTGGTGAGGTTATAGGTAAGTATCATCCACATGGAGATCAATCTATTTATGATTCTTTAGTTAGAATGGCCCAACCTTGGTCTTTAAGGTATATGTTGATTGATGGTCAAGGTAATTTTGGTTCAGTTGATGGAGATGGTGCAGCTGCGATGAGATATACAGAGGCAAAAATGTCAAAAATTGCTTCAGAGATGCTAAAGGATATAGAAAAAGAAACAGTTTCTTTTCAGCCTAATTTTGATGATTCTTTAGAAGAACCAACAGTTTTGCCTGCCCAAATACCAAACCTTTTAATGAATGGTTCTGAAGGAATTGCTGTAGGAATGGCAACAAAA
>MDTC01274271.1_pt1 | contig 11781 bp, 15 predicted proteins | sample 811181 | NCBI WGS metagenome assembly MDTC01 (sample SAMN05326644, study PRJNA326480) | marine metagenome | isolation source: seawater | place: Pacific Ocean: North | collected 2011
ATCGCAGCAGTCAGGGCCCTATAGGCGGCCATGTTCCTGTCCGGATCTATCTCTGGGACGTCCCCGCCGATGCCGCCAGCACCATCGTCTCGGAGCATGTAGGATATTTCGCTGGCTCCGAGTTCCTGGTGCGTCTGGCCGATCAGGAAAATCGCATCACCTGGCTTCTTGAAGTCGGATGAGATGGCCTTGCGCACGTCATGATGGTTTCCGAGGAGGCTGAAGAGTAGCGTGGGCGGGACGCTGATCTTCTCACCTCCAAGCATAGCGTCGTTCTTCATGGAGTCCTTCCCGCTGATGCAGGGGAGGCGATATGCCCTGCATACGTCATCCAAGGCACGGTTGGCTCTCACTAACTGGGCGAGTTTGTACTTCCCGTCGGGGGTCTTGGCCGACTCTATGGGATCCGGCCAGCAGAAGTTGTCGAGGCCCGAGATGAGGTCCAAGTCCACGCCAACGCAGACTGCGTTACGCAGGGCCTCGTCCACGGAGGCGGCAGCCATGGCATAGGCGTCTATGTCGGAGTACCTGGGAGCTATGCCGTTCGAAACGACCAGCCCCTGTGTCCCACCCTGCAACGGGGCGATTACCGCTGCATCCCCGGGAGCGTCGTGGTTAGCACCAACGAATGGCTTGATCACGCTCTGGGCCATGACCTCGTGATCGTAAGACCGTACCCACCACTCCTTGCTAGCGACGTTCGGCCTGGCTAGCAGCCTACCGAGAGTCGCTCCCATTTCCGAATCGTCCAGATCGAGCGTCTCGACTGGCAAATGGACGGGGGGCTGCCATTCGGACTCGAGTATGAGCTGTGGGCAACCATCGAAGAGGAAATTGATGGGCAGGTTGGCGACCGGGGTCTCCCCGTGACGGACAACGAATGCGCCGGAGTCAGTGAACGAGCCCACGGCAGTGGCCTCCACTTCATGCAGCGCGGCTAGTGACTCGAAATCTGAGCAGTCCTCTGGCCTTATGCCGACAGTCATTCTCTCTTGCGATTCGGAGACCAGTATCTCCCACGAAGAGAGCCCGGCCTGCTTCAGAGGGACCGCACCGAGATCCAGGACCGCTCCCCCCGTGAGTTCGGCCATCTCGCCCACACTACTGGAGAGCCCTCCGGCTCCGTTGTCCGTGATGACCTGAATCAGCCCCGCATCCCTAGCCTCGAGAATCATGTCAATCATTTTCTTCTGAGTGATTGGATCGCCTATCTGGACTGCGGAGCTCGGGCTCTCCTCGGTCAGCTCAAGGCTGGAGAAAGTGGCTCCATGGATTCCATCGCTTCCGACTCGCCCCCCTACCATGTAGACAATATCACCCGGTTGAGGAGTTTTCACATGGCTCTCTCTGCCATCGGCAAGTAAACGCGGCATGATTCCGACTGTGCCGCAGAAGACCAGCGGCTTGCCGATGTACCGCTCGTCGAATACTATTGCTCCATTGACGGTCGGGATTCCTGATTCGTTACCTCCCGACCTGACTCCTGAATGGACTCCTCTGAATACCCTCGAGGGATGGAAGAGACCTGGAGGGATGGTTCCCGAGTAGTCTGGCGGACCGAAGCAGAATACATCGGTGTTAGCAATCGGCCTAGCCCCGAGCCCCGTGCCGAGTATGTCTCGATTCACCCCCACTATCCCGGTGATGGCTCCCCCATAGGGATCTAATGCGCTGGGACTATTGTGGGTCTCAGCCTTAATGCAGATGCTCCATTCATCATTCCATGAGATGACTCCGGAGTTATCGTGAAAAATGCTTAGCAGCCAGTCTACACCGCTCTGAATGTCAAGGGTGGGTTGCATAATGTGGGTCTTGAACAGGGAGTCGATTGTCGAATCCTCGCCTGTAACCTTGTCAGTATGCCTTATTCTGGCTGCAAAAATCTTGTGCGAGCAGTGCTCTGACCATGTCTGTGCGAGGCATTCCAGTTCCGCGTCGGTGGGGCGATCCGAGGGGAGGCTCATCGCCTCCCTAGCCGACCTGACCGTGGGTTCGCGGTAGTGTGCTTGTATCGCCCTCATCTCATCGATATTGAGCGCCAAAAGTCCCTGCTCGCTGATTGCGATTAGCTCTTCGTCACTGACCTCCAAATCGACTGTTGCTGGCTCCTGGAAGGTTGCTGGAGGCATCTCTGGGAACTCCAGAAGAGGCCAAGACCCTGTTGAGCAGTCTTCACGTCCCGCCACTGCCACCCTCTCGATCATCGGATTGTGAAGGATGACTGCCAAGTCGTCTGGTGAGATTCCAGCTTCAACCCCCCAGAAGGCATAGGTGGTGGATGTAGCCACTATCGCCGATGATTGGTTTGGAAAAAGAGTCAGCAGACCATCCAATCCCGCTTGGCCGGAGTTGTCCGTAACGCCTGGCTTGAAACCGATCTGGATTGCTGCTTCGGGTGGATTCGAGAAAGTTTCCAGCATCCTAGAGCTCATGGAGCCGACTTCGATCACCGGATCGGCGAACAGGTCGTAAATCAGGGACTCGGCCTCTATGTCGGAAACATCGGATCTGACTTGGTACCCAAGTATTACCCGAACTGATAGCACATCGATCCCATGGTCCACTTTGAGCATAGATCTCACGCTCTCGCCACGTGCATCAGGCAGCCCATCGAGATCCTTCGTAGTAACTTCGAAGAGCCGGGTATTGGTTTCAGTAGGCATGTTCTCACTCTATGCTTGGAAAGCCTCGCTCAATTGCCAACCGAGCCATGCAGTTACTGGTGCCAACAAGTTGAGTGCGACGTAAAGAGCTGCTATCGCTGCACTATCGTCCTTGATGAGTCCGACGGTCTCGACGCCGAATGTGGACATCGTGGTAAAACCGCCCAATAGTCCGGTTCCTAGGAAAAGTAGTGACTCCGTATGTAGTGAGGCGGCCATCAGCGCGCCAAGGAGGAAAGCCCCAGAGAGGTTCACGGCTATTGTCGCCCATGGAATTTCACCCGTTCCGGAGGGCATCGCTTCCGCGACCCCCCAACGTGCTATCGAGCCGATTGCGCCCCCCAGACCGACCAGTGCCGCTGGATGCATGGGGCTGGCGGGAACTGACGGGGCTTCATATTTCTGAGAAGAGGGAAGACTTCACAAACGGGCGAGTACAGGACTACAGGATGAAAGCGGAGGATGCTTGGGGGCCCAGATGGGTGAACTGCGCACACCCGCTATCTCATGAGTTCATGCGTATTTCCAGCGAGAAGCAGTCTTTGGTGGTACTGGCGGCAGACCTCCCCTCAGTAGATGGCATAGTTGAGTTAATCGAAGAGGTGGGAGATTACGTTTGTGCACTGAAGACGCATGTTGACATGGTCGAGGGTTTCAATATGGGGGAGTGGGGAAGAGTGGTGGATGCTACTCGTTCGAAGGGTATGTTGCTATTCGAAGATCGGAAGTTCGCGGACATTGGTAGGGTGGCTCAGACTCAGATGGGGGGTTTGTATGATATTCGTTCTTGGGCTGACCTGGTCACCTCTCATAGTATCAGTGGCCCGGATGTCATCGATGGAATAGCCGGGGCCTGGGATGAGGTGGAGAGAATCGGTGGTGTCCTACTTCTGGCTCAGATGTCCAGCTCGGGAAACCTACTAGTCGAGGGATATACCGAAAGTACCCTGGACATAGGCAAGGCCTCCCCTCATGTGTTGGGGTATATCGGAAATGGGAGTTCTGTTTCTGAGTTGAGAGAGCTTCGTTCCAAGGTCGGTGATGGTCGAATGATTTGGACGCCGGGTGTAAATTTAAGTGCTGAAGAAGGAATCCTAGGACAAAGGTACGGTCATCCAGTGGAAGCTGTGCTAGCAGGTTCAGATGCGATCATAGTAGGTTCTGGCATACACAAGTCGGACGATCCTCTTGCAGCAGTACGGGAGTATGCTTCTTCCTCATGGGGAGCATTGCTGGAGAGGTAGCGTGGCGGTAGCAGGAGACGTGGTAGCGTGGGGCTGCTCCGTGTTGGTTATTTTAGGGCTAGCTTGGTATGTTTTTTACGAGGTTCTGAAGAGATGGAGAGTCGGGTTGAGGCTGTCTGCATTGGATGAGAGCCTGTTGTACGATGATGGTGTCTCTGTGGAAGTCATAACGGACACACCAATCGGAAGCAGCATCGTTGGTGGTGCTGTGGCCGAGTTCATGGAAGACTCCGGGCCTTAGATTCCGACGAATCCGAGGTAGAAAGCTGCACTGAATCCTATCGAGCCGATCGTAGAAATTAGAATCAGGGCACGGAGTAGCCGCCTCTTCCTCTTTGGCTTGGGAGGTTCTGGAAGGGGCGGTAACGGAGTTGGGGGAGCATCTATCTGACTTGGTTCCTCAGAGAGTGGGGGAGATGGTAGAGGAGGGAGGGGAGAGGGTTCATCCTCTAGATCGGGATAGAGGGCATCCAAGTCCGCCAAACCCGGTGCATTTGGAATGGGTCCGTTCATCAGTACCCACTTCTGATCGATGTCCGCCCTAGTAAGAGGAGTGACGAGCACAGAAACCGCGCCCGCAGAATAGGCTGCGTCGTTTGCCTTGCTCAATCTCGATTTGCTTACAACGAAGACGATGCGCGCTTCTGGATCGCTCTCACGTATCTCCAGGGCTGCGACGTGCCCGTCCATCGTTGGAAGATTTAGGCCTAGGAAGACCATACTTGGCTTGATTTTGACGTATTCGTCCACGGCCTTGTCCCCATCGTCACAGATTTGGGAGGTCCACCCCCTCTGGCTCATTATTGACTTCAGTCTGCTTGCCGTGATTCCGTTCTCATGGACTATGAGGGCGTTCGGCTTGTCTTCCGAAGTCATCTGGTGGTCCCACATAGGTGGGGGTCAAGAAGGGGCTGGTAGTTAATCATGAAAGTAGTTGATCTACTAACCAGTTTGGATCGAACGGTTCCAAGTCATCGTAGCCCTGTCCGGTTCCGGCGAGTATGATCGGTCGGCCGGTGGCATGCGATATCGATAGGGCTGCGCCTCCTCTGGCATCTGTGTCGAGTTTGCAAAGTGCAGCGCCATCGAAGGTCAGTCTCCTCTGGAACTCAATTGCTTGAGTGACTGCATCATTGCCGGCGAGTGCGTCTGCGACGAAGATTACTAGATGCGGTTTGGTTACCCTGTGGACCTTCTGGAGCTCCTCCATCAGGTTGGACTTGTTCTGCATCCGACCTGATGTGTCAATGATCACCACCTCGTCGCCCCTGGCCTTCGCGCTCTCAATGGCATCCCTTGCGACTGCTGCTGAATCTCCTCCTCTCTGGCTCTTTATGCACCTGATTCCCAATCGGTCTGCGTGAGCCGCTAATTGGTCTATTGCTCCTGCTCTGAACGTGTCCGCAGCGGCTAGCACCACACCATATCCTTGGTCATCCAGCCTCTTGGCGATCTTTGCAGAGGTGGTTGTCTTTCCGGTTCCGTTCACTCCCACCATCATTATGACCACGGGGGATCCTTCAGACAGGAAGCCTCGGATCGTTCTATCGAAGTCCCAGTATCCGGCTTTGAGCAGGGACAGGAGTGCGCCCCTGAGGCCTCTCTCCACAACCTCGCTGAGTGGAGCCTTCCTGCTCACTCTGGAGCCGATTATGTGGGCCCTTAGATTCGTGATGAGCTCAGATGCGGCATCATGGCCCATATCCGAGGATAGTAGTTCATCCTCTAGCTCCTCGAGTATCTCATCCAGAACCGGTCCCCCACTAATTACCATCCCGCCGATATTGGTTTGAAATTCGGATAGGTCGATTTCGAAGGAGACATCGGACTCTGCTAGTCTTCTTCCAGTGGTTGAATCCATTGGATTGGTTTTCGTCCACTTCAGGGGTTCCTGGGGAGACTTAGTGGCTTGTTCTCGAGCGGCTCTCTTCCTCTCCTTGGAGTTGATAGGAGTAGCGAATGGGTCTGTGATGTCGTCTTCGAGGTCGTCCCATTCGCTATCGCTTTCGTTTTTTCTCTCGGGGGCTTTGTCCTCTTCGTTCATGCTTCTGAGGGCGACCTTTCGCTCAGCTATCGCTTTCTCTGCCAATTCGGAGCCTTCTTCCGTGATGAAGCTAGAGTCTTCATCAGCCTGCTTGACCTTCTTTCGGAAGCGATCGAAGAGTCCCATGAAAAGTCCTCAGTCATCTAGGGTTAGCTCGGTTCCCCTCTTTCTTCTCGGCCTTCGTATCGGTTGGCTTACCTGGGTTTGTTCGGCCTCATTCTGGCCTTCCTTCGCTTGTTCCTGTGCCCCGTTTGCTATCTCATTGAACCTACTCGCAAGAGATACCACGTGATTCTCGAGCTCATCGTGCTCGTTGGAAACCGAGTCTATGATTCCATTCAGCTCGTCATTCCTTTTCTTGAGAATCTCGAGGGCCTCCGGTCTAGTCTTCTCCGCCTGAACTCTGCTTCCTATGTCCACTACAGCACCTGCATCAGCCGGTATGTCTGCCACGATTTGAACGCCGGCGCCTAAGGGTACCATGGCCCCCTCTGCTCCATCGACTGAGATTGATTGCAGTGCCTCCATAGCGTGCTCCTGTTCGATTTTGATTCCCTCTAGATTGCGGATCTGCTGCTCTAGAGCCTGGAGGCGCTCTCTGTTCACCTCAACCAGTTGGGCCAAGCGCTGAAGCTCTGCCCTGTCAGGCTCAGTCATGGACCACGGGATGCAGGGGGAGCAATGAAGGCGTCGCTGGTGCAATTATCCCTGCTATGAGTACAAATCCCTTGGTGGAATCTGAGAGCAAGTCATTCTCCATCCCAGATTCCTTCGGCAATCATGAACTCCATTACTCGCTCAGAGACGTTTGCCCGATTACCTCCTCGGACCCCTGTGGCGGAAACGGCGAAAACCTCGGCTGGGATGTCTTTGGCCTCCCTCACCTCGTAGCCGACCTTGCGGCCATAGGATACTGCCTCTATGTCTGGCATTATCCAAGCCTCAACATCCTCATCTGAATACCTGTGCTCGACCATGCGCTTGCGGAGATGGGCTGGGTATGGGTCGGAGTCGGTGACAGGGGTGTCTCGGATCCCGACAATTACTCTCTTGCCCTTGTCTAGCTCTTGCTGGATTAGCCATTCATGCCCCACGTGAAGTGGTTGCCAGCGACCGGGTAGCAAAACCGCCTTCGGTTTCTCGAACAAGTGCGAGAGTTCCTCGACCATGTCGTCCACCGTGTGACCCGGCGCGCCGCTTGAGTCAAGGGTCATGTGTACGCACTGTGGCTCGTCGAATGGATCCGAAATTCCCGTGAAGTTGGTGATCTCCCCCGACCTTGCTTTGGCATATAGGCCCTTGACATCACGGTCCTCGCATACTTCTAGAGAAGTTGAAACATGCACCATAATCGAATTATCGGGAAGGATTTCCAGAATTCTTTCACGCACGTCCTCGTAGGGGGTGATGAAGGAGCAGATGACGGGGGTGTGCTTGGACATCAGTCTAGCCATCTTCGCGATGCCAAGAAGGTGTCTCTCCCTCCCCTTTCTTGAGAAGTCGTTGTTTGAGAAGAAGTCTCTGATCGTGTCGCCATCGAGTAGTTCCGCTCCATACCTCTTTGCCGCTGCCTCTGCTATCGTAGTCTTACCGGCCCCAGAGAGCCCGATTAGCCAAACCACCTTGTTCCCCATTTCCACACCTGAACGACTCGGCGACCCAAGTCAGTCATTTAATCCTGATTCTGAGCCCAAATCTCATTCCAATCGGCGCTACACGCAACCAAGAAGTATGGATTGAGGACATCATTCACTATGTCATAGTCCAGTGGTCGACAGTCCGGCCCAATTACGAAACCGCCGGCTGACTCTACGACTGCGTGGGCTGCTGCTATGTCCCAGCAGGAAGTGGGGCCGAACCTCGGGTAGAGATCGGCTGTTCCATCTGCAACCACACAAGCCTTCAGCGATGAGCCCATTCTGACTAAGTCGTGTCTCCCGATTTGTTCTGCGAACGTTTCGTCTCTTTCCGCTCTATGGCTGCCGCTTGCTACGAGTCTGATGGGATTGGTGGTTTGGCTGTTCACAGAGATGGTTTTCGAAATTGAGTCGACTATGCGAGATGCCGGTGTTAATTCGCCACCGAACCACGATGTCTTGGAAACCGGGGCATGGACGACTCCGAAAGCGGGTTTCCAGCGATCCCTGTATCTCTTCATGAGTGCGATGTTTACCGTGAACATCCCGTTGCGTTTGATGAACTCCTTAGTCCCATCGAGTGGGTCCACCAGCCATGATGCATCTGAATCCATTGGATTGCCGATCCTTCCTTCCTCAGACACGATTGGAGTGTTGGGATCTATCGATGCCAGTCCTCTGACTATGGTATTGTGAGCGGCGATATCGGCCTCCGTGAGTGGTGATTCGTCACTCTTTGTCTGAACCTCGATGCCCTCAGAGGATTCGTAGACATCCATTATAGCCTGCCCTGCTTCAACTGCAATGCGGACTATTTCCAGAGTATCGAATGACATTGGAGATCCCTAGAAGTCCTCAAGATCGTCAGCTGCTTGCTCTAGATTCGCTCTGGTTTCGTCATCCAGGTAGAATAGGAATGGGTCCTCGTCCCCCATGATATCCTTCCATGAAGACATGGCCCTTGCCCAAATCTCCTCTTTGGAGTTCCAAATCAGCATCCTATCTACGAATTTACAATACCTCTGAATCTCCTCGTCCTCAGGAGCTATGCGTCTCAGAATCTCATTGGTCTGTGCTATCACTAGCCCCCAAGTGGGATTCAATTTGTATGTAGTGAATGGGTTCCTCTCCTGGTTTACGGTGATGTGGTCCCTCCACAAACCGAAAGTCACGTCGTAAAAGAATCCGGCTAGGAGGACGATGGTTAGGACACTGGTTGCGATACCGAATAACCCGATATATGTCATGGGGATGAAGAAGAGTGTCTCGTTCGATTCGAATCTCCACGATACGTAAGGCCATACTAGGAGGGTGATTGTGGCTGTCCAGAAGCCCAGCCCGATTATCGCCTGGCTCTGCTGAATTCGCCAATATTGCCTCATCAACCACTTCTTCATGTGAGTGACCTCCAGACGTGTCACCTTTCAGAATTGCCCATTATAGTGACTGGTTTTACGCAGTCTATCGTCACTCTTCCTCTGCTTTGGGAGCCGAGGACGGCGTTCCGCTGGTACCAAAGTGGGCTCGGACGACTGGTGCCGACGAAACCCCCGGATCGATTTCTGCAATTCCGTCGACTAGGATGAATCGCCTAGTGACCCTGTGCCTGCTGCCGAAAGTTGAGAGGAGGCGTTCCATGGCATCTTCTTTGTCTGTGGCCACGAGGTCGACTGAGAATGGTTGGTCCTTCTTGCCTGCTCTGTATGACCCGTGCGCCCTGAATGCCTTCATGGCGCGGCCGAGATAGGGCCCTGATTTAACCGAAGCGGGTATACAGTTCCTCAAGGTTCAAGTGAGCGTCTGTTTGGTTCATCCCGAGTTCGTATGACAGTGAACACCCCAACCGAGGACGAAGGTGTGGGTCTGCGAGACCGTTTGGCAGACATTCCTCGGGAGAGGCTGGTGGATGAAGTAGTATCCAGGTGGGATGACATGATTCGGCTCGAGGGTGAGGTCGCCAACCTCAGACGCAGGGTTAGGGAGGCGGAATTAGTCTCTCAGAGTGGAGGTGTTGATGGGGCATTGATTGGGGAGCTCGAGGAGAGGTTGCGTATTGCAGGATCGAAGGTTAGGCAATTGGAGGGAGTCGTACAGAACGAAAAAGCCCGCAGGGAAAGTGCAGAAGCTGATTCTAGCAGGCTGGCCGGCCTGCAAGAAGAGAATGCAAGGCTCCTTAGAAACGAAGAGGAGCTCCTGCTCCTGGTGCTAGATATGGAAGCCCAGATTGACAGGCTGGCTTCGGACTAGTGACATGTGGTCAAGGATGTTCACTCTTCGGAGTCTTCTTCATTCCGACCGGTGAGGGAGCCGACCGCTCCGAAGAGGTCCGATAGTACAGCCTTAGCAACGGACATCCCTCCCGATATCACGGGCAGTATGGGATTGGAGTCGTCCGGGAGACTTGCCTTCTCCCTGATATCTGGGATGAACGGCTCGATCTCACGATTGTCGAACCAAAGTGAGCCGCACTTCAGGCACCCGTCCACCTCTATGGGGCCTCCTTGGGTAGTTGTGACTGGGCCCTTCACCATCTCCCCATGGCAAGTAGGACATCGGTAGCCGGCGGACTCCCCATCAAAGACTGATTTCCTAACGTTCCTGAGGTTTGTCTGTCTCATGTTTGAGTTTAACCATCGATCGCTAGCTAGGATGCCCCTGCATGAATCGCAGTAGTGCATGCGCCCCACTACGAGGTCACCCTGTGCCCCCATCTCGGAGTTACAGCAGGGACAGGTGACCTCGGACACAATAACCCACCAATGGGGTGTGGTATCAGTATGCCTGCGTTAAGCTCGTCATAGGATGCCGCTAATCAGGTCGAAAAGCACCGCCTGAAGCTCGCTGGCGTCATCGTACTCTTCCGTAATGTTGCCTGTGATGATCCAATCCGCACCAGCCTCGGAGGCTGCTCTTGCAGAATGAGAGTCCCGAATACCCCCTCCAACGATTATTGGGAGGTCGCACGACCGCCTGGCCGCCTTGATCAAATCTGGGTTTACTGGGCTCTCGGCACCGCTCCCTGCCTCAAGGTAGACTAGGGAGAAACCCAGAAATTCCGCAGTCATGGCATAGGCCTCGACTCGCCCCGTTTGGTGAGAAGCGATGAGATCGGCCTTCCCGACCTTCCCGGCCATTCCCCCAGGTTCGCAAATCAAGTACCCCATCGATACGGGTTCTATTCCTGCTTTCTTGACGAAGGGGGCGCCCTTGACCTGCTCTCCAATTAGGAATCGCTGGTCCATCGAGTTCATGAGCATCATGAACGTTATTCCGTCTGCGGCAGGTGACAGCGCAGCGGCGCCTTGGGGGAATAGGACCACGGGGACACCCGTCGTATCCTCTTCTACTTCGGAGTCTTGGCTCGCTGCCCATGTCACTAGTTCCAGCGCCTCTTTGATAGCGACGATTGTAGCATGCACATTGTCCATATCCGTGTCTGAGGACCCCCCCACAAGGATCATCCTAGATCCTGCATTTACTGCGGCCATGGCTCGATTGGCGGCTATTTCGGGTGCTTGATCAGCGGGGTCTATGACTATCGCGTGTCTAGTGCCGGAGGACCTGTCGCGCATGTATTCCCTGATCACGCCCATGTTCTCACCTACTGTTCAACGGGGTGTATTATTGTATCAACAATAGTCTGAGCTAGTTGTATTCCCAATTGAACCTCTTCCGAGACGTAAGCAGACGGGTGGTCGCCATCCCATGTCATCTCCTGTATTGATACGCCGGTGTACTCTGGTTTCTCAAGGTCCCAGATCTCAATTGTTCCATCGGGTCGTTCCCCAAAAACGGCGGTTTGAGTGGAATCCTCCTTTCTGCAGACCAATCCATGCCATCGTGGTTTTTCCTGTCTGTCATACCTAAGATCCAATATGTGGTCTGCTTTGATCGATCCCTTCCCCATTGGTCCTGCACCTACGAACATAGCTTCTCTTTCGGATACCGTTGTTACCCTCGTCCTGAGGTGGAAGATGCCCCCTCTTTTCGAAAGTTGGATTCCTATGGCTTTGAGGAGCCACGAGCCACGGACTGCTGTGGATGAGAGGGTCGGGGTCTGCGAGAACATTTCCGAAATCCAGTGTGGCGGACATGGAGGCCAAGAGGGGATTAGGCCGGGCACCTCTCCGATTAGGCCGATCTCGGCTCTTTCTGTGATGATAGAAACCTCTGCTTCTGGGGCCACATCGAGA
>MDTC01073765.1_pt1 | contig 11779 bp, 13 predicted proteins | sample 811181 | NCBI WGS metagenome assembly MDTC01 (sample SAMN05326644, study PRJNA326480) | marine metagenome | isolation source: seawater | place: Pacific Ocean: North | collected 2011
AATGTGGAGTTTATTATCGATGATATTTCTGTTAATAAGAACATAAAAAACTAAGGTCCCATCGTCTAACGGTTAGGACAGTTGGTTTTCAATCAACTAATCGGGGTTCGATTCCCCGTGGGACCGCCATTAAGCATGTACAAAATAGAAATAATGGTCTACTTTTTTAACGAGTAAAAATGTACGAAAAATTTGGTCAGTTTATTGATGGTAAATGGGAAAACTCTTCTGCTGGAGATACCTATGAGGTTATAAACCCTGCAACAGAAGAAGTTATAGGAAGAGCCTCAAAAGCAAACAAAGAAGATATTGAAAAAGCTCTTAAATCTGCTGAGCAAGGTTTAGAAATTTGGAAAAACACCTCACCATGGGAAAGATCTAAAATAATAAGAAAAATTTCTGATTTAATTAAAAAAAGAACTGACGTTTTATCTAAATGGTTAACGTTGGAAGTGGGAAAACCATTAGCAGAAGGCGCTGGCGAAGCTGCTGGAGCTGCAGATATTTTTGAATGGAGTTCTGAAGAAGCAAAGAGAATTTACGGAGAAACATTACAAGGCAGATCAGCTAATACTAGAATACATGTTTATTATCAGCCTGTAGGAGTAGTAGCTGCACTTGTTCCTTGGAATTTTCCAATAACTCTTGCATCAAGAAAAATTGCTACAGCTTTGTCAGCCGGATGTTCTGTGATAGTTAAACCAGATGTTATTACCCCAGGTTCTGTTATGGAATTAGTTGATATTTGTAAAGAAGCAGGAGTACCCGCAGGTGTTGTAAATCTTTTATCTGGAGATCCTTCTTATATTTCAGATCAGTTATTATCTTCTGATATAATTAAAAAAGTTTCGATAACTGGTTCAACTCGTGTTGGAAAACTTATATTAAAAAAAGCTGCAGAGAAAGTTCAAAGAGTCACAATGGAATTAAGCGGCCATTCTCCTTTTATAGTTTTTGATGACGTTGATTTAAACAAAGTTACAGACATGGCTATTTTTGCAAAATTTAGAAATAATGGCCAAGTATGTATATCACCTAGTAGATTTTATGTTCATGAAAGTAAAAAAAATGATTTTGTAAAACTTATGGTGGAAAAGACAAAAAAACTTAAAATTGGAAACGGTATGAATAAAAATACTATTTTGGGACCACTTACTACAAAAAAAAGATTGGAAGAACTTGAAGCTTTAGTTGAAACTACAAAAAAAGAAGGTGCAAAAATTCTTTGTGGCGGAAAAAAACCAGCTGGCTTTAACAAGGGTTATTTTTTTGAACCTACAATATTTGATAATGTTAAAGACAATTTTACTATTATGCATCAAGAACCTTTTGGACCATTGGTTCCCATTCTTTCATTTAAAGACTTCAATGAAGTTATAAAGAGAGCAAATGATAATGATCTAGGCCTAGCTAGCTATCTTTATACTAACAATCTAGAAAAAGCTCACAAAGCTTCAGAATTAATGCAAACAGGAACAGTAGCTGTAAATACAGCTGTAGTAGCTCTTCCCGAAGCACCCTTTGGGGGAATTAAACAAACTGGATACGGCAGAGAAGGCGGTTCTATGGCAATCAAAGACTATTTGAACATCAAATATACTCATTTAGGTATTTCATATTAAAATATGGTTTTTTAAATGAGCTATTTTGTTTATATGCTCAAATCTTTAGGAAAAAAATCAGTTACTTATGTAGGTTATACAAAAGATTTGAATAGTAGAATCAGATTACATAATAGTGGAAAAGGAGCAAAATTTACACGTGGTCGAAAATGGAAGCTGATTTATAAAGAAAAAGTGTTCTCAAAAAATAAAGCAATTTCTAGAGAATATTATATAAAGAAAAATAAGATTTTAAGAAAAAAAATAAAAGATAAATATAAATGAAAATTTCTATACTTTTGCCCTATAAAGAAAATTTTTCACCTTCATACCCAGGGGCGGTTTCGCTTTTTGTAAATGATACGACAAAGATAAGCAAATACAGAAAAAACACAACCATATACGGCAATACAAATTACAAAAATACTTTTAAATTAAAATATAAAAACATTCCTTTAAATAAAAATATATTTCAAAGTCAAAGTAAAAAATATGTTGATGAATTTATTAAATTAGAAAAATTAAAAAAATCTGATTTGATTGAAATACATAATAGGCCTAATTATTTAAGGTATTTAATAGATAACCTTAATAGAAGAACCTATACTATATATTTTCACAACGATCCTTTAACAATGACAGGATCAAAATCTATAACTGACAGAATATTTTTATTAAAAAATTGTTATAAAATAATTTTTAATAGTAATTGGTCTAAAAAAAGATTTTTACAAGGAATGCACAACAAGTTCATTAACAGCGAAAAGCTTATTGTGGTTTTTCAATCTGCAAAAAAAAATGTACTAAATTTACAAAAAAAGAAAAAATGGATTACCTTTGTTGGCAAATTAAATAGATCTAAAGGTTATGATATTTTTGGATCTGCAATCATAAAAATTCTTAAAAACTTTCCCGATTGGAAAGCCATTGTTATTGGTGACGAACAAAGAGACAAAATAGACTTTCATCATAAAAACTTAAACAAGCTAGGATTTTTAAACCATGAAAAAGTTTTAAACATATACAAAAAAACAAATATTGCGGTTGTTTGTTCAAGATGGGATGAGCCATTTGGAAGAACAAGTTTGGAAGCTGCTTCTAATGGATGCGCTGTTATTATAAGCAATAGAGGCGGCCTTCCTGAAACAATTACAAACGGTATAATTTTGGAAAAACTTAATGTAGGTGTTTTATACAAAGAAATAAAAAAACTAATTCAAAATAAAGATATAAGAAAAAAATTACAAATACTGTCTAATAAAAATTTTTATTTAACTCATAAATTTGTATCCAATAGTATTGACAATATTAGAGATCACAAGCTTTCAGAAATAAATTATTTTAATATTAAAAAAAATACAAAAAATTTAAGAATTTTACACGTTACTAATTTTAACGAAAGACATGACGGAAGACTTTTTTTTAACACTGGAAGAAGATTGAATAATGGATTTATAAGGCTTGGTCATAGCATATTAGAATTTAGTGATAGAGATATTCAAAAATATTATAAAAATTATAAAGATATTTCCGGAGCAAAAACTCTAAATGAAAAGTTAAAAAAAACCTGTTATAATTACAAACCAGATATAATCGTAATGGGACATGCCGATTTAATTTCAGCTCAAACATTGGGCGAACTAAAAGACGACTATCCCAACCTCAAAATTTCACAATGGTTTTTAGATCCTCTTAATAAAAACGGACCAGATTATGAAAGAAACAAAGAAAGAATATTAGACAAGTCAAATTTTGTTGAGGCTAATTTTCTCACAACAAGCCCGGATGTTTTAAAATTTCTGCCAAATGATATAGGAAATTTTTACATACCCAATCCATCAGACAATTCCTTTGAAACATTAAATAATTATAATAAAGATTGTAATATGGATGTTTTTTTTGCTTTAAGTCACGGCGTTCACAGAGGTGTGCTGAAAACAGGCAAATCAGATGATAGGGCTAATTTTATAAATCAACTTGTAAAAATTACTCAAAATGTAAAATTTGACGTTTATGGAATAAAAAAAATCCAACCTATTTGGGCCGATCATTACTTTAAAACTATTGCAAATTCTAAAATGGGATTAAATTTAAGCAGGGGAAAGCCTATCAAGTATTATAGTAGTGACAGAATAACGCAAATAATTGGAAATGGTTTAGTAACTTTGATTGATGAAAAAACTCAATATTCAGATTTTTTTTCAAACAAAGAAATGGTGTTTTATAAAAATATTAGCGACCTTTCTGAAAAAATTTTAAAATTATCAAGAGATGACAAATTAAGAAGAATAATTGGAAAAAAAGGCAAAGAAAAGTATTTAAAACATTTTAATTCTAATTTAGTTGCTCAATTTATAATAAATAAAACTTTAGGAATAAAGGATAAGAACAAATACCTTTGGTATAATTAATGTTTTCAATAATTATCCCTACTTTTAACAATATAAATTATTTAAAAATTTGTATTGAGAGTATAAAAAAAAATTCAAAATATGAACACGAATTAATATTTCATGTTAACGAAGGAATTGACGGATCTCTCGATTATATAAAAAACAATAATTTTAAATACACTTACTCTTCTAAAAATGAAGGTGTTTGTGTAGCATTTAACATGGGAGCGTCTATAGCAACAAAAAAATACATAGTTTTAGCTCATGATGATATGTATTTTTGTCCAAATTGGGATTTGTTTTTTTATGAAGAAATAAAAACGATGAAAGATAAAGATTTTTTTCTTTCCGGAACAATGGTTCAACCATTCAAATCTTATATCAACCTTGATTGTGGAAAAACACATGAAGATTTTAATGAAGCAAAATTATTAAAAGAATTACCAAAAATAAAATATTATGATTTTCAAGGTACTCATTGGCAACCATCCTTGATTGCTCTAGAAACATGGAAAAGAGCAGGTGGATTCAGCGAAGAGTTTAGTCCTGGCCTTGGTTCTGATCCTGATTTTAACATGAAATTATGGAATTTGGGTGTTCGTTATTTTAAAGGTTTAAACAAATGTAGGGTTTATCATTTTTCTTCTATTTCTCTCAGAAAAAAAGCTTGGAATAATGGAGCAAAAACCTTTCTTTTAAAGTGGGGAGTAAGTATTAAATTCTTTAAAAAACATTATTTAAAAACAAATGAAAAATTCAAAGAGAAACTACCTGAACCAAAAAAAAATTTTATATATTGGCTTGATATGATAAAATGTAGAATCGTTTACTTTTATTATTTATTTTTAAAAAAATGAATTTATTTAAAAACATATATTTCTTCTTCAACATAGCAATAAAAAAAATTAAATCAAAAAAAACATACTATTCTTTTGGTGGAATAGATTCTTTAATTAATTATATGTTTAAAAATTTAGAAAATGGGGTATATATTGATGTAGGTTGTCATCATCCAATATTAAACAACAATACTTACATTCTCTACAAAAAAGGATGGAGTGGAATTAATATTGATTTAGATAAAAATAATATTGATTTATTTAATTTTGCTAGAAAAAATGATTGTAATATTAATTCTGCTATTTCAGAAAAAAAAGGTAACGCAAACTTATTTTTTTATCACGATAAATCTTCTATTAATACTTTAAGTGAAAAAGCAAAAAATTATCAAAAAGCAAAAGTAACTGAAATTAGAAATATTCAAACTAATTCTTTAAATGACATTATAGAGAATTCTCCCTTTTCTGAAAAAACAATTGATTTTCTTACTATAGATGTAGAAGGTTACGAATTAGAGGTTTTGAAGGGATTTGATATAAAAAAATACGCACCCAAAGTAATTGTTGTGGAATATCTTGATTTAAAAGCAAAAAAACTTGAGATAAAAAACTTAAATATTGATAATGTAATCTCATCTGAATTATACAAGCATATGATCAAGCATAATTATACTTTAGCTAATTGGTTACATTCCGATCTCGTTTTTATTAACAACAATTATAAAGATTAAAATGGATTTTTATAAAAAAGTAATTTTTGTATTTATTGTGATTGTTTTCACATTTGCAATATTTGTTAAATTAATAGAACCTGTTGTAGAAAAACAATTATCAAATATTTATTCAGATAAAAAAATTTCAAAAAAATTATCTAAAGAATTAGTTAGCGCAACTGAAGACTTTACTCCAGAAAAAAGACAGTTTTATAAGAATATATTAAAAAAATTATACATAAAATGGATTCCTCTAATTAATGAAGCAAAAATTGAGGCAGAAAAAGAAATAAGCAATAAAAAATAGTTAATGTTTTTTAAAAATTTTTTAAAAGAATATAAATTTTTAATTGTAAGTTTTTTACTAATATTTTTAGCCTTTATATATTCTTTAAATATTTATCTCTATGTTTATGATGGTCATCATCATGGGTTGATGCTTTCTAATGCACAAGATTTATTAAAAGGAAAGGCTCCCTATAAAGAAATATTTATACAGTATGGGATTTTAACCACATTTTTACACTCTCTAGTAATTAATTTTTTTGGAAATCACATATTCTCAATTAATGTTTTTACAACAATACTTTACTTATCAAGTATTTTTTTTATATCTTTAACAGTAAAGAAATTAACAAATTATTTGTATGGGTTACTTTCAATTTTTATAATACTTGCACACCATCCAATTCCTTGGCTACCATGGTCAAATTATGTTGCATTTTTCTTTATTTCTCTTGGAATTTATTTTTTTCAATCAGAAAAAAGTAAATTTCACTATATAGCCGGTTTTTTTTTCGGACTATCATGCTTGTCTAGAGAAAACTATTTTATATTTATATTTCCTTTTTTTTTAACATTTGTTTTGACAATAATTTTATTTAAAAATAATGAAAGAAAATTTTTATATAAAAAAACTTCAATTTTTTTACTTGGTTTTATTTCACCAATAATAATTTTCTTTTTTTATTTATCTTTTTATAATCTTTTTGTTTATTGGAAAGACTATTTAATTTTACCCTTTATTTACATAGAAAGATATGAAACTAGTATTTTTCTTTTGGTTCAGAATTTTATAACATTTTTTTTAACTTCATCTTTTTTTAAATTTATTACAGATCCCCAGTATGTTTTGATATCTATTATTTTGATAACGAATACTTTATTTATTTTTTACCATCTTTTTTTTTCAAAAAAAATAAATTTCAATTTGATATTTATTTCTTTACTTTGTGTTTTTTCTTCTGTTGTTTCTATTAATATTGAACTTTTTAGACTTTATACATCTGTTATTTTTGGTTTAATATCACTTTTAATTTTGATAAACAAAACAAAGAATAATGAATTAAAAAATTTTTTTCTATTTTTTATAATTTTTATATCTCTATTTTCAATCTTTTTTTATCCTGAAGGGAATAATAAAATTTTTAAGAATTTAAACAAAGTTGATTCTAAAAAAATATCTGAAATTCCTTATTTTAAATTTCAAAGATGGGAAGAAGCAAAAATTAATCCTTTATTAGAAATTTATCATATTCAAAAAAAAATAAAAACGAATTGTAATATTGAATATGCTGCTAATTTTACTTTTGATGCTTTTTATTTTACTATTTTGGAGCTAGACAACATTCATATTGTGCCAATGACAAGAGCTGGAGAGCTTAACGAGCAACATTATTTGAGTTTATTTAAAAAAAGATCTATTTATAAAAATTTAAAAAAAGAATTAATGAAAAAAAATATTATTTTATTAATTTCTGAAAATAATTATTTTCTTGATGGAAAAGAAATAGTTTTTGACAAAACTTATACAAACAAAGAAATAAAGTTACACGGTAAAGATGAAAAGCCAAAAATTTTAAGAATTTATTATCCAAAGCATTGCTTGTTTTAAATTTTAATTTTGTTTAATGCATTGTTTTTAAATAAATTTGCTTCTTTTATGTACCTTCTGACCATTTGCGTTGTTTTATGACCTGTCATTGACATAATATTTCTTTCTTCTGCTCCAGACTCGGCTGTTGTTGTAGCAAATCCTGATCTCAAACTATGACCTGAGTATTTTTTTTGATCTAAACCTCCTAGACCAACATATTTTTTTATTAATAGAGCAACACTTTTGTCTGAAATATCAAAAACTTTTCCTGATACAATGTTGCCCTGAGAAATCCAATTTTTAAGGTTTTTAACAGGGCAAAATTCCTCATTGCTGAAGTAGGGGATTGCTTTTATCATGCCCTCACCAGATTGATCTGTTTTTGATCTTTTAACATAAATCTTAACTCCTTCGCTGACAAATTCTATGTCCTCATGCTCTACTGCTACTAATTCCGATCTTCTAAAACCTCCTGAAAAACCCACAAGTATCAAAGCCTTATCTCTCAATTTTCTAAGATATTTTAAATTAGATTCATTTATTGCTTTAATAATTAGTTTTAAGTCATTGATTAATATAGGTTTTTTTGACTTTTGATTGCTCCCTTTTAGCCTTTTTATTCCCAGTAAGTTTTCTATTATCAACGGATGTTTAGTGTCAATATAATGCCCTTTAAGCTTATGTATTACACTAATTGAAGCTAATCTCCTTTTGAGAGTGCTATATTTTGACCTTGAAGAGAGATGAGTAAGATACAAGGCTAATATCTTTGGTTCTGTTGGTAGTGGGCTAAATTGATTTCTGCTACAAAATCTAGCAAAATCTTTATAATCTGATTTATATGCCCTAAGAGTATTTTCTGCCTTAGAATTTCTTAAATTCTTAAGAGTTTCGATTTCAAGGCTTTTTAAATCTGTAACTAAACTTTTCATTGTATTTTCCGATAACCATTAATTATCGGAAATATACAACAAACAAAAAAACTTGTCAACCTTAAATAGAAACTTAAAAAAAAACAATTTGAGTTCTAAAATTTAAATATTATTCTATTAGAATGTTTTTCAAAAATCGTAAAAAAGTAATTATGGATCGTGGACCTAGTTGGCCAGACTATGATAAGGCCGAACCCTTCATGATTAGGTATTACTTGCTATTTAGAAAGAGGCCTAAATGGTTCCCTTTTAATATTTTTATACATAAAATCTTAAAAAATGACTTAGGTGACCTGCATGACCATTATTGGTCTTATATAACAATGGTTCTAGCAGGCGGTTATGTTGAAACCACCAAAAAAGGCTCTTATTCAAGAAAACCAGGATATATAGGCTTTAGAAGATCTGACGACAAGCACAGCATTCAACTAAATTACGGAAGGCCTGCTTGGACATTAATTTTTGTAGGGCCTAACAAGGGGGCTAAAAGCCATGCAAAATACAAGAAGAATAGCGAAAAAGTCAATACTAGCAATGATTCTAGAGGAAATTAAAGGTTTAGAGTATTTATTTATTTATTCTCCTTTTGGTTGTGCCTGTTAATCCTTAACGCTAAAAAAAACACTCTCTATGGCCGTTTAAACGGCATATTCCTATTATGCAAAGCTCTAGAATCGTTTACAATTGAGACTTCTGGAGGGTGCTAGAAAGGTTGTTTTTATTGCTCTTTTTTAGTTTATTTCCCTTGGTATAGCTTACTTTTAGAAAATATCTTTTTAATATACTTCTATTCTTTAAATTATTAAGTAAAAACAATTATATAAGAAGCATAGCTAAAGTAGTTTATGAAAAATATAAAGGGTACTAAATTTCAAATAAAAGTCTGGAAATACATTAAAACCATACCAAAAGGAAAAGTTAAAACTTATAAAGAAGTAGCAAAAGGAATAGGAAAATCTAATGCTGTAAGAGCAGTAGCTAATGCTGTAGGGAAAAACCCCTATCCTATTAAGATTCCCTGTCACAGAGTTATAAGATCTGATGGAAAACTAGGAGGATATTCAGGTCCTGGAGGGATAGTTAAAAAAAGAAAATTACTACTGAAGGAAAATTTTGAATTTAAGAACTAGTTTATTTAATAAAAATATTTTAAAGAAATAAAAACTACTATCGGAACTGTAATAAAAGATAATACTGTAGATACAAATATCATACTTGCAACGTTATCAACGGTTTCTTTAGGCGAATATAGCGACCCTACCAAAAAATTTAAAATAGCACTAGGCATAGAACATTGTATTAATAATACTCCGGCTGCAAATCCAGTTAAATCAAAGTAATAAATAATCATAAAACCAATAATAGGCCCTATAAGCACTCTAGCAAATGAAGAAATTAATGATTTTTTAAAAGAAAAAATCTTTAATTTTGTCAAAGCAATTCCAAGAGACATTAAAATTAAAAAAATTGTAGCATAGGTTAAAAGAAAGGTAGTATTTTCAATAAACGTTGGTAGTTCAATATTAAAATATAAAAAAATTACAGAAATTATAATTGTATAAAAAGCAGGACTTTTTAGTATTACTTCAAAACTAAGCTTTCTGTCAGCTAAAAAAACCCCTACTGTAAAATGAAAAAGAATTATTAATGCGGTGATAGCTGCCGCAACACCTAAGCCTTCTTGTCCATAGGCAAACAAGCATATTGGAAATCCCATGTTTCCAGTATTAGGCATCATAAAAGGAGGTAACTCTCTAATAATATCTTTAGATTTTAAAAAAAATAAAAAAATAATACCTACAATTGTAAATCCAATAATTGCAATAAGATAATACCAGAAGTAATTTAAAAAAATTTCAAATGAAATGTTCTTTACATTTAATGCATAAATTATCATCGCAGGCGAACCTACATTTGCAGCAAAATTTGTAATGAAGGTTGTGTCGATTTTTTTGTCTTTTTTTCCTAAAAAATATCCAATTCCTATAACAAAAAATACAGGAAATAAGACTTCAAAAAGCTTGATGTAAAGATTCATGGTTAAGCTTTTGTTTTTTTATAAATTATTTTTTTTTTATTAAAATTAATAGCTTTTTCAAATTCCATTAACCTTTTGTATATAGATCTTAATTCAGTAATTCTTGTCCAGTTTTGTAGAAAAAGTGAAAAACTACTTTGAACTTCTCTAAATGCGCTAGATGTTTGAATAAGAACTCCAAGTGTCATTGCTCCTGTAAAAAGACCTGGGCCCATTAATAGATACGGAACTATTATCATTGATTGGTTATACATTATTAACCAAAGATCAAAATAACCATAATGCAAGAATAATCTATGATAATTAAATTTTATTCCTGTAAATAGTTGTAAAATCGTAGGAGGTTTAACATAATTATTTCTATCATCTTCTCCGTAAACTAACTCTTTTCTAAAAGCCGCCTCTACTTTTTGATTATTGTATTCTAAGCCAGGCAATTTTATTCCAACTAACCAGCTAATAATCAAACCTCCCAAACTAGCCGTTAATGAAACCCAAACTAGTGAACCAGAAATATCTTTAAAAAAAGGAATAACCACATTTGACGAAAGTCCCCATAAAATGGGTATGAAAGCAATTAATAACATTACTGCCCTTATAATTTGAAGGCCTATGCTTTCAACAATTTTAGCAAAATTCATAGCATCTTCTTGGATTCTTTGTGAGGCACCTTCAACTTTAGCATCAATATTTCTCCAATAAGGCATATAAGAAAATGTCATTGCCTCTCTCCATCTAAACGCCCAAAGACGTGTAAAATAATTAGTTATTGTATAAATAATCACATATGGAATAGCCAATTTCATAAACAAAATTATTCCATCATAAAACTCAGTAATATTTCTTTCTGTTGCTTTTTGAAGTAAATCGTAAAAATCTTTATACCATTCGTTTATTTTTACATCGATCCATGTTTGAGAAAGTAAAGATAGTATTATAAAAAGAAATCCACCCCACGACCAAAGCAACCATTTCTTTTCTGTAAAAAAGCTACGCCACATATTTAATTTTTAGTAAAATTATCAGCATAAGATTTAATAACAAACTCTCTTGATTTTGGTTTTATAATTTTAAATTTAATATCATTTTGTTTAGCATAATCAACAGCCTTTTCTTTGCTGGAAAATTCTAATTTAACCTCACCTAAAGTATCGTCTGATGACTCCCACCCCATCAAAGGACTTATATTTGGATCCCTTGTTTCAAATTCTAGAATCCATTTTTTTGATTTTGCTCTGCCTGATTGCATTGCTGTTTTAGTTGGAATGTAAATTTTTGCTTTTTTCATAATATATTAAATGGGTAAATTACAAATTTCTCCATATACTAAATTTTCATTAATACTGATTTGAAATTTTTGCGATACTTTAGAAAAATCTTTTTTTAC
>MDTC01043844.1_pt1 | contig 11778 bp, 17 predicted proteins | sample 811181 | NCBI WGS metagenome assembly MDTC01 (sample SAMN05326644, study PRJNA326480) | marine metagenome | isolation source: seawater | place: Pacific Ocean: North | collected 2011
AATATATAATGGAGGATGAACCCTCATCCCCAAAGAGTAATCATAAATAGGAATTGAACCTATATAAAGTGCCCACACTATGATTGTAACCTTTTTAAGTCGTTGCTTAGGACTACCTTTTATCGTCTTGTTTAGGACGGGATTTTGACCATAAGATCGTGGTATGCCTACCTAGGAGTATATATTGTTATTAAATTGTAAAATAATTAGTATTGATTATGCCTAGCTTTCTGTAATTCTACGTCATAATTCTCATTATAAATAGTTCGCGTAGCACCACTATATTGGTCTTGTATGAAGGTCATACCACCACACTTAGTCCAGTGCCTATTTAATCGCTTACCATTTTTCAAGCTAATTCGCCATTCGCTACTAATATCACCATATATATTGGCATCGTCCTCCCAACGCTGTTCACAGCGACTACGATGGTTCATGCTTTCAGCAGGGAAATAAGATAGGATAGATCGGAAACTCATTTTATTTTACTTTTTATTTGTTTGTTTGTTTGTTTGTTTGTTTGTTATTAATTGTTATTAATGTTATTGTTTTGGTGTTTATGTCTATTGTATTGTACAATAAAATCCATTCGATTTTTTTGAGAAAATCGAATAAATCGAAAAAAAAGTACAAAAAAAGTACAAAAAAGTACAAAAAAACATTCCTAATAACCTAAACGTAACCCTAAAATTTCATAAAATCGAATTGAAAAGTGTACAATATAATACATATAGAACAACTTTTTATAAAATCTACAAAAAATAACTACAAGTATAAACACAAGTATAAACACAAGTATAAACACAAGTATAAACACAAGTATGGCAACCTATTCTAAGAACCCTATTGAATTATCTACTAGTAAAGTATTAGCTACTCATCAAGACGATATATTACCTATATTAGACACTTATGGTGTAGCGGTAATAGCATTGAATACGATAGATAAAACCTCTCTATCAAAGGCGATAGAGACTACAAATTTCTATAATACAGCGAATGCAATGTTTAAGGATGAATTTAAGGTAGAAGAGCCTAATATGGAAGAGAAATTAAATCCAGCTAAATATAAGAAGAGAAAAGCAGGCGATGATGCGCAAGGAATGTTACATCAATATGGCACACCTATTCATACCTTAATACAGAATGACAAAACCTTAAGGGAAACAATGACATCCTTATATGGTGATAGCATTAAATACTTACCTAATAGGCTTAGAAAATGCACTAAGTTTAAGAACGATGGTAAGACCTTACATATAGAAGCGCATGAATTATTTAAGGTAAATAGCGAAGGTGAAATCGAATTGATACCGGGTGAAATAGCGACTATAATAGGATTAACAGGTATAAGGAGATTTGGTTTCTGGGATATGAAAGATGCAGACCTTAAACCTATTAAGGATTATCACGATAAAAATGGTTCAGAATTTACGCTAATAGATCCTGATTATATGCATCAGCATTACCCTAGCAGGCGCAGAATGATTAATATTGACTGCACTAAAACGCCACACCTTATTATGTGGCGAGAATCGAATCCTCATGAAATAGCACATTCTCCCTCCTTATCTATATTTATAAGCCCAGTAAGGGAATTTAACAATACGAAAATTACTAAGGTAACTTCCTATCAACCGCTAGAATACATAGGATTAACATACCATGAAAGCGATATGCTAGGCCTATGCTATAATATGGGTGGCTACGAATGGCCTAGTGGTAAGAAGCTGTATCAATTTTGCCACCATAGAGCATATAACCACTTTATAAATAAGGTAAATCCTTACTATATGAATAGCAAAGGAAAATTTCAACAACGCTTAATAAATACAGGTAAGGTAAATCAGCATACAGGTGAATACCAGGCGAAATTAAAAGAGATGAACATAGTATTACCTAAAATAGCTTTCCATAAAGATACGCCTAATTTTGTAGTAGATATTACGAAATTACCTATCAACATATTGAAAGACTATGGATTTATTACTAGCGAATCCCTGAAAGAATCCCTATCAGAAACCCTAATTGAATCCGATGAAATGATAGTAGTAGAAGCATTATTATCATTAGATAGGAAAAACCTTGTAAATAACACTATAAAAATAGATACTAAAACAAAAAATATAAAAAATACAAAAAATACAAAAAATATAAAAAAACAAAATAAAATAAAATCAGCAGGTCATTTACATTAGATACCTAATCTCAACCCTAATCTACTAACAACCTTACCCTAATTTCAACCCTCTCCCCTCTCAAAACTTTTTTTATATTTATTAAATTTTTTATTAAATTATATACTAATTATATAATGTGTTTTTCTCAAAATATATCTTTATTCATGGTAATATTAGGAAGTATATCATCAATAATATCATTTAAATATATAAATTATAAAGCTGCATTTATGATATTTTATTTTACATTAATGCAAATAATACATTATTTAGGTTATATGGTAATAGATGATTGTAATAATAAATTAAATAAAACATTAAGTGTATTAAATTATATACATATATGTTTTCAACCTCCTATATATTTATTTGGTTTATGGGGTTTATTTGATAAATATAAAATAATAAATTCAACACAATTGAAATCATTTTATATATTATTACCTATGGCATCAGTTACTAGTATATTATGTTTATTACAAATGTATGAATTTAAAAATCCAATATTAAATAAAACAGATAAATTAGTAACAAAAACATCTAGTGAGTGTGATTTATGTGGTAAAAAATGTAGTTTTTCAGGTAAAAAACATATTAAATTTACATTACCATTAAGAAAAGGTCCTGAATATTTTACACCAGGAACATATGTTCATTTTTTATTTTTCTTTATTCCTTTATTATTTTGGAATAATATAACAAGACTTATAAGTTTATTTATGTTTATATCAGCTTTTATACCAAATGTAATTTATAAATTAGAAGGTGCAGAAACTGCAACCACTTGGTGTGGTATAAGTATAGTTCAATTAATATTAGTATATTATTTTGTATATTTTTACAAAAAAAAATAAATGATTTAAATAAACATTCATTAATTAAAATATGAATATAATACCTATACAGGTAAACACACAGGTAAACACACAGGTAAACACACAGGTAAATAATAAAGAAATAAATAATGAAAAATATAAGCGTAAACGATTGTATTTATCTAGATTAGTAACTACTATACAATTTATAGCTATGATATTACAAATAATAAAATATGGTACAAGTGGTAAGGCTATGGTAAGTGGTTGGTCTAAAGTAATTCAAAATGTAATATGTGGTACAATAATGATATATTTAAAATGTAGTTCATATGATATAGAATTCAATAATCGTTGTCATGTAATGTTATTTGTATTACAAAGAACAATATTATTTGGTGGTTTAATATTTATGATATATACAGATAGTAAAAATGGCTTTGAAAGCTTTACTTTTTGATCCAATTGAACAACTAATTGAAAAACTAATCGAAAACTATATAACATCTAAACATAAGTAGCTATAATAGAATGTTCACAATTACCTAATACACCATTCTTAGGAAATTGAATAGGGAGTATAATATTATAATATAAATTATTGACTTTACCTAATAATAAGGTATTTTCCATATTATGTTGATGAAATAAAATAACATGATCCATATCGGTTAAATGGAAATCAAAGGCATGTTTTACTATATTATTTTGAATAGATAATATTTTATTTTTTTTGTATTCACTCCATAATAATAACGCTTCATTATAATTATTTACATCAAAAGGTAATTTGGACGCAAAAGTCGGTGTATTTAATAACATTTTTTTGATAATATCAAAAGCATTTAAAGTATTATTATTTTTAACATTATCAAAATATATACATTTTATAGTCATAAAATATATATATAATAAAAAAATAAATATAAAATTATTTATTAAACAATCTATGAAATTTATAATACAATCGTTCAATACTATCCAATCGTAAAGAAGCAAAATGTAAAATTTTTTTTGAACGTTTGTATATTTTAAATCTATAGACATATCGAATACTAGTTTCCAAATTATCTAAATCAATAGGTATTTTTTCCATAGATGAATATAATTTACTACAAATACAATGTTTCAAATTTATTTTTTTAGCATTATTATGTTCACCAATACGCCAAAATTCAAAATAGGGTCCAATAAACCGAAATTGTTTTAATTTCCATATTTTAGTACCGAGTCCCAAAAACGAGCCAGAGATATAACGTTTTATTAATATTTTCCCATAATGAGCGGTATTACTAATACGATAATTATGTATAGCTTTCATTTCATCTGAAAGACCATCCTCTCCAAGGCCATCTTCATCTAATAATCCATCCTCTCCAAGGTCATCTTCATCTAATAATCCATCCTCTCCACCTTCATTATTATTTTCATTATTATTTTCATTCATAATTGATTCATTTAACAAAGTATAATTACTCATACATATAAAAATTTATTATTTTTTTTTATATTAACTTCATTTAACTTCATTATTATTATTTATATTATTATTATTATTATTGTTATTAGTAAATTTCTTTTTAAAAGCAGTAATATCTTCATATATAAAATCGATAGTTACATTGGCATTAATTATAAAAATGGGAACAATGTCAGCAAATGTTCCATTATTTTTCATAATATCTAAAACTTCATTTTTTTTTTCATCAGTATAATTATCTCTTGCAGGTGAACCTAATTTTTTTATTAAATCAAAAACATAACATATTAATTTATAAAAATCTACAGCATTGAATGCTTTGTTTCGTATCATTTGATCAAATAGTTCAATATCCATATGTTCATTAATTTCTTTTCTTAATGATGATGTAGGTCGTAATAATTTTACAAGTTTATCGTGTATTTCGGTATATAATCTTGTAATCCAATCATAATCGGGTGGTTCAGAAGCAACTTTTTCTTTTAATACATTTATAAATGCTTTTTGAAAATTATCTTTGATTTGTTGATTTATTTTTTCAAAATTTTCTCTCCCTTCCATATAATTATTTATATATTCAACAATTTAAATAATTATTTTATAATAATCTTTATAATACGTTATAATCCTATTTTTAAAATATAATAATAACATAATAATGTCAGAATATTTCTCAGTAGTATCTGGTTCAGTATATAAAACAATCAAAAATATAAAAAATAATAATAAAAAAACAAATCTAAAAAGAAACCTAAAAAATCCAAAACTAAAACCAAAACCAAAACCACCTATATGGAAAAGACCATCAAAATTAAAATCGTTTTTTTTTAGAAAAAGAAATAGAAAATTTGTGAACAATAATAATACTAATAATACTAATAATAATTTAGTATTTCAACATGAAAATCCATTAAAAAAAAAGGTGAGTGACTTGAGTATAAGAATAAATAATAAATTAAAAGTAGATACAAATTTACCATATTATCCACCCAGGAATTTTGATCAACGATATTAAAAACATTATTTAAATAAATAATATTTTTATATTATAATATGTTATTTAAAGATTTATTACCAGATACATTTATTATATTGGATACAGAATATACATCTTGGAAAGGTAGTCAGGAGAGAAATTGGTCAAAAAAAAACGAATACAAGGAATTGGTTCAAATAGCAGCAATAAAAATAAAAAAAACCCAAAAAACATTGAAATTAGTAAAAAAACTAAATATATATGTAAAACCAAAAAAGAACCCACAATTATCAGATTATTTTATAGATTTGACAAATATATCACAAGAAATGATAGATAAAAAAGGAATAAAATTTAAAGAAGCTATGGAAAAAATATATAAATTTTGTAGAAATAATAAAAATGAAAAATATCCGGTATTATCCTATGGTAATGATTATGGAATAATAAAGGAAAATTTGAAATTAAATAGTATAAATAAGAAATCAAAATATTATAAATGGGAAAAATGTTTTTATGATGTTAGATTTTTCTTTGATTTATTTATAGATTCGTCAAAATATACTAGTGGGACAATATACAAAGCTTTTAATATAAAACCTAAAACAAAAGAAAGTGTTCATAATGCATTATGGGATTGTATATCAATATATATATCATTGAAATATATTTTTAATAAAGAAATACTATAGTAAATATACATTAAATCAAACGTATATTAAATTAAACGTATATTAAATCAATTGTGTTAATTGTTTTTCTAGATAACAATTTTCATTCCAATTTAAATTTTCACCAGATAAAGATAAATCATTAGGGGTCATAATACTCCAATCGGTATTTTTATTTAATAAACCACATTTAGTGTAAATAAACCCTACTAAAGCAGCGCACCAAAAACGATCAGTTTTTTGAGGATTGGGATCTTTTTGCAAAAAGGCTTCAATCCAATCTTTTAAAACAATATCATAAGGTTTACAATAGACAACATCGTGAACCATTTTCAAATTTTCATTGGAAAAACAAGATGAATCACAATTTATTGAACGATAAAATACATGTCCTGTATGTTTATATGCATCTAATAATTCAGTAAGAGGTGTAATTTGAACGCCTAATTTAAATTGACCATCTTGAGGGTCAGGTTTTTTTTCTTTACTTGATTCCCAAATATATAAACCTTTTAAAGAAGGGTGTATAAAGCTAGGATCTTTTAATATAACACCAGTATGAGTAAAATTACTATGTGTTCCCCATTTAATTAAAGAAGTAAATATACCAAATAAACCAGTAGTTTCTCTATTAACACATAAAATTAAATCGCCTGTTTTTAATTTAGACAAATCAGATAAGTTATAGCTCATATAATTATAATTCATATTAAATTATTAAATAATATTATATATTTGTATTTATATATTAATGATAAATGTTATACTAGGTGAAACATATATGAATATTAGAAATTTTTTCTATTATGCATATTATGAAATAAAATATACGATAGAAGAATGTACAAAACATAATTGTTATATGGAAAAACACGTCAATTATATACATAGTATATCAACATCAAAATCAACATTAAAATCAACAAATACAAATTATTACGATGATTCGTGGGAAAAAGTTTAGTAATTTTTTTGTATTTTAATATATGCTTTAAATTTTTGTTAATTTTTAAAATATATAGTATTTATATAATGTCAGACGAAGAAATATTGAAAAAAATAGATAATATTAAATACAATATGAATTTTAAAAATAGCTATAATGATAAGGAGAAAAAGAGAATAGAAGAAGAAAAAAGAAATGTAATAGATAAATTGAAAAAAGAAGAAGAAAATGTAAAGATAATTATATCAGAAAAAAAAAAAGAAAAAGAAGAAGAAGAAGAAGAGAAAAAAGAGCAAAAAAAAAAGCAATTGGAAGAAGAAAAAAAAATGAATGAGAAATTAAAAAGATGGATATTAGAAGAAGAGAAAGGAGAAAAAGAATTGGTAGAATTAATAAATAAACATACAGAAGATTTTCAAAACGTGGATAAATATTTTTTTAGAAATAGATTTAAATCATTGTTTTCAGAATTACAAAACAAAAAGAAAATAGATAATTTATATGAAAAAAAGCAAGAAATAAATAGTAACAATAATAGTAACAATAATAAAAATAGAGTATATCCTTATGGTATGAAATTATTTTAATCGAATTTCATTAAATTTGAATTTCCAAACATCAAATTCTTTACAATTTTTATGTATTTGTTGTAATTCGTTAATTTTTTTGATAATAACTTTGTATAATTTATTATCATCATCAATAAAAACGCCATTAATTAATTTATAATCTAGAATCCATTTATTTTCATATACTATTTTCAAAAATTGATTAATATAGTCAATATTTTTATATTTATTGTTATTTTCGGATAATAAATCGATAATTTCGAATAATTGATTGGATACTTTATCCCATCTTTTTTGTAATGTGGCTGATCTAGTTTGTATCTTATTATTAAAAACAATATTATTTTTATCAAAGAATGCTCTGCACATAGGACATCTTGCTTGGTATAAATGATTAGTAATATCAGAATCTATTTTGTGCCATTTTATAATACAATCATAACAAAAAGTATGTTTGCATATATCAATATAGACTTCATTTTTATTAGAAATTTTTTGTAAACAAATAATACATACCATTTTATATAATAAAGTGAATTTTATTTAATTATTATTTTTTATTATATTTAAAATCTATATTTAATCAATATAAATACTTCGATATATAATAATACATAATGCCTTATATATTATTATTGCAAGTAATGAATGATGAATTGTTACCATTGTATCAATCTCAAATTGATAAAAGACAAGAGCAAAGAAATAATGGTGAATTGATGGATTCAGGTTTTGATTTATATTGTCCAGATGATATAAAATTTGAATTTAGTATGGATTATAAAAATCAACCTGATAGAACGAAATTAGTAGATTTAGGTATAAAGGCTGCAGCATATGAAGTAAGACATTTTGATGAATCACAAGTAAATTCATTAAGTAAAGATTTATGTAGACCTTATTCATTGAAATGTAGGTCAAGTATATACAAATCAAATTTTAGATTGGCGAATTGTGAAGGAGTAATAGACGCGGGTTATAGAGGAAATATAAAAGCGGCAGTAGATTGGTCGATGTTTTATTCCAAACCCAAAGGGAAAAGTTCAATGGAGTCATTATTTACAATGCAAAAACATGCACGTTATTTTCAATTATGTATGCCAACCTTGATACCTTTTCAAGTGTATATTGTAGATCATTTGGATGATACGAAAAGAGGAGAAGGAGGTTTTGGAAGTACAGGAAAATAATATTTTATAATATTTTTATAAAATCGAATTAAACAAAACATTATAAATAATATATAATTTATAATGTCTTATCAACGCACGAATCGCAATTCAAATAATTCTAATTCTAATATGAAATCTAATTCTAATTCTAATTCTAATTCTAATAGGGGAAGATACAATGGTTCTTCAGGAGGCAGACCTAATAGAGGCAGAGGAGACAGACCATCTAGAGGAGGCAGACCATCTAGAGGAGGCAGAGGCAGAGGTAGAGGTAGAGGCAGATATTCAAATCGCCGTTATAATAAAAAATTTAATAAAACATTTGTTAAAAAGGCACCTGAAATTAAATGTAGAACAAGGGAAGAAATGAAGCATGAACAGGAGCAAAAAATATTGAAAATGCAATATTATTATGAAGATAATAATATAAAACCTATTATACCAACCTTACAATTGAATAAAAAAAAATCATATTTGGATAAAAAAATAATGATATTGGAAAAGAAAGTATCAAATGATGGATGGGAACTAAAAGAAAAAGGTAATGAATTATATTTTACACATTCATATTCAAATCTTCTATTTCCAGTAATATACAAAACATTTTATCATGATGTAGAAAGAGAAATAGAAGGTAAAAAAACAATTGTCAAAGAAATTTATAAAAGGGTAGCGTTGCCTAGTTTTATAGAAGAGACAGATATAAACAATAATTCATTGACAAAAGGACCTACTGGTTCAAATGAATTACCGTGGTATTTTTCAGAAATGACTTATAAAAGCGATGTAATGAATAATAAGTTATTATATGAAGTAAATAAATTTACATACAATGATTTTTGGGAAACGAGAAGAGGGAAGAGGAGAGAAAAATACAATATTTATATACAAAAAAGAATGGAAAAGAAAAAACTATATGAAAATGTTTAATAATTTAATAATAATTTAATAATAATTTAATAATAATTTAATAATAATTTAATAATAATTTAATAATAATTCAAAAATGATATAATATTAAACTTTTCTTATTATATATATGGTTTCTTATAGAATAGCGTGGTGTATAAAAAAAGAAAAAAAATATTGTTTTGGGAATTGGCAACCTGCAAATAAAATAATAGAATTGGAACATTGGGTTCATAATTCCAATAGAAAATCAGAATGTTATTATTGGATAGAAGAAAAACCATCCATGTTTGGAGAAATAACTAATTATATAAAAAAAAAATCAAGTTTAACAACAATTGATGATAATGATTTTGTATCAATAGAAAAAATTTAGGTAACTTTCATATATTATTATATTTAATAAATAAATTAAATATAATTAAATAAAATATATTAAAAAATTATATGGAAAAAACCATGCTCAAAAGTGATTCTAAAAAAAATAGGTGTGATTATTTGTATGAAAAATATTCAAATATAATGTCTGTTAGAAATGATCCAGTATTAAAATCTGGTGTAATAGATGTACATATTCATAATATTCATCCATCAAAATTGGAATATGGTGAAGCAGCAGAATACGTATTGATGGTGTCAGTAAGAGCATTAAAAATATCTCAATCATATAATAAAGAAGATTTTATAGCATATTGTGATATGAGAGAAGCTACAATAAAAAATTTTTCTTATAAATTAATTAAATATTTAGATGCAATTATGGAAAAAGCATTACCATATAGATTAGGTGTATCCTATTTTATATTAGAAAGGACTAGTAATTATACAATATTATATCAGGCTTTTTATAAAATGGCACAAAAGATAATTCATCCAGAAACAGTAGCGAAATTTAAACTAATATATAAATAATAATCACAATTAATTACAAATGAATATGAGTTTTTTTATGTATTTTTAACATTTTTCTAGAAATAAGCACATCATCAGAAGCTTTTTTCCATTTATTTGTAATATTTTGATTTTCCAAGGATTTTTTTTCATCGATACTATTAAATTTTTCATTGGTTAAGTAATATTCATTATCAATTAATCCTTCCTTGAACCCTTTGTAAAATGGTACATTCATATAATCCAAAGAATTCATTCTTAAAATATGTATATTTTTATTATTGATATGTATATTTAAATGCTCTGTTAAATCTTTTTGAATTTTAAATTTGATAGCTGTATTATAACCATTTGTAAAATCAATTTGCTCTCTAACTCGAATCAATCGTTCCATTATTTTTTCATTTTCGTGATTTAATTTTATATTTTTATTTTTTTTTTTGATATTTTCTCTCATAATATTTCTATTATCTTTCATTAATTTATTTGTTTCGATAATTGTTCTACGATATAATTGTGTAACACTTGCTATTTCATTATTCAATTGGTCATGTGCCATATTATTTAATGAAGTAAAATCACGTCTACACATAGGACAAGTAGGTCTTACTCGTATCCATCGAAAGAAGCATTCTTTGCAATAAATATGACCGCAAGGAGTATTGACAATATTGAGAGGAGTACATTCTTTATAACAGACGCAACAATCTTCAATAATAATTTCTCCGATATTAATTTCAATTTCTTCTTCTTCCACTTCTTCTTCACTGGTTGAATCATCATCGATCAAATTACCACTGGCATCAATAGGATGAACAACATCCGTATCATTATTACTTTCAAAACCTTCTTCATCTACAGCACCAGGAGGTGGTCCTTCAGTTACTATACCTACAAATCCATCCGGTTCAACAATTTCACCTTCTTCAATATCCTCTTCCTCCACTACATAACCATCTCCATTAATAGTAAGATTATTTAATCCATTAGCTAATTCATTAACGATCCATAAATCAGGATTAAACATATCATCTTGAAATACATTATCTTCGTTTCCTATAGTATCGTTATTATTATTGTTCATATTATTATTAGATTCGTTCATATTATTATTAGATTCGTTCATATTATAAGTATAAATATATAAATAATATTTATTCAATTTTAAA
>MDTC01095746.1_pt1 | contig 11778 bp, 14 predicted proteins | sample 811181 | NCBI WGS metagenome assembly MDTC01 (sample SAMN05326644, study PRJNA326480) | marine metagenome | isolation source: seawater | place: Pacific Ocean: North | collected 2011
AGTATCGCTGCTATAGTGGGAGCTTATTATGGATTTACAAACATGGGGTCTAGCAAATAATGTTACAGTTTTTAACACCACTAGCAAGTCTGGCAGGGTCATGGATTGATGCCAAGACTACAAAGCAAGCTGCTGAAGCCAAGTTAAAACTTACCGAGGCCGAAGCTAAAGCAAAGATACTACTGTCTGAAAAGACAAGCGTTGCCGATTGGGAACGGGTCATGGCAGAGAACAGCGGGTCAAGCTGGAAAGACGAATTTTTTGTAATTGTTCTAAGTATTCCATTAATTTTAGCCTTCGTACCAGGTGCAGAAGGCATTGTAGACAGAGGTTTTGAACAGCTTCATAAGGCCCCCGACTGGTATTTTTACAGTTTAGGAATTGCAATTTCAGCCTCTTTTGGTGTGAAGGGCTACAAACAATTCGTTAGGAAAAAATAATGTACACTTATTTTGTAAAATCGGTGGATAGAGTTGTTGACGGTGACACGGTAGATATAACTATCGACCTTGGTTTTGACCTTACCAAGAAAGAGCGTGTCAGGCTCGCTGGCATAGATACACCAGAAAAAAGAACTAAAGATCTGGCAGAAAAAAAGATGGGCTATCAGGCCACAGAGTTTTTGGAAATGCACCTTTTGGAAGCAACACGACTTACCGTAAAGACTGAGAAAGATGGTAAGTACGGACGTATGCTCGGATGGTTGTATAAATCAGAAGGAGACGAGGTTTCTATAAATGAAGTTATGATCAACAAAGGTTATGCCTGGGCTTACGACGGTGGCACAAAAGAAAAGAACCTCGATGATCTTATGGCTAAAAGAGCGACCTGATGGATAAAATGCCAAAAGTGAGTATCGCTGTAGTCGGGGTTGTAATAGCTCAGATTGGCGGTTTCATTTGGTGGACCGCACAGCAAGCTAGTACAATATCAAACCTTGAAGAAACGGTAAATGTTTTGACCGTTGAGAACAACGCTACTGACCGGACTAATTTAATCAGGGACGTAGAGCAGAACAGCCAAAACATAGATGAAATGATTGATATACTGGCAGAATTTTATGAGGACATGGAAGACGGCGACAATGAAATTTGGGAAGACATAGACGTGATCAACGATGATATGGGCGGCATGGCTTCTCATATGATGGAGATCATTAAGGTTCAGGCTCGTGTTAAAACCTTAGAAAGCACGTTGGAGTATCTTACACGATCTCCCATACATTCGGATGCTAGGTGATGGAACAAACTATTGAAACCTTTAACGGTACTAAAAACGTAGAAATAAACACTGCCACGCAAGGTGATCTGCAAGCAGGCATAGAGTTCATTTACCACATGCGAGAGCACTTAGTGGATATAGGTGCGGCTACCGTGTTTGGTTTAATTGTGTACGGGTTAGTGCTTTATATGAAAGCGAAGATAAAATGAAATTAAACGAACAACATGTTAAGACGTTGATGCCTGGAAACCGCGACTGGAAAGAGTGGGTCGAACCCATGCAAGACTTGTTCGGTAAGTACGGTATTCAATCACAGGAACGTATCGCGATGTTCATAGCACAGTGTGGGCATGAAAGCGGCGGCTTTCGTATTATGGAAGAAAACCTAAATTATAGTGCTAACGCGTTATCACGTGTTTGGAAGAAATACTTCAATGAAGAAACAGGACGCGACCCGCAAGAGTATCATCGACAGCCAGAAAAAATAGCTAATGTGATCTACGCTAATCGGATGGACAATGGAGATGTTGACTCCAAGGATGGGTGGAAATTTCGCGGAAAAGGCGCGATCCAAGTTACCGGTCGTTACAACACTACTAAGTTCGCAGAGTACATTAAGCGTGATGTCGATGCCGCAAATGACTATCTGTTGACTACAAAGGGCGCTCTTGAAGGCGCTCTGTGGTATTGGGACGCGTGTAACCTAAACGAGCACAGCGACCATCAAGACATCCGTAAGGTAACAAAACTTATCAACGGTGGGTATCACGGGTTAGATGACCGTAAGCAACGATACATTACGGCTTACGCAGTGTTGGGCGGCAACTTTGAGCCAGATTCACTACCCATACTTTTAAAAGTAGGTTCTCAAGGCGATGAAGTTAAGAAGGTTCAGAAAGCTCTTGGGCTAGAAGCCGACGGTTGGTACGGGCAGCTGACAAAAACTTCTGTCGTCGATTGGCAGACAAAAAATGGTTTAACTCCTGACGGTGTAGTTGGACCTAAAACTTATAAGGCAATGGTGGGGTAGTAGATGGTAGCGCTGATAATTAAATCTTTTGGAGGTATCGCTCCTATTGTTCCACCCCGTTACTTAAAAGATAATCAAGCGCAGGTGGCTCTTAACTGCCCTGTTTTCCAAGGTAGCATACAGCCTCTTTCAGACCCTGGAACGACTATTGTAACGCTTGCCAAAAACATCGTACCAAAGTCCATTTATCGTTTTGGTCAGGATAATGTATCGGACACTAATTATTGGTTTCATTGGGCTTCTGATGTCGATGTGTGCCGTGGACAGATAGCGGGCGACACTTCCGAATGGACTTTCTTCACTGGCGATGGCGGACCTAAAGCTACTTATAACGCGATTGCTCTTGGTTCTAGTGGGCAGTATCCGACGACAACGCGGCCCCTGGGCATACCCGCACCGACGAACGCACCGACGGCGTCGCCCAATACTTTTACTGCTACGCAACATGCGGCGGAGATATACTTAAACCCACAACACCTTAACAGCTTAACTAGTGCGTTTGATCTTCTCATTAGCACTGTCGCAGACAATTCTTCCAACTACACAACTGTGTCGATGCCGTCTAACAATCCTTCAGCCGCACAAGTTGTTACGGCTATAAATGCTGCGCTTTCTTCTACGGTTACAGCTTCTGCGGAGTCGGGTAGTGTTAAAATAGTAACTACGGCAACAGGTGAGAACGCAAAGTTATTTGTAAAGTTTCAGACAGGCACAACTGCAAATACCGATGGAACTTTTAGCTACGGTAGTAGCCCTGACCTGCAAGCAACGGGTACTTCTGACAACAACGCCTTTGTGGTAATCGAGGACTCTGAGATAGGGTCTATTACTTCTGGCGATAAAATATTTGTAAGCTCCAACCACAGTACGCATATAGATGACACGACTTACACGTTTTCAGGTACGTTAACTGCTACTGTATTTGCAGCCTTTTTAAACACTCAACTAGGCTCAAGTATTACGGCTACTGTTTATGGCAGTTGCGTCGTGCTTACTCCTGACACTTACGGCGGCGGAGCTTCTGGGGTCATTACTTACAAAAGAAAAGTCGGTACCGATTACGTTACAACGCTATCAGCCACTGGGTCGGAGTCAGCCGGTCCTGCACGTTTGTTTATAACGCAGACGCACGTCGATGCTATGGAGGACCAGTATCTTTCTCTTATAGTAAACGGTAACGAAAACATTGTGTTTGTATCCGACCCTGCATTTCCAAGTCAGTTTAACACGCTAACTCATTACGGGATTAGTTCTCAGACATACGGTGCAGTGGAGCCTTTTGCTGTTGTAGAAACAGCTTCTACGGGCACGTCGGCAACTATAAGAGTACGCACAGGTACTTACCCAACTGAGCCTATTTTTACTCTACAGCAAGCAGTGGGCTACGCAGATGAAGACGATACTCTGGAGACAAGAGTTTACGCGTACACTTTTGTAAATAAAGAAAGTGGGTTTGAATTTGAGTCTGCTCCTTCAGCTGCTTCTGCGAGCGTAGATGTAAGAGACGAACAAACTGTCTCGCTCTCTGGTTTTGCTGCTGTGCCTAGCGGTGGCTACATTGTAACCCATAAAAGAATTTATCGTGCTGTTAGCGGCGTTTACCTTTTTGTAGCAGAAATTACCGCAGCTGACGCAAGTTTTACCGACGATGTAAAGCCAGATGATCTTGGTGAAGAGCTACCATCCCTAACATGGTCAGACCCTCCGCAAACTTTGGCGGGGCTTACAAATTTACCAAATGGATTGATGGCAGGGTTTTCGGGTCGAGATGTCTACTTTTGCGATCCTTACCACCCTCACGCTTGGCCTGAGAATTATATACAAACACTAGATTTTCCGATTGTTGGACTGGGTCGCATGGATACGACTTTAGCAGTTCTTACAAAGGGAACGCCTTACCTCATACAAGGTACGCACCCGTCTGCTATGGCAGTTGTAAAGTCAGACCTAGAGCAAGCCTGTGTGTCAAAGCGTAGTATTGTAAGCCTGATGGGTGGTGTAGTTTATGCTGCCCCCGATGGCTTGATGCTTCTTTCTCCAGGCGGCTCTCGTATTGTGACCGAACAGTTATTCGATTTTAACCAGTGGCAAACATTTTTTAACCCTGAGTCAATACACGCTTATCAGCAAGACAATCAGTACATTGCGTTTTATAATAACGGTACAACTTCTGGCGGGTTTGTTTTCGACGTAAGGTCAGGTCAGTTTATACTCCACGATATTTACGCCGAAGGTGCTTACCACGATCTGCGAAAAGATAAGTTGTTTCTGGTATTTAGCGATAAGACAATCAAACCTTGGGGTTATGGTAGTTCCAAAACTTATACCTGGAAATCAAAAAAATTTACTATGCCGCAGATTATGGGATTTTCATGCGCTCAATTAGAGGCAGAGGCTTACCCCATGACTATGAAAATATACTCCGATGGTGTGCAAATTCATTCTCAAACCGTTCAAAGCCGAGATCCGTTTAGGTTGCCTTCTAAAGTAGGACGCGACTGGGAAGTGCAGATTGAGGGCGGGTTTGAAGTCTTTTCGATGGCTGTAGCAAATTCAATGTCGGAGTTAGCAAGTGGCTAAGTTACCAACCGTTACCAGTCCTTTACCGCGTGACCTTCAACAGTTTCTTCAACGCGTAAGAGAGGCGTTAGACGAAAAAGGTCCTGATGCTGTAGTAACAGCGCGTCAGTTAATCGCTTCCGGTATTGCTCAGGCCGCTAGTAGCGGCAGCGTTTCCGGTGGATTTCAACCAGTAGCGGGCGCAGTAGAAAGTCCTAGACCTCCTAGCAATCTCTCTGCAAGCGGTGCTTTAGCAAGCGTTATTCTTAGTTGGGACGCTCCGACCTACAAAGGTCACGCCTACACAGAAGTATGGGCGCACACTTTAGATTTACTTGGTGACGCTACTCTCGTTGGAATGACAGCGGGAAACAGTTTTGCTCACAATATAGGTAGCTCTGCCACGCGTTACTACTGGGTCAGAAACATTAACCAAAACGGGTTGGCTAGTGCTTACAATTTAACAAACGGAGTGCAGGGTGCCACGTCATCAAGCCCAAATGTTCTTATGGATTTGTTGGTAGAGACCTACGGTACAAACTCGCAGTCACCGTTCTTTCAAATAGACACAGCGACAATTATTAATAACGTTACTGTACCTGCGGGTACTTACATGAAAACTGCTTTTATTCACAACGCGTCTATCACTAATGCTATGATAGGTGACGCAGCCATCGACAGCGCCAAGATAGTAGACGCAACTATTGTAAGTGGAGACATTGCGGATGCCGCTATCACTAATGCAAAAATAGGAAATGCAGCAATTACTAACGCAAACATAGCAAGCGGAACAATTACTACTGCAAACATTCAAGACGCAGCAATCTCAGCCGCAAAAATTCAAAACGGTGCAATACAAAACGCGCAGATTGGCAACGTCATTCAGTCTGCAAACTATCATGCTGGTAATCAAACAGGTTGGAAGATAGACAAAACAGGACAGATCGAAGCAAACAATGCCGTTTTTCGCGGGGTATTAGACGTTGGAGGTACGACAGGTAGCCGACTGACGATTAGCAGCACAAAGATAGAAGTCTACGACGGAACCACACTTCGCGTCAAAATAGGAGATTTATCCTAGTGGCATATGGTATCCAAGTTGATGGGCAGAACTTAACGTATAGTGCTTTAAGTGTTATAGCCAAAGGCTCTTTAAGTAGTGCAGGTTCTATAAACTTAACTAAAAATAACTTTCCTGATGTGACTGAGTTTAAAGTTGTTTTCATTGCTACGGGCGTAAGAGACACTTCTGATGAAGAGTTGCGCCCTACAAGCTCGCAGTCGTCTACAATTATAACAATAACGCAACCTAGTAACGGTACTCCACATCAATATTTGGTGCTTGGTCGATGACTTATGGGGTAGCGGCATACGGGACTGACGGGAAACTTACTTTCCACAGCGACTATTCGTCGATTGTATACGCAGGTGAATTTTCGAAAGAAGCTGACCCCGCCCGTCCTGTTTATACAGGCGATCATCACATAGCTATTAGCGCCGCCCTCAAAGATTCAAATTATGATATGGGTTTTATTGTTCAGTACAAGATAACACTCGACGTCGATTATATGGTTCCGTTCTACAAACCTGCGTTCAACGGGCAAGAAATTGCTATAATGGACATAATTAACGAGGGAACCACTTGGGTTATTAATTTGTTGTTCAGCGGTAACGCTTTGCAGTATCCTTATGTTTACGCTTTTGCTCCTTTGTCAGAGCTTCCTAGTTCCGCAGTTACGTTAAACAGCTATGGTATTGTGGTTTATAACTCTAGTTCTGAAATTGTATTTACTGATAGCAAACGACCACTGCGAATAGACGACGTTGTTACAATCACACATCCATCTAATATAAGAACAGCGTCTAAGGGTACATGCGGAAACTCCAACACTTGCCACGTTAATTTTACTCCTGACCAAAGCAGCACATTTACAGGCTCTGTTAGTAATACGACGAGTAAGTTGTACCACATAGTACCTTCTGCGTATGGCGGGTTAGCTTTTGAAAATAGTGGAACTGGTAACTTTGCTTGTGGGGTTTTTAATCTTTTCGATAGACCGTTCGCTTTTTCGTACAAATCCTGGGCTTCTTTTCGAGGAACAGTAAAACACCCTCGTGGCGGCTCTACTCATATAGCAAGTTGGGAAGCAGATTACGCAGGTGCAGCGCACCAACTTGTTACAGGTAGTTGCGGGTTCGGTGGTTTTTTAGGCGCTTTAATTGGAGTTTTTCTAGTTGTTTTTACAGGGGGCGCAGCCCTTGCTGTTATAGGCGGAGCACTTGCGGGGTTTGCTGTTGGAGAACTATCTTTAGGCACGACGCCGTCGCTAAAAGCTTATGACGCTGACGAGGTGTTTGATCAAAATAGCAGACCTGTTAATCTGTTGATTACAGACACATCGTACTACGGAATTACTAACAATGGTGACGTTGACGTCACTGACCGTCTTACCTTTTCGTATGTCTATAGTTCTACTAACACCACTAATAACACTTATTGGAATTATGGGGTGAGTGCTATAACAGTTCCCAATTATAATCCCTACTTTGCCGTAGTGATTGACGGACTTTTTGTCGTAATTTCGAATGTTTTTTTTACAGGAAACACAATGCCTGCGTCTACAGATACAAGCTACACCCTTGGAAATACGACTTACTACCGAGGTGATTTAAAAGTCACGACAGGAACCGTAGGTACTAGTAGTACTTACGACCGAAAGTACGAAGTAGCGGCGGTGCAGGGGGAGATATGGTTTACGTTCTTATATTCTTACACTTCGTTAATACCGACCACTTAAAGTATTATCAGATTAAGACATTCTCAACGTTGGAAGAGTGTAAAGCACAGGCCGAAGAAGCCGATATAATGGTAACGCATACGTCGATGACGGTGACGTGCCTAGAAATAACAAATCAGTAGAGGAAATAATGAGTTATTCAAGAGAGTTCATAAAAGATAAAATTCTAAAATACGACGAATATTATGGTTGGGACAACGCCATTACCGTCATCTATGCCAGATGGAAAATTACAAACAGTCAGTACCCCGATGGTTTTGCATACCACCACTTTCAAAAGGAACTGGACGTTAATGCTATAACGAAAGAAACCTTTATTTCTATAGACGATGTGACGGATGAACAGCTAGAGGCTTGGTGCATTTCTGGCATAAGCAACAACACTATCGAAGAGATTCAGATGCACAACCTGCCTATCATTCAGCACACCCATAAACTGGCTCAAATGACCACGCATTACGAAAATACAGAATAGTAAAGAAGAGGATTGTTTTTATGAGTGTAAATGTGTTAACGTGTAAGCAAGAGTATCCATGTTAGATCACAGTCTTATATTTGATGAGAAAGATCGAGTGGGTTCTTGGGTCGCTGAACGAGTTAATCAGTTAGCTTCGTGGGGCGACTACTATGCGATGGGCGCTAAATTGAACGGTGAGCTTGTTAGCGGGGTGGTCTACAATAATGTTGGAGCCTCTAACGCAACCTGCCACATAGCAGTTAGCAAACCCACCAAAGCCTTTTCCATGCTGTTAGACCATGCGTATGTGTATGCGTTTAAGCAGCTGGGATTAAAAAGACTAACGGCTTTTGTGGAATCTACTAACCAAAAAAGCCTGAAAATAGTAAACCATATTGGGTTTGTTAAAGAGGGCGTCATGCACCAAGCCGGAGACAACGGACAAGACGTAATAATTTTAGTTCTTTGGCCTGGTAATTATCGCAAAGGAAGAAAAAATGGGTAAGAGCAATCCACCACCCCCAGATTATACACCACTGGCAGAAGCTAGTGCTGAAGCAGCCCGCATACAAGCGGGTTTAGGTCGTGAACAACTTGATTTTGCAAGAGATCAATATAATAGGTCAGCGCCTATTCTTGAAGGTATAGCTAACCAACAGATGGCCGCACAAAGCGACCAGATGGCTCAAGCACGTGATTACTATGATTATCAACGCGATACATACCGCCCAGTAGAGCAAGGTTTGGTCCAAGACGCGCAACGGTTTAATACGGAAGCCTATCGTAACCAGATGGCATCTCAAGCAGCCGCAGACACAGGTAGAGCGTTTGGTGTACAACAAGCTGCAAATCAGAGAGCTATGCGCTCAATGGGTGTAAACCCAAACTCTGGTAATTTTGCGGGCATGAATACCGCCTCGAACCTACAGCTTGCAGCACAGCGAGCGAACGCTATGACAGGTGCACGCCAAAACGCTCAACAAATGGGCTACGCACGACGTCTAGATGCGGCAGGTCTTGGTCGCGGTCTCGCAGGTGCATCCGCAGCAGCTTACGGCGGCGCGACGAACGCAGGTTCGCAAGCGGGTATAAACTCACAATCCGCAGGTCAGAACTTTATGGGCAACCTTGGTATGGGCGCGGGCACTATAGGCGCAGGTCAGCAGATGCAACTGACAGGTTTAGGTAACGTTCTTAACAACCAGACACAGAGTTACATCAATACACAAGACAGCACGCTAGGTGACATCGGTGGTATTATGGGCGGTGCAGCTTCGATTATGAAGTACTACCCTTCAGACCGTCGCCTGAAAGAGAACATAGTAGCGGTCGGCGTCGATTCTACCACACAGCTAAGTCTTTATGAGTTTAGTTACGTCGGCAATGAAGACCGTCGTTTCCGTGGAGTAATGGCGGATGAAGTTGAACGCGTCTACCCAGAAGCGGTGAAAGATACTGATCTAGGGTTCAAGGCTGTTTGCTACGATCTCCTCAACATAGAATTTACGGAGGTTCACTAATGGCACGCCCTTCACGATGGATGCAGTTTACTAATAACTTTAACGCTATGAGTCAGACGTTTGATGATGCGTTTAAAAATTACGAAGTAAATAAAATTAAAAAACAAGATTACTTTGAAGATGAAGATCAAACAGTAAAGCTAAAGGGTGATGCTCTACGTTCTGCACAGTTTGCAGACATAGCGAATGTTTATGAAAAATATGGCGACATGGAAGGCGCAATGAAGCTGCGTACTTCTGACGAAACGCTACAAGGTCTAATGCGGGATAACCGCATAGGAGCAGCTACCGAAGAAGATCAAATTTACATGCAGGGTATAGGTGCAAAAAACCAACTTGATGCAAGTATTGCTGCGTCTAACGCCTCTACAGGTGCTAATAACGCCGCTACAGCATTGAGTAACTTACAGATAGACGCCGCCGAACTAAGCGCAAAACAAAACACTCAAATTAATTCAATTTTTGAAGATATTGGCAACCAAGATTTTAATAACGCAGCAGAAGAACAGGCTTATACGATAAATGCTTTAAGAACCTCTGGCTTACCCCCTGGTATAGTTCAACCTGCGCTGGAAGCATTTGGTAAGTTTGGTTCGGATGCTCTTGCTATTGAAAGTAATAGAATACTTGGAAACGCTACCGAGGCGCTACGGTCAGGTAATATGAATGACTTTGTAAATTTCTACAATGAAGACATCGCAGACGGTGTTGAATTAAAAGTCACAGGTAACAGTAAAGACGGATTTAAAGCTGTAGTTACTGATAAGGATGGTAAACGACAACAGATTGGTCAAGCGGGTAGCGAAGCAGAACTACTTAATATCTTTGCGTCTAGAGTAAAAGACCCGATGACTGTTCTGGGTGGAGCAGTTGACAACCTTGCTTATCGTCAAAGCAAAGCAAATCTTGAAAAAACTCAAGCAGATACAGGTCTAGTAGAAAAACAAGGCGACATGATCGACAGCAATATTCTGGTAAATGATGAGCAGATCAAACAGATTACGGCGAGCATTAAAAAGACTAACAGCGAAATTGAGGTAAATGATGCGCAGATCAAAAACCTTAACAAAGACTTAGACATTAAGGACGCCCGCGTATCTGAAATTATTGCCAATACGGTGTTCGTTGAAGGTGTAAAAACCGATCAAATTAGAAAAGAAATACAAAATATTAACAGTCAAATAAGCTCTCGTGGCGTTGGGGATAGCCTAAGTATAATGCAGCGCACACTAGTAGCAGCGCAAGCAGCTGAGACTAAAGCAAAGACCGCACGTCTTGATCCTGAAAGAAAACCTTCAGAGGCAGAAAGGGAAGAGCAGTTGCGCTCTGATATAAGCGATCTTTCTAAAAAATTACAGTTAGTGATGGCTCCTCCAGAAGAACAAGAAGCAGCAATAGCGGCTTATATAAAACTAATGGCAGATGCAGCAAATATAACCATAGAACAAGTTACTGAATAAAAGGCGAAGGAACTATGGCAGAGTATATCGTCAGAGGAGCAGACGGAAACAGGTATAAAATAACTGCTCCTAGCAATCTTTCTGAGTACGAAATCAAGGCATATGCTCAGTCTCAGATGGGGCCTATGAGCGTTCAAGAAGAGGAAGACGACGGACCAGGGTTTTTTGGAGCCGTAGGAAACGCTTTTGCTCGTATGGGTGGCCGCGCCCGTGGTTTAGTAGATGCTTACCAAGCAGAGCAATTTGCCACCATAGCAGATGGACAAGAAAAGCAAGCACAGATAGATGCGGAGAGGGCTGAGACAGGAGAAGAACCTGGCCTCCTAGAAAAGATACTAACCTACCGTCCGTCTTTTGCCCAGCCGCTTGAAACCACCGACGAACTTCGAGGGTTAGCGGCAGAAAATGTTCGACAACAAGCACTGAGAAACCAAGATTTTGCTCAAAGATACCCAATGTCTGAAGGAGCCGAACGAGGCGCAGAGATTATTAACCAAGAAACTTTTGCTGACGTAGGTAAATTTGCGTTAAACAACCCTCTTGATGTCTTGTCTTTTGCGGGTCAGGTGGGGCTAGAACAGGCTCCCACATTAGGCGCAGCTATTGTAGGCTCCGCTGTAACAAGAAACCCCAACGTTGGCATGACTATCATGGGTAGTTCTACCTTTGCACAAGAACGTTTCGGGCAGATGGCAGAGACTGCGCAGAAGTATGGCTATGATCTTACTAACGC
>MDTC01271169.1_pt1 | contig 11776 bp, 12 predicted proteins | sample 811181 | NCBI WGS metagenome assembly MDTC01 (sample SAMN05326644, study PRJNA326480) | marine metagenome | isolation source: seawater | place: Pacific Ocean: North | collected 2011
ATATGAATCAATAAACAAAAATAAAAATGAAGAATTGAATTATGTACCTGATATTAAAGTGACAAAGAATGGACCTTTATTTATAAAAGGAAATATTTCATTAATCAATTCTGATGGAGAAGAAGTTTTAAATGAAGGTCGTATAGCACTTTGTAGATGCGGTGCATCAGAAAATAAACCGTTTTGCGATAATTCACATTACAAGGTAAAATTTAATGGATAATAAAATAAAAGTAACATTATTAAAAAATGGTCCGCTTATGGTTGAAGGTAAAGTTACAATTAAAAATAGTGCAGGGGAAACCATTGAAAGTACTGAGAAAAATTTTCTTTGCAGATGCGGGGGTTCTTCAAAAAAACCTTTTTGCGATGGAACTCATAAGAAAATAGAATTTAAGGATTAATCCTTAATACCGTTTTGTTTCATAAGATAAAGTCCGTACTCTCTTATTTTTTTTATTATTGGGATTGCTTTTTTCCCTTCTTTTGTAATTGTGTATTCAACACGAGGTGGAACTTCAGCAAAAACTTTTCTTGAGATTAATCCCAGCTCTTCAAGTTCCCTTAGCTGTGAAGTAAGCATTTTATCTGACACTCTAGGTAAGGTTTTCTTTATCTGAGAATATCTTTGCGATTTTTGATTCAGCCGCCACAGTATTGGCATTTTCCAAGTTCCCCCTATAAAAGTTAATGCAAATTCTACTGGATTATAATAAAGTTTATCCTTGAAAATAAATTCCGGCATTCTCACTCCTCTATACTTACCTAAAAGTAAGTAATAGCTGTTTATGTAAGTATATTGCTAAATGTAACTTAATATACCAGATTTCCACCATCAATAAAAATAAAATTGAAAGGGGACTTATGAAGTCATTAAAAATATATATGTTACTTTTGGCAGCATCTTTCCAGCTAATATTTGGGCAGAATAATAATAACAATCAAAATAAAACAGAAAATGTAAAGGAAGTTTTTAGTTATGTACATTTTCATGGAGCACCTTCTAAAGGAAAAATATTAATGGTTGCAAGTTCTCCTGCGTTAAGTGAACAGACTGGCTGGCCTATAGGATTTTGGGCAGCTGAATTGACACATCCTCTTTTAGTATTTCATGAAGCCGGTTATGAAGTTGAATTAGTTTCTACAAATGGAGGAAAATTAGAAATGGATTCTTTTTCAAATCCATTAGATGCCAGCGGTTATTCTGCACATGATATGATCACTTTGGGATATATGCAGAAAGAAGAATTTAATACTATGCTTGAGAACACTAAGAAGTTTACAGAAGTTAATCCGGCTGATTATGCTGCCATTTTTCTGGTTGGTGGACAAGGTCCAATGTACACTTATAAAGATAACCCGGAATTAGAAAAATTATTTGTAAGTTTTTATGAATCGCATAAACCATCGGCAGCAGTTTGTCATTCAACAACACTATTATTGACAGCCAAAAAATCAAATGGTGAATTGTTGATTAAAGGTAAGACATGGACCGGTTTCGCAGATTCTGAAGAAGATTTTGCAGATCAAGCAGTTGGGATGAAAATTCAACCATATAGAATTGAATCTGAAGCAAGAAAAATTGAAGGAACAAATTTTAAGGTTGCTGCTCCTTTTTCTGCATATGCAATTAAAGATGGAAATTTAATTACGGGTCAGCAGCAAAACAGCGGAACTGCAGCAGCAAAATTATTAATTGAATCATTGGAAAAATAATTTAATTGAAAGCGGGCATCTGTAAATGGTGCCCGAATTTATATAATGAAAAAGTATTTGATAATTTTAACAATCTTATTCGTAGATGTTTGTTATTCACAAATTCCGGTTGAAATATTTATGGGTAATGACAAATCAACATTAGATATAATGTTTTTTAGGTACTTTAAAAATTCTGAAAATAAAGATAGCGATTGGCTCTTCTTTAATAGAAATAGAGTAAGTATTAATTACAAAGTTACTCCGTCTTCAAATCTTCCGTCATTTGGTTTTACCGAAGCAATTTCTTTCAATCATCCTAGCTTAAAAGGTTTTGCACCAGTTTTTGTTGCTCAGATTTTTAGTACCGGATTATTCCCGAAATCCGGATTTCAGTATGTAAATATTTCAGAACAAATGACTTTCTTCAGTTGGATTGTAAGTGAATTATTAAAAAATCCAAAGTTTGATTTTTTTGTATTGCTGAGACTAACACCTGAGATTAATCATTCCTTAAATTGGTTTATTCAATTTGAAACTCTTTCTGTCTTTCCATCTAATCAGAATGATTTATACAATTTTACACAGCGTGCAAGATTGGGAATTAAATTAAGTGAATTACAGTTTGGATTTGCAGCAGATTTTAATCAAGTCGGTCAAAACAGCTTTAAAACAAATTCCAATTTCGGCGGATTTGTTAGATATGATTTTTAATATAAATAATTGTTAAAATAGAATGGAGATTAAAATGAAGATTTCTATAATTGGAGCGGGAAATGTAGGAAGTGCTTTAGCTTTTCAATTTGCTAATAAGAATCATGATGTACTGATTGGAGCTAGAAATATTGAAGCAGATGAATTAAAATCCTTAGCGGCAAAGAGCAGTAAGATAACAATTCATTCTATCAACGAAGCAATAAAACCAAGTGAAATTGTGATTTTATCAGTCCCTCCTTATGCTGCTGTTGAAATTGCAGAAAGTAATAAAGAATTGTTAAAAAATAAAATTATTGTTGATGCATCAAATTCAGTATTCAAAAAACCTGATCCATATAAAACAGCATTAGAGGGAATTAAGAAAGTAACCGGACTAGATTCTGTTGTAAAATGTTTTAACTCTACCGGATTTGAAAATATCGAAAATCCTAGTTACGGAGATATAAAAATAGATATGTTTATTGCCGGTAATGATGCTGATTCTAAATCAGTAGTTTCTAATTTAGTTAAAGAGATTGGATTTGAAGAATGCTATGACTTTGGCGGTGATGATAAGGTTGAACTGCTTGAGCAGTTCGCCTTTGCATGGATTAATCTCGCCATAATACAAAAGCATGGAAGAAATATCGCCTTTAAGGTTTTAAAGAGATAATAAAGTTTGTTGAATTATCAATTTAAGTATATGCTTTAGACCAGATATTGAAGAAGTGATGAAAGTAGAAGAATTTTTTGATTTGAAAAACATCAAAAATAATGTTAATAAATATTTCCTTCTATTTAAAGAGAAAAAAGAAAACCATTGCTTCCTATTTAAATTGACTTTCACTGGAAAATTTCTTTTAATGTGATTGTTCGCAAAGAAGAAAGGGGGTGGAAGTAATGAAGATCGATCCGAGATATTCAATTCAAGAAAGCAAAATGTTTCTAGAGTCTAGTATTTCTCCGGTTGTAAAAGTTAGATTATCCGATAGAGAAACAGGATTAATTAGCACCGGATACGGAGATAATTCTGATTTAGCCAAAGAAAATGCTTTTACAAATCTAAAAATGAAAGAAGAAAAGTATTTGGGTAAATATTTTTCTCTTTACGATGCGAAGGGAAAAACAATTTCGGGCAATTACACTTCTTATAAGATCAATCAAAAAGTATAATGGACTTTTAATTGGAGTTATACATTTTTGAATAGAATTCTAATGAAATTATCTTTATTTGATTTTTGGACTCTTGTAGAAAGTAAAAAATCTTTACTAAAAAGATATAAAACCATAAAAAATGGTCAAAGAAATTATTTTGTCTGAAACCAATCTTTTAGTGCGTGAAGTAAATCCCCCATTAAACTAACAACCAATTCTCTTTTATCAGGATCAATTCTTTCAAGAATCTCTTCATGAATTTTAATATGATTTTCATTTAGGTTTTTTATAAACGGAATGCTTTTGCCTGTTAGATGTACTTGTACATTCCTTTTGTCCTTTGGATCAATTTTTCTGGTAATAAATTTTTTATTTTCTAATGATGTAAGAATGTGAGTAATTCTTCCCGGAGTGATACTCATGTAATAGGCAATTTCCTTAATAGACATCATACTTTTTTCATTAAAAAGTTTTAGACACTTAAATTCCGCCGGGGTTAAATTAAACATTGATGCAAAGTAGTTCTCTTTTTCGCTGCATGTTCTGGCAAGTTCGCATGTTAGTACACTCATAGACTCGGCAAGTTTTTGGGAATTAGCAGTCTTAATATTTTCCATTATAATCTCATTTGTTTTATATGCTAAAATATACTGTTCAAAAAATTATTGCAAATGGATTATAATATTATTCTTCATTCAAAAACTGTGAAAATATTTTCTCTAACTGATCAAACTCAATTAAGAATGAATCATGACCATGTTCGGACTTTAATTCGGCATACTTTCCGTTTTTAGTTTTTTCAGCTATAAATACCTGCTCTTCAATTGGATATAAAATATCGCTGTCTATTCCTATTGATAAAACATCTGCCTTAATAGAATTTAAAATCTCTTCTACTGTTCCTCTGTTTCTTGTAATATCATGATTATCTAGTGCTTTAGTTATATAGATATAGGTATTTGCATCAAATCTGTTTATAAATTTTTCTCCTTGGTAATCGAGATAACTCTCGATTGAATATTGTGAAGATGACCTTTGATTTTTTTTTCTGCCAAATTTAGAATTAAATGAACTAAAACTTCTATAAGAAATCATAGCTATTTTTCTTGCCAGCGAAAGACCGTATAAAGGCTGCTCTTCATAATAACCATTATTCCAAAGAGGATCGGAGGTAATAGCTGTTCTTGCTGCATCATTAAATCCAATTGCCCAAGGAGAATGAGAAACCGAGCATGCAATTGGAGCAATTTTTTTAATCAAATCAGGATACATAATTCCCCATTCCAAAACCTGCATTCCACCTAATGAACCGCCTGTTATTAATTGAATTTCATTTATTCCTAAATAATCAATTAATTTTTTTTGAACGGAAACCATATCTCTGATTGATATTTGAGGAAAGGTTGTTCCGAATCTTTTATTAGTTCCATTAATAAAAGAAGTAGGTCCGGTTGTGCCGTAACAACTTCCTAAAATATTAGAACAAACAACAAAGTATTTATTTGTGTCGATTACTTTATTAGGTCCGATTAGGGGATCCCACCAGCCCGGTTTATCTAAATACATGTTATTGTATTTATAAAGAAATTCATATTGATTTGAATTTAGTAGTTCATTGTTTGATATAATACCGGCAGCATGAGAATTACCTGTAAGAGCATGACAAATAATTACGGCATTAGTTCCTTCTTCATTCAATCTGCCGTATGTCTGAAAGGCAATTTCAATATTATTTATTACCGCTCCATCTTCTGTAAAAAATGGATTTGAACTATTAAAAAGATTTAAGAATTCAGTTTTTGGTATCAACAATTTATCAGGTTCTTTCAAAATAATTTCCATAAAAATCTCTACTAAATATAATATTGAGCAGAAATAAATCTGCTCAATATTTGTTTATAAAATTAATTTAAAGATTTTGATAAAGCTTCATCAAAGTCATTAATAATATCATCAATATGCTCAAGTCCTACAGAAACCCTTATTTGTTCTGGAGTAACTCCCGATTTCAACTGATCTTTATGTGATAATTGCTGATGAGTAGTTGATGCTGGATGAATTACTAAAGTTTTTGCATCTCCAACATTTGCAAGCAGACTAGCTAATTCAACACTGTTTATAAATTTCTTTCCTGCTTCAATTCCTCCTTTTATTCCAAATGAAAGCATTGAACCAAATAATCCATTCCTTAAATATTTTTTAGCCTGTTTATGTGAAGTATAATCATCTAATCCTGGATACCAAACCCATTCAACTGCCGGATGAGATTTCAACCAGTTGGCAAGTGTTAAAGCATTTTGGCAATGTCTTTCAACTCTAAGAGATAAAGTTTCTAATCCTTGTAAAAATAAAAATGAATTAAATGGAGAAAGAGCCGGACCTAAATCCCTCAATCCTTCAACTCTTGCTCTAATAATAAAAGCGATATTTCCAAATTGAGATCCTTTTCCAAATACTTCATTAAAATTCAATCCATGATAACCTGGAGAGGGTTCAGTAAAAATTGGGAACTTACCATTTCCCCAATCAAAATTACCGGAGTCAACTATAACGCCGCCGATTGAAGTACCATGTCCTCCGATCCATTTAGTTGCAGATGCAACAACAATATCAGCTCCGTAATCTATAGGTCTAGCCAAATAACCGGCGGCACCAAATGTATTATCTACAATAAGAGGAATTCCATTTCGATGAGCTACTGCAGCAATTGCCTCTATATCGGGAATATTTAGTTTTGGATTTCCTATTGTTTCTATATACAAAGCCTTTGTCTTTTCATCAATTTGTTTTTCATAATCTTCAGGAGCTTCTCCATCTGTAAATTTTACATTTATTCCTAATCGTGGTAATGTTACTTTGAATAAATTGTATGTTCCGCCATAAAGAAAATTAGTTGAAACAATATTATCCCCGGCTTGAGCTAAAGTAGAAATTGCAAGTGTTTCAGCAGCCTGACCGGAAGCAGTTGCTAATGCTGCAACGCCTCCTTCAAGAGAAGCAATTCTTTTCTCAAATACATCAGTTGTTGGATTCATAATTCGTGTGTAAATATTTCCAAACTTCTGAAGTGCAAATAAATCAGCTGCATGCTGTGCATCATCAAAAACATATGATGTAGTTTGGTAAATTGGAACAGCTCTTGAATTTGTTGTCTTATCAACTTCTTGTCCGGCATGAAGCTGTAAAGTTTCATATCTATACTTTTTTGTTTTTGGCAGACTCATATATTTCTCCTTTGTATTTTTTATTTTATAAATTTCATTTTGGTCAAAAAAAAACCTCCAAGGGAAGAATCCAATGGAGGTTTATAAATTAAATTACCTTCAATTTTTATCTTTCCCTAACGGGCAGGAATTAGCACCTTTCCTAAACGGATGGTTGCCAAGGTGTCACAGGGCCTGTTCCCTCGACCTTTCTAGATAAAATCTATTTTCAAATTAAATAAAGAACTTGTTTCAACAATTATCGAATAATTGAGGGCGAAGTTAAGTCAAAAAAGATTGCTTGTCAAGAAAATATTTTTTACACCTAAAAATTATTCGGTATAACCTTTTGCTTTAAGAAGCTCAGCTGCCAGTATTGTTCCGCCTGCCGCACCTCTAACAGTATTATGTGAAAGTACAACAAATTTGTAATCGAAAATTGAACATTCTCTTAATCTGCCTACACTTACCGACATTCCATTCCCCATATTTCTATGAGTTTTAGGCTGTGGATGTTTTTCATTTTCACAATAAATTATAGGATTTACAGGTGCAGAAGGTAAATTCAATTCTTGAGGTACTCCTTTAAAGTTTTTCCAAACATTTATTATTTCTTCCTTGCTCGGTTTTTTATTGAATTTAATTTGTACGGCTTCCAAGTGTCCGTCTTGTACCGGCACTCTATTACATTGTGCACTAACTTTAATGTCAGTGTTAACTATTTTTTTATCTTTTATTTCACCAAGAATTTTTAATGGTTCCGTTTCCATTTTATTTTCTTCACCTGAAATAAACGGAATAACATTATCGAGTATATCCATACTGGGAATACCCGGATATCCGCCTCCTGAGATTGCCTGCATTGTTACGACGTTTACCGATTCTATTCCAAAATTATCTTGAAGCGGTTTTAATGCCATTACTAAACCGATTGTTGAACAATTTGGATTTGTTACAATAAATCCTTTCCCAAATTTCTGATCTTTTACAATTTCTAAATGATCTGCATTAACTTCTGGAATTAAAAGTGGAACATCTTCATCAAATCTGTGATTCCGTGCATTACTGATTACGTAATAACCAGCTCTTGCAAAATCAGCTTCTATTTCTCCGGCTACCGAAGCATCCAAAGCAGAGAACACAAACTTTGATTTAAGAATTGGTTCACAATTTTTAACTTCAAGCTCAGCAACTCTGTCGTTCAAAGGAGTCTGCATAATCCAGTTAACAGCATCTTGATATTTTTTTCCTGATGACTTTTCAGATGCAGCTAATTCAGAAATTTCAAACCAAGGATGATCAGATAGCATTTCAATAAACTTTTGACCTACACTTCCTGTAGCTCCTAATATGGCAACTTCAATTTTCTTTTCCATTTTTTTATCCTAAATATTTTGATACTTTTATTAAATCTGAAAATATTCCGAAAGCAGTATATTCTGCTCCAGCCCCTTTGCCTCTAATTACAAGGGGATAAGGAGAATGATTCTTTGTTTCAATAAGAACGATATTTTCTGTTCCTTTTAAGTTGAAGAAAGGATGAGATGAATCAATTTCATTCAAACCTACTTTAGCCTTCCCGTTTTTATAGGATGCAAAATATCTTAATACTTTATTATTATTTATTGCGGATTTATTTCTATCCATTAAATGATTTTCATTCTCTTTTAATATCTGCATAAATTCATCAACACTGCAGTCTCTAGCATTTTCTGGGACTAAACTCTCGACCTCAATTTCAGAAAGCTCCATTTTCACACCGGATTCCCTAATTAAAATCAATAATTTCCTTGCCATATCAAGTCCATTCAAATCATCTCTTGGATCTGGTTCAGTAAATCCTTTTTCCTTGGCATCAAAAACAATATCACTGAATTTTTTGTCTGCTTCAAATGAATTCAATATATAACTTAAGGTTCCGGAAAGAACACCTTCAATTTTGATAATTTCTTCTCCACCTTGAATTAATCCTTGAATAAGATCGATAACCGGGAGTCCCGCACCAACATTGGTTGAATACATGAACTGCACATTATTCTGTATTGCTTTATTCCTTATCGTTTCCCATTTCTCAAATGATAATGTATTTGCAATTTTATTTGGTGTAATAACAGAAATATTGGAATCCAATATAAATTCATAATGCTCTAGTACTTTATCTGTTGCAGTACAATCAATAAAGATTGAGTTTGCCAAATTCATCTCACGCATCGTATTTATAAACGATTCTATGTTTGAATCAATTTCACTGTTTAATAAAGAATCTTTCCAATTTAACAAATCGATTCCATTCACATCGAAATACATTTTTTTACTGTTAGCAATTCCAATAATATTTGCATTAGTATGAAGCTTCTTGAATAAAAATTCTTTCTTCTCTTTTATATATTCTATAAAAGCACTTCCAACCAGTCCTGTTCCAATAATAAAAATATTTAATTCTTTTCTTGTTGAAAGAAACATCGCATCATGGATTACATTTAGTGCTTTAGACAATTGAGATTTCTTAATTACAAAAGATATATTCAGTTCCGATGAACCCTGAGCAATCGCTTTCAAATTAACACCGTTTTTTCCTAATGCCTGAAATACTTTTCCTGATATACCGGGGGTCTCTCTCATATCTTCACCAACCACAGCTATCAATGATAAATCGGTCTCGGGATAAATTTTATTTACAATCTTATCTAAAATTTCTAATCGTAATTCATTTTCAATTACAGCTTTTGCTTTTTCAGTAGTTTCGGGAAGAACACCAACACAAAGACTAATTCCAGATGAACCTTGAGTAATTATCAAAACCGGTATTTGATATTGTGAAAGTGCCTTGAATACTCTTGATACTATTTCCTGACTTCCGGCTAAACCGCTTCCTTCAATTCTTATTAAGGAAATATTGTCAATTGAAGAAATTCCTTTTGCACTGAATTTTAAATGAGGTTCTTTGGATAAAATTACTGTTCCTTTAAAACTAGGATTAAAAGTATTTCTAATTCTTATTTTAATATTTTTTTCAAGTGCTGGCTGCATTGTAGGTGGATGAATTACTTTTGCTCCGAAATATGACATCTCCATTGCTTCTTGATAAGTCACAGCTTTAAGTGGAATTGCATTCTTAACTTTGCGTGGATCAGCAGTCATAATTCCATTTACATCTGTCCAGATTTCTATCTCTTCTGCATTAAGAGCCGCACCAAAAATTGCGGCAGTATAATCCGAACCGCCTCTGCCAAGAGTTGTAATTTCATTATCAATTGTTGAAGCAATAAATCCGGTGATTATCTGCATTTTATCATGCAATGCAAAATAATCAGATATATTTTTGTTGGTTTGTTCAAATAAAACTTTTGCAGTTCCATAATTATCATTCGTCTTTACAAGTTTCGATGCATCAAGGTATTCAGCAGTTATACCGGCATGATTAACCGCTTCAGCAATAATTGTATTTGATAGTCTTTCACCAAAACTAACAACTAAATCTTTTATTCTGGGCGAAATATCTTTAAGTAAATATATTCCATGAATGAGATCATGCAGCTCTTTAAATAACAGTTCAACTCTTTCTTTAATCTCAGAATTTTTAGCTGGGATTAATTCTTCAATTGTATTGAAATGCTTTAATCGAATATTTTGATATAATCCCAAATAAGATGAATCCTGTTTCGAAGCTATTTCGCTTAGCTTAAGTAAATTATCCGTTACAGTTTGAAAAGCAGAAAAAACAACTGCAATTTTTTCATTGTTCTTATGATAACTTTTTAAGATTTCTATAACAGATTTTATTCTTTCTGCGCTTCCAACTGACGATCCACCAAATTTTAGAACTTTCATTTTTACCTTCATATTAAAAATTTAGCTGCAATAATAGCAAGATAATTCTCTTGGTTCAACACAATGAATAATATAAATGCAATTAAAATTCCATCCCTAAAAAAATCTCTGAAAAATTAAAAGGAAATAAAAATCACATAAACCCTTATAAATAAAGGAGTTTACCGACTTCATGTTTAGGTTAATAATTGAATCTTTTCACTAAAAATTATTTTTCTAAAAAATATTAGCTTGACAAAAAAGATTTAATGACTTAGTTTTGTCCCTAATCAATTATGAATAGCACAAAAAGAAATATCGAATCTACTAGAAATTTAACTTTGCAAAAAAGTAAAGTTCGTGCTATTGATGCATCAGAAGTAAGAAACCTATCTTTAGATATTCAACTCGTAGGGATTATCGGACTTATTATTAGCATTATTCTCCTTATTAACATTATTATTCTCATTGGCTAATAATACTTCGGTCGATCCCAAAAAATAAAATTCAAATTGACATAACGCATAAAAGAATCTGGGATTGACCGGAATCCCAAGAGCTGTATCTGAAGGTTTTTGTCGTATTTATTTTAGATAAAAATCAACAGAGGAATTATGCGGTCAGATTTAATAAAAAAAGGAATTGATAAAGCTCCCCACAGAAGTCTGCTTAAAGCAACAGGCGTTATTAAATCGGAAAATGATTTTAATAAACCTTTCATTGGTATATGTAATTCCTACATTGATCTTATTCCAGGGCATGTCCATTTACAAGAATTCGGCAGAGTAGTTAAAGAAGCAGTAAGAGAAGCAGGCGGAGTTCCATTTGAATTCAATACAATTGGTGTTGATGATGGAATTGCAATGGGTCATATTGGAATGAGATTTTCTTTAGCCAGCAGAGAGTTAATTGCCGATAGTCTTGAAACAGTTGCAGAAGCACATCGATTAGATGGATTAATTTGTATCCCAAACTGTGATAAAATAGTTCCTGGTATGTTGATGGGAGCAGCTAGAGTTAATATTCCAACAATTTTTATTTCTGGTGGACCAATGAAAGCGGGAGTTACCCCTTCAGGTCAAAAAGTTGATCTCATTTCTGTATTTGAAGGCGTTGGGCAGTATCAAAAAGGGGAAATAGACGACAGTAAATTAAAAGAGCTTGAAGACTTTGGATGTCCCACTTGCGGATCATGTTCGGGAATGTTCACTGCAAAT
>MDTC01053610.1_pt1 | contig 11775 bp, 11 predicted proteins | sample 811181 | NCBI WGS metagenome assembly MDTC01 (sample SAMN05326644, study PRJNA326480) | marine metagenome | isolation source: seawater | place: Pacific Ocean: North | collected 2011
GCTCGAGATGTTCAAACACTTGTTGAAAGTGAAACATGTTGGGGAGATTATGATAAGCCTGAAGATCGTGAAGAAGCAAAAAAACTCTTTTCTAAGAAACCAAAGCTTCCTAGTGACATTCGTAATGAAAAATTGAGAGAATTTGTTGAAAATGCTCTAACTGATGAAGATCTTATGGATCAACTTGATATTACTCTTCTCGATGATGAGAAGATTACTACTCATAGTGTTACTAAGTTGATTAAAAATCATTGTAAAGAAAACGATTCAATTATTACTGAAGAACTAACTAAAGATGATGGTAAAATAACAAAGAGAACTTGTTTCAATCTTACAGAAGGAGACTTTGAGGATATGTTTGAAGAACAAGTTTCTTCGGACTAAAAATAAAATTTTATTTAAACAAATAATTAATAAATAAAACTAATAAATTAAAACTATGTTAAAATTATGTAAAAATCCTTTTAAAATTGAAGCTGGCATTGATGAAGCTGGTAGAGGCTCTTTAATAGGTAGAGTTTATGCTTCCGTTGTTATTTGGAACCCTAATTTATTAGAAAATTTTGATAATGATATTGATATTCAAAATAAATTAAATTTAATCAAAGATTCTAAAAAGTTATCTAAAAAAAAAAGAAAGGAATTAAGAGATTTTATTGAAGAATATGCAATTGATTATGCCGTTTCGTATGTTGATAATGAAGAGATTGATAAAATAAATATATTAAATGCAGCACTTTTAGCTATGCATAAAGGTTTAGATAAATTAAATATTGAACCAGATACCATTTTAGTAGATGGTAATTATTTTAAAGAATATTATATTAATGGAAAGAAAATTGATTATGAATGTGTTATTAAAGGTGATAATACGTATATATCGATCGCAGCTGCCAGTATCCTAGCGAAAGTGTATCATGATGAGCATATTGAAAAATTATGTAAAGATAATGAAGATTTAATGAAATATGATTTATTAAATAATATGGGTTACGGAACTAAAAAACATCTAGAAGCCATTAAAGAATATGGAATCAGTGAATATCATCGAAAAAGTTTCAAATGCTGTAATTAAATATAAACTTTACGACCTTTACTTATGTAATATCTACCACCCCGTGGACCTTTATGAATTTTACGAACTTTTTTCTTAGAAGTTGGTTTCTTCTTACCACCTCTTAGTATAATTGGCTTATATCTCAATCCTTGTTTATGTAATCTAGATCTTAAAATGAAATTAATAAGTTCCGATTTAAGTATTGTTTTCCTACTCGATCTATTATATATTTTATTTATTTTTTAAATAGTATCAACATTAGCAGCAGATGAATCAAAATTATTATTATCTTGAGTAAATCCTCTAGTTATTAAAAAATATTGAAAAAAACCTAGAGCGGAATATGCATTTGCAATATGAAGAAGATCTAGAAATTCTAATTTATCTAAATCAACATTACTTAGTCTTTGTATTTCAAGTATATCTTTACTTATAATTTCATAAAGTTCACGTGATGTTTTACCTTGTATATCTTCTAATTTCTTTTTTACATCAGTTGATATAACTGTTTTTTTTCATTTGTTCTAGTATTCATATAATATATAATATATAATAATATTAAGAAAGAATATTTGTTAAAGAATGTTTAAATTATTTGTTTACAGTATGGACATTTCAAAGACAATGTTTTTTTAAACCATTTGTCTATACATTTCTTATGAAACATATGACCACATTTGAATTCTCTTTTTTCATTGTAGTCTAATTTTTCTAAGCAAATTGAACAAGGTGTATTAAACGTATTTTTATTACATATGTAATTTGTTTTAGATGTATGATTATAATATTCGTAGAATAAATTATCTACTATTTTTGATTCTTTTATTTGGATTTCAAATGTTTCCATTTATAATAGTATCTAATCTTAATAATATCTTTTATTAAACTTATTGTTCATCATCTGAATCAATAACTTCAACATCTTCAATTGTTTCTGATGTAATAATTTCCTCTGATTCTGGCTCTGGTTCTGGCTCATCTACACTTTTTACTTCTGATGAACGACTATAATAATCAGGTCTTGTTGCAGAAGATGATTTTTCTTCTGCATCTGTTTCATCAAATACAATTAATTTCATATAAAAGTCATATCGCGATTTCTTTGATTTACTAATTGATACTTTACCATCTCTATCTAATTCTTTTTTACCAACAATATATTCTTGATTCTTATTCCAGAATACATTACCTTCTAAATATTCTTCAATTTCATACAATGGATTTTCCTTATATAGCTTTTCAAATTTATAATTTGAAAGCAATAACTTTGTTGGTGCTGCTTCTAAACCAAGCATTGTATTTCTTTTGCGTTTCAGCATATAAGTCATTAATCTTTCATAAGTCAAATGCTCACTATCAAATTCGATAATTATTTTTTCAAGTTCAGATATTTTTGATTCCTTAGTTTCTTGGTCTAAATCTTGTTGAAGATCAAGAGTAAGCTTTTTAATATTAAGAAATTTTACAAAATTATATGATTTTTCTTTTGGTCCATCTTTTGTTAAGAATTTAAAATCACTTACTAAATACCTATTGTTCTCATTTATAAGCTTAGTCATTCTTGCATTTCCATCAAAGTAAGATGGATATTCATTATTATAGATATCTTTTAATAATGAAATTTGCTGAATCTGAATACTCATTGTTGGAGAAGTACCATACTTTTCAGTTTTTTTAACCGTCATTAAATTATATGGACGATAATATTTTTCATCTTCTAGTTCTTCTTCATTAAAGTCATATTCTGGCATAGATTCTCTAAATTTTAATTTATGTTTCATTTGAGAATCATCGATACCCATCTCAATACATTCTGGCATTTTACCAGTTAATTGTAAACAATTATTAAATAAATAATTTTTAAAATTTTCACCAAAAAGTAATAATTCTTTTAATTCATCGTCTTGAAGTGGGATATTTAAATCAGTTGTACCCCAATCACTCATTCTAGGTTTAAAAAATAAAGCTCTTTTTGCAAATGAAATAGAAAATATCTGTTTAAGGTATCTTTGTGGTATTTCTTTGTTCTGGTTTTGAATTTCTGTAATTTCTTGGTTTGTTTTTGATGTAATGTCTTCATTTTTATTGTAGTAGTCTTGTAATTTATTCATTTCAATAATATCCATTGTCTTTCCATTAGCATTATAAATATTTAGTGCCATTTCAATTACTTTAATCTATTTTAAAACTTTTAAATAAAAATCATTTTTTTTTTAAATTTAAGAATTTAAAAATCATCTTTATATTATATAAAATTATAGTAATTTATAATATATAATGAATAATATATGTGAATCTGTTAAGAATAAAAATGAATTAAATAAAAGATGTAAAAATATTGCAGTTAATGGTTGTTTATGTGGTATTCATTCAAGATCTAAAAATGTAATTTTATTTAATGATATTAAAAATAAAGTTTATTCCCTTAAAAATATACCCCCTTACAATCAAACTGAAAAGGAATTAATTAAATATAGTTTAAAATATTATCAAATTCCTCATAATAATAAAAGAGATTATAGAATACTATATACAACATTATTAAGCTATTTAAATGAAAAATCAATTAGTTATGAAAAAAGTATAATATTGCAAAAGTATTCAAGAAGATATTTGATTAAAAAACTTAAATCATGTGTAAATCAAGAAGATTTTTATTCATTAGATCATATTTTACAAATTCCTTTTAAATATATTTATATTTTAAAAGAGAAGAATGTTAATTATTGTTTTGATATTCGTTCTTTAAATGAATATTTTAAAACAAAAGATAAAAATATTACAAATCCTTATAATAATGTACCATTCTCAAATGAAGATTTAAAAAATATTAATTTAAAATTTAATAAATATAAAGATGATATTAATTTTAAAATAAAACAAGATGCCTTATCACCTCGACAAGTTTATAAACAAAGGGTAATATCTGTATTTCAAAATTATGATAATTTAGGTTTTATATTAAACATAGAATGGTTTTCAAAATTACGTTTTCAGGAACTCAAATATTTATATAGAAAATGCGAAGATGTATGGAACTATAGAGCACAACTTACAAATGAACAAAAACTTGGAATAGTACATAATGGAAAACTATTTACTATTCCAGTAGTAACTATTAATAGAATGAGAATAAATAAAGATAAAGAATTAAGAAATATTTTATTAACAGAATTTAATAGAGCTGTAACTGAAGGAACAAACGAAGCTAATAGAAAATTAGGCGCAATATTAATATTAACTGGATTTGCTGAAATTTCACAAGATGTAATGAATTCATATCCCTGGTTATCACAGTCATTTTAATAATATAATAAAAATCTTTTCTATAAAATTTATTTTTTACTTATATTTTAAGCAATAGCGTATGTTAGTTACAAAATTGATTCCCACAAGTCATCATCTGACAACTCCTCACTGAACAGGTCGTCACATTGAATCTCCTTGGATGTTTTCGGCTGCTTGAGTCTTTTTATCTCCTCTTTGACGCAACGCAAGTTGTCATTCAAAATTTTCAGCTCTGGAGTTTCACTCTCGGATAAAGAGCTGAATGCTAATTGAAAACGACATTCGTCTCCATCACAGGAAGAAGCATACAGGGTTGAACCCATCCTGTGTCGTAGGATTCGCAGTTCTCTCTGTTTCTTATTGATACTTCGTTGAAGATCATCTTCGTCCAGAAGAAGCTTCTCCATTTTAGCTTCTCTTTCTCGAGCCTGTTTGGCGATGTCTTTCTCTCGCCGAGACTTGTCCTTGTCTGCCTGTTCGTGTTTCTGAAGCTCAGCTTTCGCAGCGAGAACTTGATTCGCCTGAGATAGTGTGGGGAAGTCGTCCATATTCCTATATATTTATCAATTTCTAACATATAAATTGATAAATTTAAGTATCATTTTTAAAATTATTTTTATTAGTGTATTTTCACTATTTAGCAACATTCGCAACAATTGTCACAGTCGTCGCAGCATTGATCATTGTTGTGACATTCGACACAACATCCACAGCACAAAAGGCCACTGAAACATCCACATAGAATTGAGTCAGCACCTTCATTCGCTAATAAGACCAAGCATAGACAGATTGCGATGATGATAAATACAAGGACAATGACCCCGTATTCTGCGTTGTTGTTTGTGAAAGTTCCACTGCCAGAACCATCCGCGTCGTTGATGGGAGAGATGTTGTAGCTCCATACTGCCAAAATAAACAGTATGATCACAATCAATCTCAAGCACTCCATCGAGGAGTTATTCGATGGATGATCACGCTTTAACGACCTTTCCATATCAGGTGGGTTCTCGATGTCATGTCCTTTTTCGACAAGAGGGTCCGTAAAAGATTTCTCTGCTCGTGGCATTGTGTATTCTCGTTGTTTGTAGTATTATCTTTTCACAAGTTCAATTTACTAACATATGAATTAATAGATTCAGGTATCAATTTTAAAATTATTTTTTATTTAACTCTAAGAATTAGCCTTCTTTAAAAATCAGGCAGAGCCTGGAGCAATGAAAGTGCCTTTTCAGCATCGATGCGTTCTTCAGGATCAGGAAAGGTCATGGCTTTCACCAGTTGACCCAGTGGTGAAAGCCACCAAGTCGACTCAGTCCTAAGATTCTGACGTTGATCTCGCTCAGGGTATATGCCTGTCGAAAGGGTGTAAAATAACACTCCTAATGCGAAGACATCCGTTTTTTTGGTATCCCAAGAACGACAGCCATATCGTCTGACCAAGAGCTCTGGTGCTGCATATTCTGGAGTGCCACAAGGAGTAGAAGTAACTACTTCCTTTGTGCCAAATCCACAATCGCATAACAGAGCTGATTTTCCCTTCAAGAGAATGTTTTCAAGCTTGATATCGCAATGTGCAATACCGTTGTCGTGCATGTCAACTACAAGCTTCAACAAATTCATAAAGAAAGGCTTGTGTCGGATGAACTGGTAGTCTGTGTTCCCAAGTGCCAACTTGTCATTGGCCGAGAAAAGGTCTCCGTCAGTCATTTTTTCCATCACGATGAACACTTCGTCATTGTGCTCAAAAGCGCAGATCAAGGAAGGAACCTCGACTGGCGTCTCCAAGTCAAGGAACCTGTGAATTTCGACCTCGCGTTTAGCATCAGCCAAATCCTTCTCGTAAGTGTTGCTATTCAAGGAAATGACCTTGACAACATGTTTGTCATCAAGACTAAATACTTGACCACATGCTCCTGCTCCTATTCTTAGGGAGCTGGTTGATACTCGTACACAAGCGTCCTCCAAAGACGATACAATCTCCGCAGTTCCATAAATTGAAACCACGGAGGTTGTCTCGTCTAAAGAGAACGTGTGGTCGGTGCTCTCCTCTGAGCACAGTGACAAGGTCAAAGAGCAGGCCTGTTCATCTTCCTGCTCTTCACAGAACAAATTCACTAAACTTATCATTGTTCTTCAGTGTGCCTCGTCTTCCTGTATCGTGTTCGTAGTCAATTTTATTTATTAGTATATTGAACACTTTTGGTATCATTTTTTAAATTATATTTATTTAAATTTTTATTAGTAATTCAATAAATTACTTCTTACTTTCTAGATAAGAAGTAATTCAATAAATTACTTCTTACTTTCTAGGTAAGATTGAATAAGTGCTCGTAGCGAATGATTAGGTGTAAGAGTTGGATTTTCAAGAACTGCATTTGTCTTTGGAGAAGTATTGTGAGTTAGAAGCCACTTTGTAATAGATTCACGCTCATAACTATGTCCATCTGAACAAATGACAGGATCCTTCATAATATCCATTGTAATAGGACACTTGAAATCTGTATTTACATCATTGTGATCAACATTATTATGTGTGTTTTGATGTTGAATTTCCTTTACTTCTTCAATATTTGTAATATTCTTTTGTGTATTACCGATAAATGTACGAATAAGAGCATTTTCACAATTATCCTTTACATCATTAATCATTTCATCTGTGATTTCTTGATACTTATTAATATCAAGACGATTCATTAGATTAGTAATAAATTCATTTACAAATTCATCGATTCGAGAAATTACCTCAGGATGACACATATCAGAGTGCTTCTTTTCAGAAACTACTCCTTCTGGAATACCAGAATCCATAAGTTCATACATCTTTTGAAGTGCAGGGACCAGGGGAGATGTGCCATGGTTATCCAGAACATACTGTGCTGAAAGAATACAATTAACAATAAGTGGATTATCAATCTTTTGAATAACAAAATAAAGAAATTCGTTATCTTCTAGTGAAAGATACTTCTCTTCCATACGATTAGAAATCGGATTCTCATTCCACATATTAATAATTTCATTCATAATAGCTTCTTGTTCTTCAATATTATCACATACTGAAATATTTCCATTATAGTGAATAACTGTTTGTAGATGCTGTTCTGCTTCTTGTTCTGTCATTCCAGAATCCATACACTTATCCTTTACAATATCATAATTAGAAACTCCTCCATTCATAAACTTACCTGCTACATGCGGATTATCAAAATCCACTACATATTGATAACGAATAAAAGGTTCTAGATTTGGATCGTCACGATGTGCATCATTTACCCAATATGTAATTGGATTTCCATTTTCATCTGTTACTGGTGTCTTAGTCTTAATAATACTATATGAACCGACAGGTGCTGCAAATCCTTGATTTTGATTCATACGTGAAATATCACTTACTGTAAAAGTCTTCGTAGTATTCTTCTTTACTGAAAAGTGATTAGGATTACATTCTGTATTAAAAGGTGACCCTAGATCAACATTATATGTTATATTCTTTCCAATAGAGTTCTTAAGATATGTGTAACAAATATGTGCTGTATAACGCTTCATAATCTTATTATATTCATCTTCACTAAGACGCGTTACATTTCCATTCATATGAATCTTTAGAAGTGCTTGCATCCAAGCGATTGAACCATTATCATGAGAATCATCATCAGGTTCTACATTTGTAACTGACTTCTTAATATGCTTTGGCATATTAGCAATTGTTTCACAAATCATCTGGTACATTGAAGTTGCCATTGTAATTAAATTAAGATAGTTTTAAAATTATTTAATCAATTTTTATTAGAAATTTATTTATTATTTAAATAATTATTAATTATTCAAAAATATTCTTATTTGGACCTGTCATTTCTGAAAGGATCCAAATTAGAATTCGATATGCTACTGTAACAGAAAATGTAAAACTAATTCCCTCAGAATCTGGAAAGATTCGATGGGATGGAATCAGGCGAATTGAATTTACCCAATTATTGTTCCATACTGGAATTGTTCCATATCCTTGATGAATACCTTCACGAACCTCAAAATTTCCCTTAGAGAAATAAAGAATTAGACATAGCATTGTTTCCTTATCAAGAGCATGTGCTGATGCTCGAATTTGACGAATAATTTCGTAAGGCATAGGTGTCTTAAAAATCATAGTATGTGTTTGCTTATCTGAACTATGTGAATCGATAATGTCATCTGTTTCATCTGAGCTAAAACAACTATCCCATAGAGTATTTAGTTCTTCAGCATTTGTTGTTAGGCCAGATGAAATATACTTATGATAACGTGTATCCTTTTCATTACTTCCATAGTCATAAATACTCTTAGTAATTTCTGAAATATCTAGGAAATGATTATATTCATTATCTATATCACTTTCTGGTTCAGGCTCAAGTTCTGCTGTGTCTGATGAATGTTCCTTTTCAATCTTGTTAATCTCTCGAAGAGATACCTTCATGAAAATATTTACCATATGTAGTAGATTCCGACACTCTTCATCACGAAGACATCCTTCAAAATCTACCTTCATTGTACAAAGAATACGTGTAAAGATTTCCTTAAAATTTGAAAATAGATATGGGACATATTCCCGATTATGTTCAAGCATATTGTTAATAAGCATGCCAATTACGGACGGCTTAAGCCAACATTCTGGAAAAACGAGATCTCCAAAACGTGTATAACCATCCGGGATAGCAACTACATTACAACCATAATTGATTTCATTCGCAAATTGTCCTACTGTATAATTTGAATCAATATTAGGTAGGTGATTTAGAGGAATTGTTCCTAGCTTATTCCGAAGTTGCTGAACAACATTTGTTGAAACTGTTGTCCAACTTGGAACACCTAGTGTCAGACCATTTATATGTGATAGATTGTTAAAACTACTAACACTATCAGTAAATTGCCCATCTGTAATTAGAAGACAAGCTCCATTATGATTTGAAAGTTGATTCCAAGCAGGACCTAGAGTAGTCCCTCCACCTGGAATTCGTTCATTTGAACAAAATTGTTCAACTGTAATTGGTGGTCGCATACTAATATGTCCACATGAAAAGTAATAAATCATTACCTTTACGCCTTCTACTTCAAGCTTTCGAAATACTTCTCCCATCTTTCGATGAAATGGAATATAAAGACAACCTGCCTCAGATGAGTATGAACCATATTCGCGAGCATACCACATAGATCCAGAAACATCATATAGAATATGTAGTTCCTTAATAGTTTCTGTTTCTGTTGAAAGCTCAGATGAAGAAAACATCATTTCCTTCATATTAGTCTTTGAGACCTTCTTTAGAATATCATGAATACCTAGTCCTGATAGTTCACTTAGGCTCTTCAGTGATTCTGAAGAGCGAAATGTGTCCTTATTAAACATTGACTTTGTAAATCCTTCATTTTGAAGGGCTAGTGCCATATCAGCTTCAGTTGTGCAATCACGAATTGATGTTTCCCGCCGACGACGAGCTCCAATCTTGTTTGACAGAGTTTGCTTTCGTGACATTGTGATTAATAATTACAATAATTTAAATAATTTAATCAATTTTTATTAAAAAAATGATTTTGATATTTTATTTTTATTAAATAATAATTATGGAAACATCTAATCTCCAAGAAGTAAATAAACAATTAAATAGTGAAAATGAAAGACTTTTAGATATAATAAGAGATTTAACATCTAAAATGGAAAAAGTAACTAAAATTCTAAAGAATAATAAAGATGGAAAAGTAGATTTAAATTTAATTTATGAATATATGAATGAAATTAATAGTATAAATGATAAAAAAAAAACTATGAAAAATAAATCAAATCAGAAAACTAAAAGTCCTGTAAAAAAATCTATTTATGATGATACTAATACAGATACATCTCTTAAAAATAAAAAAACAGTATCTAGAAGTTTTCATAGTAAAGAATGTAATTGCTTTTCTTGTGATGTAGCTGATTTATCTAATCAATTATATTATATTTGCACTGATTATGTTAAAGAAGATATAACTGAAAAAAGATTTAAACAAAGAGCGATTAAAGCACTTAATGAATGTGATTTTATTAAAAATATTGTAAGTAAAAATACACATGATATGCTTACAATTTACAAATTAAGATATCAACTTTTAAGAAGAAAATATAATGAATTAACAGTTAGAAAATAATTATTTTACTTTATCTTTTAATATAATTAATTTAAAAGGTTGATATTCATCTTTAAATATCTTTTTAATAATAATTTTGAACATTATATAATTATAATAGTTTTTAATTCATATATGCTAAACCTGCCATACCAGAAGCTATTTGCAATACATTATAATTAATTGCAAATACTGTAACAGTAGGTTTCTTTAAAAATGAATCATTATTTCTTTCACTTACAAATTTCATAAAAAGATCAGCATTATCAATTCTACTAAAATTACATGTTCCAGAAGGTTGTAATCGTTCAGGATGTAAAGCAAATGAATAAATGTAAACAAATAATTCTGAAGTATAAGTATGACGTTGAAATGGCTGAAGTAATCTAAAATGTTGAGCATCTCTTTTTTCAAATCTTGAATTACCTTCAATTTGTAATTCTGCATCTATTAATGGATCGGTAGGCGTTGTTCCACCTCCTGGGCCAGTTGTAGATATTAATGAACGATCACTAAAATTAAACCATTCATTTCCTTTTGCATAATTGGTATCTAAAAGAGATGTATTTTTTTGTAATACATCTTCATTTTGAATAACCCACATTATTTCTTTTACAGGATGAAACAAGTCTAAATTAAATATAATATCTGGTTGATATGTATTAAATGTTTCTGTATTGATTTGTAATTGTTCTATTAAATAATTATGTTTTCTTTGAACAAATAATTTTCTTTCTTCATTTTCTAAATACATATAATCAATATATAAAGTTGGATTAATTAATTCATATTCTCCTTTACACGTTTTAGGACATTTTTGAGGATTATAAATTCCATTTAAAGACTGATACATTTCATCAAATTTTCTAAAGTGAATATTAATTTTAACTTCATGATATTGTAGAGCAATTAATGGTAATGCTAAACCTTCATGACGACAAAACCAGAAATATAATGGTATATGTAAGTGATATGCTTTACTTCTAGTCTGAAGAGTAGAAGTTGTTAATTCTTTTCCAATTAAAAGGTCTCCTGCATATCTCTTACTTTGAGGTGTTGTTAATTCATACCATATTCCCATCCATATTCCATATTGTTTATCAATTACAGTTCCACCAATTTCAATTTCACATTCTTTAATTAATGAATGACCATAATGTTCAACTAATCCTACATCAGCCCCGGCATTCTGCTCGGCGTGCGTAAATGTACATGTGTGTTCTAAATACATTCTGTAAACTAAATCACCATTGCGCGAAATCGTAGCAGTGGCATCATTACCGAAATCAGCTGTTCCA
>MDTC01128418.1_pt1 | contig 11774 bp, 9 predicted proteins | sample 811181 | NCBI WGS metagenome assembly MDTC01 (sample SAMN05326644, study PRJNA326480) | marine metagenome | isolation source: seawater | place: Pacific Ocean: North | collected 2011
GCAATTAAATTCAGGGATTTTTTATGAATTCATTGAATCAAGCACTTTTTTTGAGGAAAACCGTAAAAGAATTACATTAAAAGACGTAAAAATAGGCATCAATTACGTTATAATTATTTCATCTAACGCAGGACTATGGGCCTACAACATTGGTGATACTATACAATTTACTTCTATTTCTCCCTATCGAATCATTGTTAGTGGGCGCATTAAGCATTTTATTTCAGCTTTTGGGGAACACGTAATAGCTAAAGAAGTTGAACAGGCCTTGATATCATCTTTAAAAGGGACAGTTATCCGTATTTCAGAGTTTACGGTTGCCCCTGAAGTTAATCCAGGGTCCGGCTTACCATTTCATGAATGGCTCATTGAGTTCGAAGCCCCCCCTGAAAATATTAATCAATTTGCTGAAAAAATAGATAACGAAATGAAAAAGCAAAACAGTTACTACTTAGATCTAATTGTAGGAAAAGTTCTTAGGCCATTGAAAATCAGCGTTGTAACGTTAGGCGGGTTTAAACATTACATGAAAACAATAGGCAAACTTGGCGGACAAAATAAAATACCTCGCTTATCTAATGACCGTAAAATTGCGAACTACCTATATTCAAGCAATCTTATCAAATAGTGTATATTTGTCCAATTGTAAATTTTAAATACATTTAGTTTAACCTTCAAAATGCAATAAATTCAGCCTTTCTTCGTTTTACTAACGAGTTAAATATTAAAAGAAATAAAAAAACCTGTGAAACATCTAAACTAAGTTAATGAAGACCAATAAGATACCCTCAAATGAAGAAGTTGATTTAGGTCAACTTTTTAACACGATTGGAAATATATTTAATAAATTTTTTCGGTTTATTGGCTCTATTTTCAGTTATCTTTTTATGGCCTTTGTGTGGCTAGTATTTTTCATAAGAAAACGACTAATTATTTTACTAATAGCAGCTGCAGTAGGTATAATAGTTGGCTATATGTTTGAAGAAACATCTCCTCCTGTTTACAAATCTTCAATTTCTGTAAAACAAAACTACCAAACAGGCGAAAACCTTTACGGCTCAATCAACTATTATAACGGATTACTTAGAGACCGCGACTATGTTGTACTTTCTAAGGTCTTGGGCCTAAAATCTTCACCAAAAGAAATAGTTGGATTTGATATTGAGCCAATCATTACAGATAACGATATGTTGGTATTGTTTGACAGGTACATGAGCGAGTTGGACTCTTTAGCAGCATCGAAAATTGATTTTCAAGATTTTTCCAAAAACATAAGAGACTACAAACATAGGTACCAGCAAATCAGCATAAAATCAAGGACAAGAGTTGACTTCAATAACGTTTTTACAAATATTGTTGAAAATATTAAGTCTAATTCATTTTTTGTGAATGAACAGTCTAAAGATCTTGCCGAGTTAATAGCTAGTAAATCAGCGGTTGAAGAGGCATTAATCAAGTCTGATTCATTGCAAAGGACGTATAAACGTGTTTTAGAGAACGATATAGATTCAAAAAGAGCCTCTGAGATAGGGATTACTTTTGAAGGTAATAACGAAAAAGATAATACTCGTGAATTTGATTTGTATAAAAGTGATATTGCCTTAAGAGATCGTATAGTAAGCATAGAAAGGGAAATAAAAGATAAAGAAAATATCATCGATGTGATTTCTAGCAAACAGGATAATGGTTTTGTAGATCATACTAAAGATTTCATAGGACTAAAACTACCATTTAAACAGTTTTATTTAGCTTTTGTGTTTTCAATAGTTTTTATAGGTTTATTGCTATTTGAATTTTTAAAGTTTTTAGAGAAGTATAACCCCAACAAGTAAATATATTTACAACTTTAAACTTGTTTAAAATGTTGAGATCTAATCCAGCCCGCATCAAACTATATTTTTTAAACCCTTGACCGTTATTACATAAGAAGTATATGAGAGTTTGAAAAACTAATCCACAATGACTAAGAATTTAATCATATTTGGTACTCGCCCGGAGGCCATAAAAATGGTCCCATTGATAAAAGAGTTCATGTTGTATGGTGACATTTTTGAAACTAAAGTGTGCGTTACAGCTCAACACAGGGAGATGTTAGACCAGGTCCTTGATTTTTTTGAAATCGTTCCTGACTTTGATTTAAACTTAATGAAGCCTAACCAGAGCCTATTTACATTAACTAGCTCAATATTGTTAGAGTTAAAGCCCATTTTAGAATCATTTAGGCCTGAGAATGTATTTGTTCATGGAGATACAACAACTTCGATGGCCGCAAGTATGGCCGCTTTTTATTTCGGTTCAAAGGTCTGTCATGTTGAAGCTGGGTTAAGAACAAATAATATGCAATCCCCATATCCCGAGGAAATGAATAGATCAGTAACCGGGATTCTTTCTAATATTCACTTTGCCCCAACACAAATTTCAAAACATAATTTAATTCTTGAGAATAAACCCGAAGAGAATATTGTTATTACTGGAAATACAGTCATTGACGCGCTTTTGTTTAGCATTAACAAAGTAAACAGCCCTGACTATAATAATGATGAAATTAGAAGGTTAGCAGATTTATTAGATGCAAATAAAAAATTGATTTTAGTAACCGGGCACAGAAGAGAAAATCATGGACAAGGATTTATTCGTATATGTGATGCCTTAAAACAGATTATAAAAAGGAATCCGGATACAGAAATTATTTATCCAGTGCATTTAAATCCCAACGTTCAAAACCCAGTACACAATCTATTAAGCAATACGGAACGTATACACCTAATTTCTCCACTATCATACCCTGCTTTTGTTTGGTTAATGGATAATTCATATTTAATATTGACCGATAGCGGAGGTGTTCAAGAAGAAGCACCTAGTTTAGGTAAACCGGTTTTGGTAATGCGCGATACAACAGAGAGACCAGAGGCGGTTAATGCAGGGACAGTTGTCTTAGTTGGGACTAATACAAAAAAAATTATTAGGGAGGCGCATAAGTTACTAAATGACACTTTAGCCTACGAAAAGATGTCCAAAAAACACAATCCATATGGTGATGGCAGGGCCTGTCTAAAAATTGTTAATCATATTATTTCATGCATTTAAATTCTTAATATGGCTAAAAAAATTGAAGTTGTAATACTCGGATTAGGGTACATTGGATTGCCGACTGCTGCGTTAATCTCAAACACAAATAAATTCGTTTTCGGAGTAGATACTAACCAAAATGTTGTTGACACCATTAATAAAGGTCAAGTACATATTATAGAGCCTGAGCTAGACATTGCAGTAGAAAAAGCAGTTAATGGGGGTTTTTTTAAAGCATCAACCAGGGCTGTAGCCGCAAACACATATTTATTGGCAGTTCCCACCCCTTTTAAAACGGATAATCAGCCTGATATTTCATTTATTAAAGCAGCTACTACTAGTGTTTTGAATTTGTTAAAAGCAGGAGATTTATTTATTATTGAGTCTACTTCACCAATTGGAACTACAGAGAAAATAGCGGATTATATTTATTCATCTCGACCTGAGCTACGGGATGAAGTTTACATAGCCTATTGCCCTGAGCGAGTTTTACCAGGGAACGCAATGAAAGAGCTGGTCAACAATGATAGAGTAATAGGAGGAATTAATAACGAATCTACAGAAAAAGCAGTTCTTTTTTATAAAAAATTTGTTAGTGGCAGCCTACATAAAACTAATGCTAGAACTGCAGAAATGTGTAAGCTTGTTGAAAACTCTTCTAGAGATGTTCAAATTGCATTTGCAAATGAGCTCTCATTGATATGTGACAAGGCAAAAGTAAATGTTTGGGAGCTTATAGACCTTGCTAACAAACACCCGAGAGTTAATATACTTAAACCTGGGTGTGGAGTTGGAGGTCACTGTATTGCCGTTGATCCATATTTTATTCTTTCAGACTACCCTAAAGAATCAAAAATAATTGGGACTGCCCGAGAGGTAAACAATTACAAGGCTTTTTGGTGTGCAGAAAAGATACAGAATACTAAATTAAAATTCCAAATTGAATTCGGAAGAGAGCCAAGTATTGCATTAATGGGTCTAGCCTTTAAACCTAATATTGATGACTTAAGAGAATCCCCCGCTAAATATATTGTTCAAAAAGTGCTGCAAAATGCAAACAACGAAGCACACTACGTTGTCGAGCCTAATATAGAAGAGCATAAGGTTTTTAAGCTGACGAATTATAAATTGGCAGCTCAAAAGGCTGATATTATTGTTTTTTTAGTTGCACACGATGAGTTCAAAAGCTTAGCGATACCAAAAACTAAAGAAGTATTAGATTTTTGTGGAATTAAAGTTTAACTAAAATGAAGGTTCTTAAATCTTTTCAAATACTTTCTTTAATATTGGTAGTTTTTTTTCTCCCATTAAACCTAAACCTAAATAATATAAGCTTAGTATTATTTATTTTTTCAAGTTTTTTGTTATTTTTTTTAAAAGAGCATAATAAGAAAAAGAATAGAATTAAAGCTAATGCTTTAATTATTATCCTTTTATCCATTCCTTTTTTATTAAATTTTTTTGGTCTTTTTTATTCAAAGAATTTAGATTTAGCCATTGACTACAATATCAGAGCATTGCCATTTTTATTGCTACCTATACTGGCAGTTACTTCAAAGGAATTATTTTTAATTAATTATAAAAAAATGGGCATAGCTCTTGTATTAGGATGTCTTTTAACCGTCTTTTGTAGTTGGACATTTTTATTTTTCGAGATAATTCAACTTAATCGTCCTTTTTCGTCAATTTTAGGCCCTCTTTATACTCATCACAATTTACTAAAACCTTTAGATTTACACGCGGCTTATGTTTCTATTTGTATTTACACAGCGATTGGATTTATAATCAAGGTTTTTTCAGATTTAAACAAACTTTCAAAATGGCTTTATTCCATTGCAGTTTTATTTTTAGCCTTATTCATGGTCCAATTACTATCAAGGAACGCTTTAATTTTTTCATTTTTTTCATTTTCTGTTTTATTAGTCTTAAAAAGAAAGTGGAGAATATTATTAATTAGTTACTCTCTTATTTTATTGGCTGTAGTTGGGGCATATAACATAAAGCATAATTATTTAAGGGATAGGCTATTTAATAGTCTAAATTTATTTGAAAAACCAACCAGGTTTAGTAAAAAAGACGACCGTTTTGATAGACTATCAGCGTCTTATGAAATTTTTGAAAGATCCCCGATATATGGTTACGGAACAGCTAGCGAGGATAGTTTTAGGAGGGAAGTTTTCAAAAGAAATAGGGACCAAGTGGCTTATCAAAATAATTACAATGCTCACAATCAGTTTTTCGAATATTTAAGCACCTTTGGAATTATTGGAGGTATTGCCTATTTTATTTTCTTTGCTTCGCTATTCTATTTAGTAATTAGGATAAAAAAGGGGTTCTTTACATTTATTGCAATTGGGCTATTTTTAGCATGCACAACAGAATCTGTTTTTGAGAGATCCCAGGGTGTTGTTTACGCTTCATTATTTTTAGCAATCCTTATTAGTTATTATAAAAGAATTAAAGTTTGATACAATTTATTAAAAAAAACAGAAAATATTTTTTTTATGCAAGTTCAATTGTAATTAGCCGAGGTCTTGAGTATTTTGTACTATTCTTCTCAGCCTATTATTTATCAAAAGATAGTTACGGACAACTTGAGTTTTATAAAAAGATAATAGAACTTATTGGGGTTATTTTGGCTTTTGGATTGCCAAGCTTGCTTTTGACTTACACTAGAAGTAAAAATAGTAAAATATATTTAACTGGACTTTCTTTACTATTTATAATTTTATTATCAACCTTTCTTCTTCCTGTACTTTTGTTTTTCGGGTATCATTATTTAATGATTCCTGTTTTCTTTCACGCTATTTTTTTAAACAATGGTGTCTTGCCAGTATTTTTCTTAACAAATAACGGCAGTAATCAAGCTTCATTATATAAGCTAATAACTTCTATATTGTTTTACACAGGGGTTTTTTTATTGATTAGATTTCATCCGGATCCTGAATACGCATTTATTTATATAAATTATTTTTTAATTTTAATAGGCTTTATCTTTTTGGGTCAAATAATCAGGGAATATTCTTTCACGAGGCACTTTTTTAAACGCTATTATAGATTATTTGTTCGTTTATTAGCAAGCTCATTAACACTTGTATTTAGCAACATAGCTAACATTATGTTTTTATACACCGATATTTTAATTATAAAGATTATGTCAAAATCAGCAAATTTAGATATTGCAGATTACAGCTTTTCTTTGAATATAGCCAATATTCTAATCTTGATTCCCTTTACGTTAGTACAGGTAGATATCGAGGAGATAAAAAAACATTTTAAATTAAAGCGTAAGGCACAGCGGATTTTTAAATTAGTATTAATCTTTTCGTTCATGCTTTTCTCTACTTATTTACTATTAACAAAATTGGTATTCACCAATTTTTCTGGGGCATTGATTGTGTTTTCGCTAATATTATTGGCTAAAATATCTCAGACCCAATCGGTTTTATTAGGTACTTTATTGTTGGTTCAGAAAAAGTTTAAACTTAACTTAAAGATAAATTTATCAATGCTAGTACTTAATTTAATCCTCAGTCTTTTATTTTATGAATCATTCGGTGTTTTGGGAATTGCACTTTCAAGCTTTATTTCTTTAACAACAAGGTTATTTTTATTAAATCACTTTTCTAACTTTAATAGGTATGATTGAAAGAAAACATAGCACCTATTTTATTACCTTTTTCTTTTATCTAGTTATTACAACAGATTTTATTTATAAATATTCCCGTTTTTATTTGGTACAAGACGTTGGATTTCTCCCCTACATAAAATCTATTATTGCATTAATAATATTATCAGCATTATTTTTATTGAAGTCAATGACAAGAAAAGATATTTGGTGCTGTTTTTTACTTGTATTTTCATCAATTATACACTTAATATTAACACAGGAGGCGGATAGCCTCAAAACTATAATCTTGTTTGCAAAATATGCCTTTGGTGTTATTGTTATGGTATTTTTTTTCAAGAACTACCACATTTTATCCAAGGATGTTTTAGGGAAAACAATTGTCAGTATAACAATTCTTAACTTCTGCTGTATATTCATAGGCTACTGCTTTGAAGTCTATGTTTTTGAAACATATCCTGGAGATCGTTTTGGATATAATGGGTTCTTTAAAAGCACATCAACCGCCACGTATTTCTATATGTTTGTAATCACATATGCTATTGTAAAAGCTAAAAATGTTTTCAGTAATAGCTTAGTAATTATTTCAATATTCTCCTCTCTTTTTGTTGGCAGTAAATCGCTTTATGCTTTTATATTTTTCATATCATTTATTCTAATTACTAGATATGTTGCATCAAAATTAGCCTTTATTTCTAGGAAATTTTTGTATTTAACAAGCTTAGTCTTTGGAATTGTCTTAGCTTTTTCTTCAATAAAACTCTACTTTAATTTAAGTACTGTTTTTAATAAAATTGTCAAGGAGCAAGGCTTTGTGACTGCATTTTTTTCATTTAGAAATTTAGCTATAGAAAATTTATTACCTCAGCTCATTGAAAAATATCAATTTACTGATTTATTGTTTGGAGGTGTTTACAAAGTTGGTATTTTAACGGAAATGGCTTTAGTAGATTTATTTTTAACATTTGGATTTATTGGCAGCATAATTTATTTTTATTTTTTAAGTTATAATTTTCCAAAAATTGATAGGCCGTTCATACAATTTGTTTTGGGGTTTGTCGTTTTAATCATTGTGTTAAGGGGTAATTTCTTATATTATCCATCAGTAATTTTTATTTCGAGTGTGATTTTTTCACTAACTGTTTTAGAATCCAATGAAAGAGCAACTTAGATTAATGAAAAATTTTTTTTTCGGCTGTGTTATTTTAGCTACTATTTTAAATTCCTGTAAAGAAACGGCAAAAGGGAGTGTTTCTAACTTTAAAACAAAACAAGTTGTAAAAAAGAGAAATATTTCAGAGTATATTGTTTTCGAGGACTCTTTTTTGGAACCAAAAACAGGCAATTATTTTTATAAAAACATCGAATTTAGAAAAGAGGGCGCTTTTTTTTCAAGCACCAACAATAGCCCATCGTATATTGAGCTCCCTTTTTTTAATCTAGATTTAAGCATTGAATTTAATATTAGTTTTTCTTATAATACAATATCTGATGTAGGCTCGAAACCGCAATCATTCATTACTTTTTCTGACAATTACTCTTCACCTACAAAAAGTGTTCCTTTATTTATTTATACAGCGGGGAATAGAATTACAGGGGTATATGGCGATTTAATTCTTTGGGCAGAAAAATACAAAAGCAGTCTGGGAGCATCAAAAGATTATTATGATTCTTATCAATTAAAAGCTAATGAGACCTACTTCGTTTCGTTCAACTTTACGGGGTCTAAGATAGATATATATGTCAACTCAGAACTCTACTCTTCGTTCTCAAATATTAAGCCCCACAGCTTAAATTATGATAAGGTCACCCTGGGCGTTTTTCCACAAGATAAGAACGAAAAAGTACATTTCAAAGGAGCTATTAATGGATTAAAGGTTTTTAGCACAGCTCTTTATGAAGACGAAATAGCTGATATTTATAAAAATCAATATTATTTGAGTGATCATTAATGAAAGAATCGTATAAGGTCAATATTTTCAAAGGATTTTTTAACATAATTATTGTGTTAATAATAATCAAGCTTTTGTTTTCTTACCTAAGCGTAAAAGTTCATTATTTTCAAACAGGCTTTACTTCTAATTTTGAATCGTTTAATTTTTTAGGACTTCCTCAGGACTTTTCTAATAAGATTGAATACCTTCTGCTTCCTCTATTACTGATTTTTATATTTCAGTATTCAAAATATTTTAAATATTCTAAAACATTTTTAATTATTTCATTTTGTTTTTATTTATTGAATATAATCACCAGTATTGTTAATAATACTCCTTTTCTAGAGTCTTTAATATTTTCTTTAAAAATTTTCACCCCTATTTATTTCTTTAATGCATTAATAATATATCACAATAAGACAGGTGTTTCTTTAAAAAGCATCCTTTTGAAGTTTATTTTTATATGTCTTTTTTTGATATCACTTGCTTTATTGTTTTTTAACACAAGCCTAAACAGGCTGCAAATTTATTTACCAATTTATTTTGACAGTATTCACACCCACAGTTATGTGCTAGTAAGCATATTTATTGCGTTAGGATATTTAATATATAGAGAACATAACAGATATTTTTTATTTTTTTATTTAGTGATATCTTTTTTATTTCTCTATCTAGGGTATAATGTTAGGACAGCTGTTATAATGTATTTGATATACATGATGGTTATGCTTTTTTTAATTTCAGATATTTTTAAAATACTTATTCTAAAGGCTTTAGTTTTTTTACCACTATTTACCTTATTATTCCTTTTAACTAAATGGGAAATAGATTGGGTTGACTTTTCGTCGGGAAGAATTGCTATGTATGAAGCAAAATGGAATCAATTAATGAACTTTGGTTTTTTTGATTGGATATTTGGTCAGGGCCCAGGCTCGGATCTCATTAAAACAGACATATGGTGGTGGGATAAAAAGGGCGCACACAGTGATATAATCACAATAATTGTTGAAAATGGCATAATATATTTGATCTTATTTTTATTGGTATACTATTTCTTAATACAATTAACGAGTAAAGGCAATATAATTTTTTTAGCAATAATTTTTGGCAGTTTATTTTCAAGCTTAATAAGTAATGGAATTGTTGTAAGGCCTCATGCTAATTATGTTTATTATTTAGTTCTTGCTTACATTTATACAGATTTAAAAAGTAGAAGAATTGACCCAACTTAATGTGGTGATAGAAATTAATTTTATTTAATATAAAATGGATAAAAGAGTTTATTTGTTGGTTGGGCCTTACACTTTGAAGGGCGGTGTGAATATTCACATAACGAGGCTTTCTAATTTGCTTGAAACGAACTATATTTTTAAATTTATTAATGAATCTTCAAAAAAAGCTCACAGATTTAATGTCTTTGATTTAAGGACATATAATCTTTTTACGTATTTTAGATTTATTCTTGCATCACATATTGTTCACATACACTCTAGTTTTTGGTGGTTGAGGGCTTTGCATATTATTTCTGCAAAATTATTTAGAAGAAGGATTATTGTTACGATTCATTCATTAAGCAATTTACAAACTGATTTTTCTATTAAAGCGACTAAATATTTTTTAAAGTTTGTAGATAAGACAATTTTGGTGAGCTCGGAAATAGCCAAGACTATTAGTGTTGAAAATTCTGTTATATTAAACGCTTTTATTCCTCCAGAGATAAACTCAGAAAATAATTTACCAGAAGGAATAATAAGGGTTTTAGAGGCTAATAAGAACAAGAAAATAATAGTAAGTAACGCTTCAGACCTAGCTATTCATAAAGGGGAAGACCTTTATGGTCTTGACTTATTAATAGATGTTGCAAAAAAAATCAAAAATGATGGCCAAAACTATATCATTATTTTTGTGCTAGCCTCTTTATCAAAAAATAAGAAATTACTAAACAATTATCTAGAAAAGGTCAAAAATGAAGGATTGCAAAAAACAATTTCTATATTTGTTTCTCCAATTTCTTTTGTAAAATTAATTCTTGAAAGTGATTTGGTTGTCAGAGCAACCAATACTGATGGAGATGCTCTTTCAGTAAGAGAGGCCATATATTTAAGGAAGCCAGTTATAGCATCTAATGTAGTTGAAAGACCGGAAAAAGCAATTTTATTTAGCTCAAGGAGTAGCGATAGCTTATATACTAAAATAAATTATGCACTAAATGAATTACAGTTTGTGGAAAATATAATAGTTTCTGGGGAAGACTTTAAAAGCTTGTATGTAGATATTGTGGAAAATAATTTTTGATATTCAGACAATGACAACTTCAAAGCCTACAAATTATACCAAAATACACTCATCTTTACAAGATCTTAAATCAGCCTGTGAGGCGCAGGGTTTTAAAGGCTGGGATCCTTACGACGGATTAAATAGCTGGCTAATTCAAAAGACATTTTTATGCAAATCAAGAATTTTTAGATTAGCGTGGATTCAGTTATTTAAGCGTAATCCAATTAATTTAAGAACCATTTTCGGAATTAAGAAGGAGTACAACCCAAAGGGACTCGGGCTTTTTTTGATAGGATATTGTAATTTATACTCAAAAACTCCTAATAGTCATTATATTAATAAAATTGAATTTCTTTCTTCAAAATTATTAGAACTTCAATCAACTGGTTTTTCAGGAGCTTGTTGGGGTTATAATTTCGATTGGCAAGCACGAGCTTTTTACCAACCAAAATTCACCCCTACTGTAGTTGCGACCTCTTTTATTGTCGAAGCACTTTTGAAATCTTATGAAATAACCAAAAACGATAAATTATTAAAAACAGCGGTAAGCTCATCAAAATTTATTTTGACGGACTTAAATAAAACTTATGACTCAAATGGGAATTATATACTTTCTTATTCACCACTAGATAGTACTCAAGTATACAACGCAGGGCTTTTGGGTGCAAAAGCTCTCGCTTTGATTTTTAAATATACTGCCGAACGTAAACTAATAAACGAAGCAAAAAAAATTGTTGATTATGTATGTTCAAAGCAAAATATTGATGGTTCCTGGTATTACAGTTCACTTCGGTATCACCAGTGGATTGATAATTTTCATACGGGGTACAATATAGAGTGTATTTATATTTACCAAAGTATCTCCA
>MDTC01205677.1_pt1 | contig 11774 bp, 5 predicted proteins | sample 811181 | NCBI WGS metagenome assembly MDTC01 (sample SAMN05326644, study PRJNA326480) | marine metagenome | isolation source: seawater | place: Pacific Ocean: North | collected 2011
AATCCTTTTCTCAAGTATATCTATATTCTTTTTATTAAAAAGTTTTGAACTAATAGGAGATCCGCTAATAATAAATATAAAGTCAGATTGACCTATTAATTTTTCTATTTCAGATTTATCTTTACCTGTTGCCCATATTATATCTTTACTTTTATTTACAGGATCTAAAGCATAGCTTGGTCCAGCGTCTAAGAAATGTTCACCATCCACAACTACATCAGAGTACATACCTCTACCCATCTGATCTGCTACCCAGAACCAGACTTTTTGTTTTTTATCTGATATTTTCTTTACAAGACTTTCAATATCTATAAGATCCTTTTTAGTTACATAGGATAATTCTGCTGGCTTGTTAGATGCTACAACTTTTTTACCTATAGATTTTCTAGGTTCAATTGTTGTTGGTTCTGTTATAAATGTAGATGCACCTTCTGATATTACTTTTACATCTACATCACTGATCTCCTCACCGAGTGCAACCTTACCAGCTATTGCATTTAGAACATCAACCACCTCACCGTCGGTAAATGTCTTCAGTCCAAACATCTTGGCCAGTCGATCCAGAAACCTCTTGATCAGGTTCTGGCTAGGCTTGTTCATCTGTGCATAGTTACCTGCCAGTAAACCTACCAGCTCTGCGAGCTTCTCCTCGTTCTGTATATTTTCGTCATAGTTGGCAGCAAATTCATCCAATGCCTTCTTGACCTCAGGCATTCCTTCAAGATTCTTTGACAATGAATTTATCATTCTCTCTGTAAGGTCCTTGGCTCCCTTATCTGTCTTTACCTTGTCTAAAAGTATTGCATGGAAGACCTCATGGGCTACCGTCCTATTGTTCGCCTTTGATTGATTGATATGTATCGTCTTGGTCTTGGGGTTGTACTCACCACGACTTGACTGCTTCTTGCTGTCCGTCTCACCAGTAGCCTTCCTGTATGAATCTTCAGTCTTATGCAAGACTATGTTTACATCTGGAAGTATCTTAGCTATCGCCTTCTTTGCCTTATCTACCTGCTGCTGTAACTTACTTGCCTTTCGAGTTTTCTTTTTAGCCTTTGGTTTTGGTGTGGACTCAACCTTGTTTTTTAAATCATATCCAACGGTAAATGTCTTTAGACCATCCTTTGTCTTAATCACAGACACAAAGTCAGACTCAGGTGTGTATTGATCCATCTTGAAGTTGTCTGTAGACTTAGTTCTTGGATTCATCATACCGTCCTGAAATATCATACCTTCAGAATGTGCTACAGACTCCTGATTAAACTCCTTAGCAAAAGCTATTGCGTCTTCTTTTGTAAGGCCAGGCACAAAGAAAGAGTTCTCTGCCTGTCCATACTTACCAGTAATTCTTCTGGGCTTGTATCCTTTTTTCTTTAGCCATTCTTCAGCCATCTCATTAAGCTGTTGATTCTCCTGCTCAGTGAGTGGCTTGCCCATAGGATTCTCTCCAGTTAGCATTCCAAACTCACCATCAAGTTCCGCTTGAAATGACTCAATATCCTCCTCTTGATTTTTATTGGCAGCCTCGTCTACATACTCTGGCTTTGTTCTCTCTTCCTTTCTGTCCTGCTCCTGCTGTGCGTTTGGATACTGTATCTCAACCCCTGCAATATTGTCCCTTGTCTTGACGGATTTTCTTTGCTCAGGCTTTGCCTCCATTATAGCGTTGTACTCGTCTTTTATTTCTTGAGATAGGTTAGACTCGTTGATCATCTTTGTGATCTGCTCCTGATTGTAATTCTTTCTTCTAGACATAGCATCGAATAAGAAGTATGTCTCATCATATTCCTTCGACTTACCCTTCTCGGTCTTTATCTTTTGATATACCTCGTCAAGTTGATCCTCCTTGTTTGCAGGTATAACAGATTCAAAACCCTTGTCCTTATTACTCTGGTAGTTCTCTTTAAAATCCTTAGTTATCTTATTTCCGTCCTTGGTCTTGACGTCAGATATCTGCATCTCGTTAACACTCTGAGCCCTTGTCCTTCCGTCCCACTCAGATACAACTACCTCATAACCATTCTCTGCGGCTATCTGTGTGACATATGCAACCTGAGTGTTTGGATCAAACGCCTTGCCTGGGTTTTCCTTCTCATGTCTTTTTTTAGCCTCCTCGATAAAGTTGTCCTTGTCAGTATTAAAGTCGTATACCTTTGACTTGGGAACCTTTATTTCATATGTAGCCTCGCCAGTCACCATGCTCTCACCGTCTGACTCCTGTGTGTACATCATGGTCATGCCGCCCACTTTCGATAACGCTCCAGCTTCCTCTCTCGATGTTGCTTTCGTTTTACCAGACGCTGGCTTCACTGTCTCATAACCCTTGTCCCCCACATGATAAAATACTACATTACCGTCATTATCCTCTGTGAGGTTGGCATAGTTTGATGAGTTTTCTGGGCTTATTTCTTTTTGTACTTCGGTAGCTTCTTGTCCTTTGGTGTCTCCTTGTCCCACATCTTGCAGTCCCATTTCGGACTGTTCATCTGGTAGCACTTCCTCCTTTGTTTCTGACTCTTGAATGGCATTTTTAAATCCTCCTTTACTTATTAATTCTAACTGTCTATCTATCTCATTTATTCTTTCGGTCTGTTCGACCACAAGGTTTTTGTTTTTATCTTTAACCTCTTGTTCTAGCCCCTGCTTTTCAAGTAGTAGGTTGTATGCCTCTTCCTTTTGATTATCACTAAATGTAGCAGGTATCTGCATCATTAAAGGGTAGGCCTTATCAATATTTTCTTTTATGGTTCTAGCATCAATATCTGTTATCTCTCCAGACAATACTCTTAGGTCTAGCCTGTCAAAAAATATCTCACGTCTATCATTGTTTGTGATCATATCAAACGCTTCATTCATAGATACGTCGTTGTCTGACTTTTTAAACCCAGTCGCTAGACTGACTGCTTGCGAGGCTGTATTTATTCCAGATCCTGAAATTGTTCCCATAGCAGTAGCCTTGAGTATTTGTTTTGACCCCTCCATAAAGCCTGGAGGAGTAAACATATTAGGTACATCCTTAAACAAATCTTTCTCTGCTGCACTATTTGCTAATGTCTTTAGATTTATCTCTGCTGCCGTCTGTCCAAACTCTGTCATACCTTCATAGATACCAGCTAGACCTATCTTTTCTAAGGTTCCACCTGAGAGTTCTTCAATGACCCTCTGTATAGACCTTTTTATTTCTGCAGGGCTAGCTCCCTTTTTGATCTTGTCTAGAGCCCTAGACAGTATTAATTTTTTTGTTGAACTAAGCCCAGGCTTGAGTACCTTTTGCAGTCCCCATTCCTCCAGCACACCCTCAACAATCGCCATAGGTAGTGTTATTGCAAACTTTTCAGTGTCCGACAGATCGGTGTCTTTTAGCTCGTTCTCTAATGACGCTTGAGACCTGATACCAAAAGCAAGTATTGTAGGTATTCTGGCCCCTCCTCCTAAGCTCATTGTAGATAATGATTCTATTGCCGTAGATAGTGTTTCGGCTAAAAACCCTTGCTCCGCTATACTCTGCTGTGTCTCACCAGTAAATCCACTTATGATGTTTTTTATCTCAGCCTCTGTCTTTTCCTTTATATAAGCCTTTTCAATCCTTGTTATGTCTTCATCATTGTATCCCTTAGATCTTAATCTTTTATACTCATCATCATCTAAACCTACATCACCGAAAAGTGCCTGTACGTTTGTTATTTGATCATCAACAAATTCAACAACGGGAGATACTCCAGCTAGATATGCGTGTTGCATTAAACCACCTATACCACCTCCTTTCTGAACCATCTTTTCTTGCTGAACCGCATCAGCCAATGCAGCCTGTGTATCTAATAATTGAAGTTGTTCTAGATCTACATCCTTTCTTCCCTCTGCTGTGTAATCGTTGACAAGTGATTCCTGATATCTTATATTTCTTTTTATATCCGCCTGGTCAATCATAAACGGACTCTTCTTCCACTGGGTTAAAAAGTCATTGGCGGTGTATGAATCAACGTCTCCAAATATCTCTGGATATTTTGTAGTGTATAGTGATAGCTTAACCTTGTCTATACTTCCGTCTTCCTTTATAAACTCACCCTCTCCATCAGCGACCTCCATAATCTTTCTCTGCACGTTTGCAGGTGGCATCGCTCCAGCCATGAACTCCCTTATCTTTCTAAGTGGTTCGTTTTCTTCATCTAAATTTATCTCAGTTGAATTTAACTCTTCTCCAGCTATAAATGTTCTTATAATGATAGAGTTCTTTCCATCTATTCTGGTGTCAAACCTAAACAAACTTGTCGACTCAGGAAATAATTCCTGTAGGTTTTTTAGCGTTGCTTCTTCATTATCAACAATAATAGCATTATTTAATATTGAATTGGTGTACATACTAGACCTAAGGTTCTTGTTGTATACGTCCTTGGGTGTTATGTCGTCACCAAGTATAATCTTTAATTCATCAAACTCAATATCTCCATAATTATTTATTAAGTTCTCCTCAGCCGTTCTTTCAAGATCTTCCATCTCCTCTATCGAGTATATCTTACCCTGATTAAAGTCTGGAATATTTCTGATTATCATCTTATTCCTTAGTAATATATCCTCCTTAGAAATATTGTTTCTATCATAGAACGATTGATGTATATCTACAGGAAGCTCCTCAGATACAAAACCGTTGATTATTTGAGATAACTTTTCGTCGTACTGAGAATGCTTTTCAGGATCATAATTACCCTTCTTGTATACCTCTATAAAGTCATCATCGGTTATCTCTAGACCATCTGTTGATCCGACAAGTATGTTGGTCATCTCAAACACACTCCTCTCTTGTGGGTTGTTTAGTATAGGTACCACATAGTTTGGATCTAGTTTTTTAGATATAGACTCAAGGTCTGCCTCTGACAATTCTTGTGTATCCACACTAATTTTTCTACCCAGATCAAAGAGTGGCTCGTCTTTCTTATAGTCAGATTCTTTTGCTATTTTACCTAGAATTTCGACATCACCCTCCAACTTAGCCAGCTCTATATCTATACCTCTCTTTCTATAAAAACTTGCGTTCTCACGCTCGTCCTTTAAAGATTTTATTTTGTTTTCTTTCTCCTGAAGTTCCTTGGTATCTAGTCGTAACTTGGTTTCTTCTTCCTTTATTGTCTTCTCGTTAAAAAGGTCTGGCCTTCTAGCAATCAATCCTATCTTTGAACCTGTTTGTTTTTTTACCAGCTCATCTAGTATTTCTGAGCTAGACATACCTTTTTCAATACCCTTTTGATACTCTGTATCTAAAACCTTATCGTAATATACATCCTCCTTAAAAAGATCTGGGTAGGCAGACTCTATCTGTAATATTTCTTTTGGAGTCGCCTCTGGAAATAGTTTTTTAATATCTCCAACTGATGCAGACTCTCCAGCATCAGACTGTCTAACCCTAAATATATTTACCGCCTCACGTATACGATAAGGATCTTCTAATGGCTCTGGTTCCTCTGGCTTGTTAAACTGAGATGTGTCACCCGATATATACATCGTAGTCGTAGTGGTAGTTCTACTAAGATCCTCAGGGATATCCTGATTCATTGTATCAACAATTGGCTGAAATGCCGATTGAGTGGTATCTAAGCCTTCTATTGGATTATTTTCCGCCATGTTACGCTTGGTTATTTCTTCCTAATATTCTATCAAATATACTTCTACGTGGCTGCTGCTCCTCGATCACCTCGTCCGTCTGCTCCATCGCTATCATATCCTTTCCTGGGTTTGCCTTGTAGAATGCATCCCTCTCTGCGTTGTATGTAGCCTGTGGTTTAACGGCTCCAGCTGTGCCAGATTTTCCATAGAAGTATGGCACTAGGTCTGAAAGTGTTTTACCTTTATTTTCGTCATTCAGTAATACTCCCTTCCCTCTGTTTGGAACTTTTTTATAGGTGGGATTTGGTGTCATGTCATAAAGATTTATATCACCATCTGGTCGTACTTCAAATCTAATCATATCGTCTAGTGAATATGTATTAAGAGTGTCTGAATCACCTCCAGTTACAGCTGTATAAAGCTTTTCGTAAAGATCAAAACTAACCTCTTCATCTCCATCTCCATCTCCATCTCCATCTCCATCTCCATCTCCATCTCCAGGAGTTTTTGTCTTTGGTTTAGGAGGCTTGGCCTCTACCCTTGAGTATCCCAAGCTGGACATAAACGTGCTCTCCACTACCTTGTCTAGTGCCTCCATGTCCTCTCTCCTAGGTGCGGGTTGATATACACCCTGAGCGTCTGTTACATTTGGGATAAGATACCTGTCGAAGTCTGCCACAAATCCTTCAAGCTCCTCTCCTTCTAGTGGCTCTTCCCCTCGTATACGTCGTGCCCCATTCTCTACCTCTATAAAGTCATTCATCTTTGTCTGGTAGTCTCCTCCCTCGGTATCCTTTGAGTCAAAGTAACTCTGATACCTATTGTCGGCCTGAGCAAGCGTGTTAAATACATTTCTTGGGTTGCTCTTTATGAATCCTTGAACCCTCGATATAGCCTCTGGGACGCCTGGGTTTAACACCTCACCACTCTCGGTCATGTATATACCCTTCCTGACCTTCCCGTCTACCGTCTCTATATCCTCCACATAAGCCTCTTCATACTCAGCTATCGATTTAGCTCTCTCATTTACAAGTTTGTTATAGTTGAAGAAGTTGTCTGTGACATTCATCGGCTTATTCAAACTCCTTACATCCTGAAGGTTGTTGTAGTCAGCTATATTTCCTGTCTGATCAAGCTCTGCTAGAAAAAATTTACCAGACCGTGGATCCTGATACATTGCCCTGTTTTTAAGATTTAAAAGTTGAGATCTTCTCTCTATCAGATCCTCCTCATACTGAGACCCTACTGGCAGCCCATCCTCTCCAGGCTGCTGTCTTTCGAGCCCTTTAACTATAGTCTGGTCTAATGTCTTTGCTGTGGTTGCGAATGCAGTCCAGTCATCACTGGCATTGTTCATAAAGTTTCTGTAGGCATTGTGATTCATCTTTCCAGACTTAACCAACTTATTTATATTGTAGGTGTTGTCCACGTTCTGAGATATAGCACCAGACAGTAGTGTGTTTAGGTCCTGGTTCTGAAAGTTTTCAGTCTCCCTTACGGCCTTCATGTTGTCTCTCTGTATCTGATCGAAGTATGCATCCTGCTGACCTCGCCTCGCACCTATCTGCATCAGACCCTGTGAAAACTCTGACGTAAGCTTACCCCAATCTATACCTGGGGCTGCCTTAAAACCTATGTAACTCTTCTCTGCCATTTTAATCTCCTGTATTTTGATTACCTGCAGCTATCGCAGCGTAACGCGCGTTAGTATTTTGTATTGAACCTAAATTTTGTAGGTATGTGTAGGGCTCACCAGTAAGGGGATTTATATTTTGAGGATCCGTCATCTGCATAGCCTGACCTGCCATTTGAGCCGATCCAGCTGCCGATAACACACTTCCAAACATTCCCTGTATAGCCTGATTTTGCTGTGCCTGTGCCGCCTGAGATGCCGCCTGTGCACCTGCCAGTCTGTTGCCCTCTATTCCAAACTCTCTACCAGCACGTCTCTGCTCGATACCTTGAGCTGCCTGAGACTGCATGGTGTCTCTCTTGAACTGAGCCTGCTCTGCCTGTGCCGCAAGCTGTAGGTCTGCCGCTGCACCAGCCTGTGCGACCTTTCCGATCCCACCGATAACGCCTGCCGCTCCAGCTCCCTGAAGTGCTCCTATTGTAGATATATCTCTCTGTGCCTGAGACTCCTGTGCCAGGTCATAGCCAAGGGTTGGAACCTGCTGCTGCTTGAACATGTTCTGCTCCTTTACATTACGCATAGCGGCCTCCGCCTTTAGTGCTGTTGAATCCGCTGCCCTTTTATCTCTGTTTGCCTTTATAGCCTGTGTAGCACCCATTACTAATCCAGCCCCTGCTACCACTGTTGATGTTATTGCTGCCATATTATAATACCTTTATCATTTCGTTACAGTTCGTGCTGCCCATCTCAAAGCCACACTCCCCGTACCTGTCTATCAAGCTCTTGCTCTTTAGAGAGGTGTAAATATATTTATAAGAACCCTTGTCCTTAATAAGCTCAGTGAGCACGTTTATCAGGAACCTTATAGCGTCCTGCCTATCGTCCTCCCTGTAGTGAAAGTTTGACACTATAAACTCCAGCCAAGCGGCCGATGAGTTTGTGAAGTATACAAAACCAGCACAAATTTCTTTTCCATCCTTGTGGATCATGACGCCTCCCAGACCATTCTCTGGCAGCATATCCTTGGGAGGGGGTGTCCATCTCCAGTCCTTCCACCATGACGATAACGTCTCATAATCATCAGATGTCAAGAACCTAACTTCCATTTAACAAATTTACGGAAAACTTTTGAATACTGAACTGGCTATCGAAAACATTTCCACCTGTGTAGTGTCGGTGTTCTCAAGTTTAACAGACATAAAGAAACCCCTGCTTCCATATGACTCGACCTGGCTGTTCTTAACACCAACCAAGAAATCACTTGTTAAGGGTATATTCCCTGGATCTGCATCTATAGTTAGCGTTGTGTCTGTCATATCTGTAACTATACCGATGATTGTGAGAATACCATTAGATATAACTGGACTTGCAGATGGATCTACTATTCCCATCTTGTAAACATTATCCCCTATACTTATAGGGTTTTTTATATTAAAAGCAAATGTTACAACAACTGCCGATGCTATTGAGCTGTCTATACTTGTAGCGTTACCGATACCCTGTGTAGATACAGCCTTAAGATCTATCGTGTTATCCACCCTTCTTATGTATGCAAACCACTCGGCCTCCTTCTCAACGAAGTAAGACACATCCATCTCTGCAGTGTTTAGCTCGGTATCTATGGTTGCCTTCCATGGCTTGTTTGAATCCTCTGTAAGCGTCTTAAATACCTTCATCTGCATCGGCTCGTCATTAAAGACAGTCGTCACGGTAGAGGTAGATTGAAGTCCATAGAAGTTATTCCTGGTTGTGTTGTCGTTGTGCTTGTACAGCTTACCGTCGTTGAAGGTGTAGAAGCTGCTGTTCAGACCGATCATCCAGTCGGGTATATAGGACCAGAAGGATGTCCACCCTTTCGTCCATGTGGAATACGTTATAGTTGCCATAATACAAATTTAACAAAATTAAAGCAAACAGCTGTCGACGGCCTTCATCTCGTTGTAGTAGTGATAGGAACACCTTTTAGGGGATATATCTAGATCTACTTTGTATGGCAGCTTATATGCATAGTCAGGCTTATAGAACATTCCCTGCGTGTTGTTTGGAACCCCTGCATTGTGAAAGAAGTAAACCTCATTCCACCTAGATGACGGACATGTGGCCCAACAGAAGTCAAACTCCTTAGGCACTATTACATTGTGTCCTGCCAGCCAACCGTTCCAAAGCTCTGCCCACATGCTTGCCGTCCATGACTGTATCCCATAAGGGTCTTCAGGCTTACGTACATGCTGCATGGTGATCATCTTCTCGTACAGCCTTATACTGTCGCTCTCCACCTTCGACCAGTACTGAGATGTTAGGTTCTTCATAAGCTTCTGTGCACCACCGCTGTTCTCTTGATTCTTCTTTACTATATCCTTGGATATACCTACGATATCACACATGGCGTCTAGAACCTCCTCGCCCTTGCTCATTATATATTCGTATCCTATATAGCTAACCGTGTCTGAAAAGTACCAGTTGTGATCCTGTAGGAATGGTTTGAAGTCTAGTTTCTTTGTGAATATAAAGTCAGAGTCGTGAAAAAAGAACGCATCAGAGCTTGGATTTTCATCGAAGTGTTTCTTTAGAATGTGTGCCTGTATCGAAGGTATATATCTTACACTACCTAAAGTGTCCTCGTAGAAGTGAAAGTTAACCCTATCTCCGTATCTCGAAACAAGCTTACCCCATGAGTCTGGTATCATATCCTGGAAGCCTGACACCACATCGATGTCACTGTAGCCCATCGATAGAAAGTTATTTATATATACCTCGACCTGCCAAGCATAGTAATCTGTAGCGGGCTGTGCTGATATAAACCTTAAGTTATACTCTACTGGCAATCGTAGCATGAATTATATACAAACAATATCTCTAACTCTGGACCGCCAGCTGTGGATAAATTAAATATCTTGTAGCAGTTGCCGTCTGAAGCCTTTACAGCAGTGTCTGATGCAAGTATCTTTGGTCCAAAGAAATATAATTTACCTGCAATGACACCATCATTACAGTCTTTGTAGGTGTAGTACGTTTTGGTTGTCGTCGTCGTCGTAGTCGTTGTCGTAACGCCTGCACAGGCCCTTACATATAGTACCTGACCAGTCGATGAAATGTTTATCGTGTACGCTGTACCTCCGTCGTCCACATAGTACCACTTGAATACACCGTCAAATAAATTTGCCCCTAAGGCATCTGTGTAAACGAAGTCGTTAACGGCAGGAATTGAGCCACTACCGTTGTGGTAGAATGTCGAAAGGGAGGGCGTAAGTGAACATGCAGCAAAATCTGTTGTTTGGGCAGATGAATCCATACTGAATGAGCTGATGACGGGTGCTGTAGTAGTTGTTGTAGTTGTTGTGGTTGTAGTTGTTCCAGTACAAGTCGTGCAGTCTGCATATATTACTACGGGGTTTTCCATTAAAAAATATGGGTATGAACCTGTGGTCGTACCCGTTATCTCCCAGCAGTTTCCGTCAGCTGTCTTGACGACATTACCAACCACTATAGCTACAGATGTGGCGTCCAAAAGGGTCACCACGGTAGATGGATCTGAGCATGCCTTGGCTGTGTAGTAGTTACCAACAGCTGGCACGGTAGTCGTCGTCGTTGTAGTCGTAGTGGTTGTTGTACCTGGACATGCATAGACGTCAGATACAAAACCGTTGTCATCTATCTGTATAACCTCCTGAGAGTTATCTACGTAGTACCACTTCTCACCACCTGTAAATGGCGTGAAACCATTTTGATCTGTGAAATCAAAAACCCTATCTCTAAGAGTTGGCACAGGATTAGGTCCATCGAAGTACATTCTTGTAAGTGATGGCGTCACACCACACGCTGGAGATGATTCAGTCTTAAAGTTTGTTATATCTATAAGGAATGGCTTCCTGTTATTAGGTGATATTATGTCTACGTTTATGGTCTTATTAGGCCCCGTACCTGCACAATTAGTAGCATTCACAGTGAATGAAAAAGACAATGCCTTGTTTGCCACTCCAGATATAGATCCATTTTCTCTATTAAAATTTAGTGAGTCTGGAAATACCGAATCCTGACACGCTCCACCAGCTGTTACAGATCCGTCTCCCCTTACCTTGGTTGGAGTCGATGTCGCACAAACTCCTATAATTGTCAATGCACTTACCGTTATAGTCTGAGCCTCTGAATTACAGTCGGTGTATGTATAAAGGGTTGACTCTTGACCTCCCGTAAGTGCATACTCCTGACATGGCGTTACTATTGTAAATGACGTTGGATTATTTACCACACTAATTGGTATACTTACATTTTCCAGTGAGTTTATTGTTATATCTTCCTGATATATGAAAGGAACCGTATACTCAGGGCAATCGCATGGATTTATAGATACAACAACTCCTGAGGAACTAACAGACGCATAGCTCTTACCCGCTGAACTAGGCACCGTGCATATAACTGTGTCTATCATATGAAGAGCCTCTCCTCCATCATAAGGAAGAGACCCTGTAGAGTTCCTGTATATAGTGTCATTTATTGTAGGCAACAAAGATGTACCGCTGTGATAGTAGTTTGCTGTTGGACA